>OGWM01000003.1_pt1 | contig 32208 bp, 63 predicted proteins | sample 1576041 | NCBI WGS metagenome assembly OGWM01 (sample SAMN07581538, study PRJEB24739) | freshwater metagenome | place: Singapore | collected 2015-01
AGATAATTGGACTAATAATAAAATTCCAAATTAGAATAGCAATCAAGACATACATTAGTAATGGTCTCCAAGATGCTACAAACCAATTTGATTTAGCTTCAGCTTCAACTATTCTTGCAGTAGCTTTAAGTTCTTCAGTACCAGATTGAAGTAACTGCATATTCAAATCATTTTTTAATTTTAAAGCTAAGTCTTTGTCAGTAATAGATTTGTCTATTACTCCAAAAACTTTATTAATAATCGGTGCAAGAGCAGTTAAAGCTGGAATCATATTAATCTACTGCACAAATTGACAAATCGCCTGTACTAGAACTTGAACGAATAAAAGCAACTTTCTGACCAGAAGTAAATGCAAAGAACTCAACTGTATCAGGTGGTATTAATAAATCTGAAGTCGTAGCAGTTGGGTTCGTGCCGAACTTTATGTGTGCTTCACAACCTTTTGTTGCAATTCTGATTATTCCTGAACCAGTTGTAATTGCCACAGATTGAGCAGAACTTGTGCCAACTGTATAAACTACTGGTGTAAAATCAGGGTCTATTGATGTTATATTTGTATTTTGTGACATTGTTATATTAAACTCCTTAAATTTGCCTGTTTAAACCGACAAATTACCCCTAAATTTTGATGTTATAGGTTCTTTTGTCGCTAATAGACTTTTTAAAGCCACTATGCCTTAAAATGCCTATTAATCGTTTTAAACGATATTATCTACTATTAGTTGAATCTATCAGTAGTTCTATGTAGTGTTTTGCCTTTTCCAAGTCTTGTACACCACCCTTCTCTTTAAATCGTAACACATACTTTATAACTGAACCCTGACAAAAATCTAGTTTATTTTTTATGATAAATTCTACTGGCTGAATTTTGTATTTCTTGTAGTGGTTTCCACCTACCTGCTTTTTATAAGACTTCATATACTGTTCTTCCATTTGCTTTGTATGCTCTTAAATACATTTTTCTATTGTTGCCTTTGTTGTAAGAGATATGAACCCACCCTGAGTTAGCTTCTTCTGGTTTCCAAAATTCTAAAATACATTGGTCATATTCTAAATGATTAACTACCCAGTCAGCAAGTTCTTTGTTAGGAACTCCTAAGACTTCGCAATCAACTGCCATACCTAAACAATGTTGGCTTCTTTCATTTGAACCTATTATTTTTGATAGTTCAGGAGAACGATAGCCAGAAGTTATTTTTATATCGCCAAATTGATTTATAATAGGATTTATAACTTCGTAGATTAATGTTTGTAAGTTAATTAGAATTTGGTCAGTTGGAGTATTGTCTATTCCAAGTCTTGTAGCTGTTTCAGAAAACAGTAATTCTTTTAAACTAACTTCCCTATCCATTTGCCTTCTTTGTTAAGTACCATTGGCATTAATCTTGGAGTAGAATCTATAATCATTCCACAACCCATTAGAAATTTTGTTTTAAAGTTTTTAGAGTAAGTAAAAGCCATATTAGTTTGTTGTATTAAGCAACCCACTTGCATAGCAAAAAATAGTGCATCAGGATTAGCCCAGTATTCAATCTTGAACTTAGAATGAAAATGCCCCTGCACACAACTCATTCCATTAATCTGAGATACTTTAGTTACATCAGCAGATATTCCATGAGTAAAGAAACATCTTTGTTTATTAGGAAGTGTTAGCGTTAAGTTATCTACCCAGTTCCATTTTTTTACATTTAAGAACTCGTTATATTCTTTTAGGTAACCTCTAGGTATTCCTGATTTAATTGCTCTACGATAAACTAAGCTAGAATGGTTTGAGTCTAGCAAAGTCATCTCAGGAAATATTCCTTCTAATTCTTTAATGAAATCTTTTGCTCTTGCAAGTTCATGTCCAGCAGAAGCTAAATCAGGATTGTGGTCATGGAATGAAAGTGCGTGGCAATCAATCTCATCACCAATGTTTACAATCGTATCTGGCTTATATTGTTTTTTAATTTCTTTTAAGAACTCAAATGAATCTGGTCTATGATATGGAATATGTAAATCAGAAATAACAAGTATTCGTTTATTCATAACTAACTACTAGTTGTATTCGTTTGGTTTGGCAATACTTACTTAGCCAAGAATAAAGTTAATAGTGCCATACTTAAAGTGCCTAAAGCAATAAATATAGACCAAAACAATTTCTCTAATCTTTTCTCTAGTTTATAAACTGTTGTGCCTAGTATTCTTAATTCTCTCTTAATTCCTGTGATATGTCCCTTTAGTGATATAAGTTCTTCTGATTGTGTTCTTGCCATAGTCTTTTTGGCATTTGCAAGACTTTAGCAAGAGACACTCCACATTAGCTAATCTGTAAATGCACATTAAATTTTTGTGCATTAATATCAAATTAGTTTGTCAAAATAAAGTTATTTCTTATAAAATTTTTCTACTGTATCTAAATAATTCTTCCAAAATGATTTTGCATCTTCAAAAGCATCTGCGTAAAACTTAGACCAAAATTCTTTGAATGATTTATAATCAAGCATTGAGTTCTCCTTTGAGTAAAAGTTATATTCGTCAGTCGTATATATCATGCAGGATATATAATTGTGCAACGCACAAAATTCAAGACTATTTAATGTTTAAATGTTCTTTTACTGATTCAATTATGTACTTAGCTATCTCAAACTTCCATTCTGCGTACAAGCCAAGCACTAATCCAATAATGAAATATGTCATGCAATAGTTATGTCAAAGATTTAAGAAAAAGTCAAAACACTTGTTCTTAAAGACAGATGGTGCTGGGAATTTGAGTTTTGATTCTTTGAGTTTCGCCACGCCTTTAGCTGTAATAGGAAATGCTACTGCTGGTTCTGAAATTAGATTACCTGAAGATACTGACAATGGTTCAAACTATGTTGCAATAAAAGCACCAGATAATTTAGCTTCAAATTTAACTTTAACCCTTCCGAGTGCAGATGGAACTTCAGGTCAAGTGCTTCAAACAAATGGAAGTGGGGTTTTGTCGTTCAGTTCGCCTTCCAGCGATTTTGTTTTACTTGCAACAACTGATGCTTCATCTTCTGCCACAGTTTCTTTTGATGGATATTTTTCATCAACTTATAAAAATTATCAAATAATAATATCTGATGTTTACCCAGCAACAGCAAATACAACTTTGTCTTGTAGATTTAGAAGAAGTAACGCAGATGTTACAGCTTCAAGTTATTCAGCAGTTGGAAGAAGAACTCATTTAGCATCAACAAATGTTAGTGATGGAAGATATGCTTCTAGTGCTTCTTCTATTGATGTTTTAACAAATAGTTCACCAAATAGTGCTTCAAGAACAACAGCAATTAATGTTATGATTTATAATCCATTAAGTACAGCATCATATAAAAAAGTTAGTTTTTTAGTTATTGGTGCAAGTGATGATGGTGGTGGTACAAATGCAGTATGGAATGTTAATAATTTTGGACAACTAGTTGATAACACAAATGCTTTGTCAGGTATTACTTTTTATTACTCATCAGGAAATATAGCATCAGGTAATTTTAAACTATATGGAATTAAATAAATGAAGAAACTATTAATAACACCAGAAGGTACATTTGAAATTGAAATGACTGCTGAAGAAATAGCACAAAGAGAACAAGATGCTATTCAAGCAGATTTAAATAGAACAGCAGAACTAGAGAGAATTGCACAAGAAAAAGCTAGAAAAGAATCAGCTATTGCTAAGTTAAAAGCATTAGGTTTAACTGAAGAAGAAGTTAAGTCTATTCTTTAGGGTATTTTAATTTAATCGCAGAAATTCTATCTTTCCACGCATCTAAACCATCATGATAAATCTCATCTAATTGAGATTGCCAATTACCATATTCTTTGCGTCTATTATCGTAAACATCTTCTAATGCTTGTAATTCTTTTTGCTTATCTAGTATTTGTTGATTAGTAATGTTTGTTGGATTGTTGTCATGCCAAACAAGTGTATTAATATCATCTCCTGAACAAGAAACTTGTGCATCATTTTTAATTGATAGTATTCCAGTACAAATATCTATTTTCATAATTATCCTTTGATTTCTAAAGCTGTTAAAGTTGAATGAGCATTATTATAACCAATGTATGCAGTTGCTCCTGCATCAGATAAAAATTGAATTTTATAAGTTGTTGAAGATGTTGTTGATGGAGAATCTAAATAATTTGCAGAAGCAAAATAAAAATTACTACCAGTTCCTCTAATAAAACCAAATCCATTAGAAGCACTTCCTAAATTTGTACTTCCTCTAACTATTGTAAATTTTGCATCATAACTACTATTGCTACTACCAACAGCACCACCACTAAATATAATTAAAACTTTATTACTTGTAGATGCTGGTGTTATTGAAACTGACAATCCAGTAACATCTGTGTATGAATTTGATGTTGTACTTTGTTGTGAAGTAATTGTTGTAGAAACAACTTGAATAACCTGTCCAGCACTCGCCGAAACACCTGCAAAGCTTAAAACCCCACTTCCATTTGTTTGAAGGAACTTATGCTTTTGGAAACTTACTCTTTACAGATTCTATTGAATTAAGCCAATTCTCAGTACCATTAACTTTGTCCCAGTATAGCATATCAAGTTGGTCAGGTATGGAAGGATAAGCCATTCTTCTTTTGTTTAATATGTCTTGTATTCTCTCAATTTCTTTAGCTTGTGCTTCAAAGGTATCTAGTTGCTCTAATGTAGGTTTAGGAATATCAAGATTCCATTCAGCTATAAATACTCCTTTGCCATCTGAGTTGTCTTGCAAGATAACATCTTTACGAAAATCTATTTCTCTATTTGCGTATAATTTTATTTTAGTTGATAGCATTTATACTCCTATTAATTTGTAAGCACCAAATCTTACAAGAGAGATTAATGGTATATTTGAATTAGGTATAACATCAGCATAAACATACCCCTCAACATAATCAGTTGAACCATTCATATCTACAATACAATTAACTGTTATTGGTACAGTACTAACAAGATAAGTTGCATTCCCTACAAAATTCATAGCCGAATAACTTGAACCATTTTTATAAATATAAAGAGTTGGATTAAATAATACATAATTAGCTGTCGCTTCAATAAATGCTTGTATATAAACAAAATATTTTCCAGCAGTTGTTGGAGTAAAACGATAATTAGTTGCATTGTCATAATTTAAATTTGTATCAAATAATTCTGTACTGATTTGTATTTTAGTTGTAGTTGCATCACTTAATGTTTGAGAAGATTTTGTAGCTTCAAAAGCTGGAGTATTATTACCTCCAGCACTAGCCCAAGTATTATCTCCTCTTAAAAATGTTGTGGAACTCGGAGTTCCTGTTGCACTATGTTCGGCAATTCCAACTGAACCTGCGGCTAAACCACTGAACGACAAATTCCCAGCACCATCTGTCTTTAAGAACTGACCAGCAGTACCATCAGCAGAAGGAAGAACCCAAATTTTATCAGCACTCAAACTAGCAGGTGCTTTAAATCCTACATAGTTAGAACCATTAGCAGTTGTTTCACTAAAACGAATTTCTTTTTGATTTTGTAAAATTAAATTAACAGAAGATGTTAAAGAAGTATCTGAAAGTGTTAAAACAGTTCCAGTAGCTGTTGTGCTTAATCCAGTTATTGTAACAGATGAATCTAACCAATCAACTGTGTTAGATGTATAATTAATAGTAGCTAAAGATATGTCATCAGCACCATCATAAATTTTTAAAGTAGGAGAAGTTGCTGATGTCGTATCAAGCCAAATTTGACCAGCAACAGCACCAGTTGGTCTTGATGTACCTGAGTTACAAGTTTGAATAGCTGATAAAGCATTATTCAAATCAGTTCTAAAAGAAGGGAAACTTTGATTCGCTATGTTATAATCGTGCTGACTCATCTATTTAATTCTTTATAATTTGGTTTAACATAAACTTTATTTCCATAAGTCCATGCGTGTTGATTATTTTCTGACCTTGTAGCCCATTCTAAATTATCAACTCTATTATCATCTCTTATACTGTTTTTATGATTAATTTCCAGCTTATTATTTGGATTTGGAATATATGTTTTTGCTACTAGTCTATGAACTAATTGTTCTGACCTTTTTTGATTGTTATTAGAATCTCTTAATTTTACTCTTTGATAACCTTTTAAATTACTTGGTTTTAAAAATCTTTTTCTTTTATGAGAATATACTTTACCATCTTTAGTTACTGAATATTGTCCTTCATAACCTAAAATATCTTTCATAACTTTATCTATCTAATATCCTTTTGCAATATAATCAAAAGTTCTACTTACTCCAGTACCACCACTATTTTTAAAAGCAATATTAAATCCATTAATAGTTTTGCTGTTTAAAGTATAATAATCACCAGTAGCCATTCCTTGATTAGTGATACCGATAGCATAACTAGCAGAATAAAATGGTTTTGTAAATGTTACTGTATATGTGCCAGTTCCACTAACTAAATCATTTCCACTTTGTATAGTATCAGGCATATCAACACTAACAGATAAAGATTTAATTACTGGAGTTGAAGCCAAGTCAGAAGATGTCATAACAAGTTTAAATTTTAAGTATCTAGCTGTGTAATCGCCAATAACAAAGTTTCTAAATGAAGTATAAGTTATATTATCAGTAGAAGTTGCAATTTGTAAAAAGGCAGTACAGTTAGCAGGAGAATCTCCATCAAAGTTAGAAGGTGCATCATCAAATAAACCTGTCTCACTATCAAACAAGAAATCTATATTATCAACTCCTTGTGTAATTGTAGCAGTAACTCTTGAAGTATAAGTAGCACCTAAGTCAATAGGAGAAGAAAAGAGGTAACTTCCTTCAGGATATAAATCATAAGTAGTTACCCCAGCATCAAAATTTGTAGTAGGAGAATCAAATAATCCAACAGCAGAATCAAAAGACTCAGTTGAATCTAATCTTAAATAACTACTGTCATCAACATAGACATTAGTTTTATTTCCTGAAAATGTAGGCGATTGAGTTGAAGTAGCAACAGCATTATAATTACCAATAGCACTTACAGTTGTTGAGATAATTGCTTCATTAGAAGAATAGTTATCGTTTTTATCTACTGCTTTAATAAGATAAGAACCTACTCTAGCTGGAACTGTAATTGAAGTAGCTGGTCTTGCAACTTTTTCAACTAAAGAAACTGAGTTCTGCCATTCAGCACCACTTGTTAAAGCAGAGTATCGTATTTGATAATGTGATAAGTCTAAGTCAGCAATTTGTGTCCAAGACAAATGTGCGTCTCCACCAATTATATTACAAGCAAAGTTTGTAACATCAGCAGGTGGTAAAGTTCCACCGACAATAGTTCTTGAAGCAGAAGTATAAGTTGATTGTACTCCTAATGTGTTAAATGCTTTTACTCTCACATTGTAAGTTAATCCATCAATGACATTTAATATTCTATGAAATAAACCTTTTACTTGACCTGAGATTAAATAATCTGTTTCTGTACTTAGTTTGTATTCTACTTGGTAATAATCTACGAATGAATCTGGTGATGCACCAATAGTTACATCTAAAGCTGTAATAACAACTCCATCTGAGTATTCTATTAGTTGGTCATCTAAAGTAACTGAAGCTGGTGCTTGTACTGTATTAGGATTAGGCAGTGTAGTATCTGCAATTACTGGTGCTGCAGTTTTACTAGCCCAATTGTAGAATGAATTTTGATGTTCAATAAGTTGAAGATTAACTGTTGAATCTGTATTTATACTTAATCCATAAACTCTAAATGGCTTTGCAGAAAAACCACCAGTCGTATAAGTAAGTTCTACAATATCTCCAATAGATAAATTTAAAGCCTCTGAAGTACACATCAAATCTACTCCTAAAGCATTTCTAGAGCGTCTTAATAATACTTCACACATTTCTTCTGCGGTATAAGGATTAGTTATTCCTTTAAAATCAAAATTACCTTCTAAGTTAGTTCCATTATCTTCAGCTAACATTGTTGCATATTGGTCAGCAACATCTAAACCAGAATCATCTGCCGGTGGAAATGATACAGTATCTTCTTGCCAGTTTTTATCAGGATTAACAAATGTTCCTAAAACTCTATTATATTTGTAATTCTTTTTTTCCCCATAAATCTTAATTCCACCGATAATTTTATCTTTATCAATAGTCATCACAGAACTTCCTGTTCCTTCTACTAATAATTTATAAACACCAGAAGTATAAGTAAATATACCACGCATTGGGTTTAATAATTCTCTTACATTTTCTAAAAGTTTTTCATTCGTATCTAGAACTATATTTGTAGTGAATAAATTTATATTAGAGCCACCTGAATAAGGTGCGACTTGAGTCTCGCAAGTATTTGCAGAAGTTTTAAATGAATCATAATTAGTTTCAAATGCAGCATTAGGTAATCCTTTGCCATATCTAGAATTTCTTAAATAATCTAATAAGCATAATGATGGATTATTTGAATAAGCCCAAGTAGTAGAATCATCTTGTCTATGTGAGCCTGACCCACCTTTTGTAGAATCTAATCTTGGGTCATAAACTTTTCTGCCTTTTAATGTCACTTTAATATCAGGAACTCCAGCAGTAAAAGCATCTTGATTCCAAGTAAATTTAAAAGCAAGATAAGCAACACCAGATAATTTATGATTGCTTCCCCAATTTGTTGATTCATCTAATAAAGAAGATACTGGTTGATTATCTAAACCAAAAAAAGGTTGTACTGATATTAAACTAGCACCATCTTTATAATAATTTGTATCTGAACTATTTACTGTTCTTATTGTCTGGTCTGTTAAAGAGCCTGACCAAGTAACTAGTTTATCATTAACATAAATCTCATCTATTGATTCAATGTTTCCTTCACAAAGAACTCCGGCTACATAAAGATAATTATTATTATTACCTGAAGACTCTACAAATACTTTTTGAATACCAACTTGTCTTTGTCCATAAACTAATGGGATATTTTCATTGTTAGATGATTTATTAACTAATACTCCTTGTGCAGCTTCATATTGTTGAGAAGGCATATTAGGTGCTTTAGGCTTTGGTCTAATTGCATAACTAATAGCTGTTGTGACTACTGCTACTGCGACTTGTGCTAAAATACCTTTAGACATTTATGTGTGATACCTTATGTTGAGTTTTAAAAGTTTTATAAATATGATTTGTATTATCTGTTCTTAACCATCTTACTTTTTCATTTTCCTCTGTAATGCTAGTAAAATAATCTTTGCACCATTTATATATTTCTTTAAAATTTGATTTAGCAACACAGTTGATAATCCAAATATTATCTCCACAATTCCATTCGTTCTTTTTTAACTTGCCAGTTACAATATATCTTTGCTCAACTGCATCTGTGATAAATGCCCAATTAACAAATCCTACTACATCTCTTTCTTTATAGAATAATTGATATTGGTCTAAATTAATTGCAGGAGTATTTTCTTCTACTAAATATTTATATGAATATTTATCATACTTCTTAAACTGCCTATACAGATGAATAATTTTATACAAGTCCATTAGGCTCTGCCCCATTTAATATCCTGAATAGCCTGAGAAGCATAATCAAATCCTACATCAGTTGGGAAATGTAATTTCTGCGAACCAGTATTTGTTTTTCTTCCTTTTTGTTTTTCAAAGTCAGCCCAATGAGATGCAACACTAATAGATACAGTTGAACTATTATCATCTTCTTCAACATTAAAATTTTCTATTCTTCCATCAAATAAAAGAAATGGATAATTAACTAGTGCTTGGTTATCATCTAAAAATCCCCTATATACCCACGCTCTCTTATCCATATAATCATTATTAAGAAATAAAGATATGATTGTTTGGTCAGACCCAGAAAATTTAAGAACTAAATTATTTACTCCTATTTCTGAACTTTCATTTGCTTCAGATGCACCAAGAAATAATGATGATGAAACATAAGTATTACCATCATAAGAAATATTTTTGTAATGGTCTGTGTAATAAGTTCCAGTTGATATGCCAAGATAAACAAGTTCAACTGGATTAAGTTTATTTGTTGCTAGTTCTGATATTAATGAAGCATTTAAACTTCTGGTCATTATAGAACCTCAACTAAATCAACTTCGTATTGATAATATAAAGATGTGCCAATATTAAATTCTTGAATATCGCTAGTTAGTCCAACTGTAAAATCTACATTGTTATAAATTAAAACTGTATTATCTGAAAGATTTGCTCTTAATGGTGGTTCAATAGTTAATGTTCCTGCACCTGAACCATTTGAAGATAAATCTTCTACAACCATATAAACTTTATTCTGCCCAGTAAATCTTACAAAGTCACCAGCTTTTAAAACACCAGTTAAATTATTTCCCATACCATCAACTGCAACAGAAGTTACTCCTGCAGAATGAGAACCATTAACTGAAATAACTGTTGATGCTGAACCTCTAGTATCGTCCATAGTTGGTGGAGTATAAGTAAATGATTCTAATTGGCTTCTTTGTTTCATTATGAAAGCTAAAATAGGTGCAAATTCTGCTCTAGTCATAACTGGGAATCTTAATGTTAATAAAAATCTTTGACCATCAATTTGTCTTGCTTGTCTTCTGCCAGATGCAGTAGTTGATACAATAGTATTTTGTTGTGAACGAATAACTACATCTCTAGGTGTTGGACTTGATGGAAATGTTCCGCTCATACTAAATTAGATTTTCCTTTTGCGTTTAATGCTTGATTAACTATGTTTGTAATAGTTGCTCTATTATTTAATAGTAATTCTTTAACACCTTTAACATCAGTTGCATTAATTGTGAAATTAATATTTGTTCCACCTAATATATCTTGGTTAGGAATCAATGTTCCATTAGTTTCAGGAATAAATAATTCTCTACCTCTTTCTCCTACAGTATAAGGTTGTCCAGCATTCATAGAGCCACCTTCTGCAAATCCAAATATTGATTTTCCTATATTTAAAACAGTTCCAAAATCAAATCCACCACCACCACCGCCACCACCATAACTAGATTGTGCGGCTCTAGCACCAGCTATACCATTTTCTAATGTTAGTTGTGATTGTAATAAACCATTTTGTTCTCTTATTGCTTCAATCTTTTGTTTATGTATATCTAAATCTAAATAGTTAATTCCAAGATTTTCTAATAATTGAGTAGTTTGTTTGCTTTGTTCTTTTGTTCTATCTCTTTCAGTTCCTAAAATTTTATCTAATAAAGGTTGAATGATATATAATCTAACAAGATATTCTATTGTTGATGCAAGTATCTTAACTAATACACCTTGTAAAAATTCTCTAAATGTTCCGCCTAAACTTTTACCTAATACTATTATCTCTGCAATACTTTTTGAAAAATCAGAAATACCTTGATTTGCAATATTAGCAAATGTGGCTACAGAATCTAATTGTTTTAATGTGCTATCGTTTAATTGACTTAAAGTAGAAAGCAATCTTCTGTATAAAGAAACTGTTTCAGCAACACTATTCTTTGCCTTAGAAATATTTTCTTCATTTCTTTTTTCAGCTTCTTTTCTAGCCTGTGCTTTCTTTTCTAATTCTTTGTATAAATCAAATTGAGAAATTAAATTCTCTTTTTGTTCTTCATAACTATTTTTAACTTCATTACTTGCTAATCCTAAAATGCTTAAAGCATCATGTATTGTTTTTAAAATGAATGGAATAGCAAGAACTAATGCTTTACCTTTTTTGCCAAGTAAGAAAAATCCTATTATTCCTATTTCTTTCACAGCATCTGGAAATAAATTTAATAAATCATTAATTCCTTTAATAGATGTTACTAAAGCGTTAAATGGTTCTTTCAATAATTCAATTAAACTTGCTGTAAATGAAGCAAAGGCTCTTATTCCTTCTATTAATCCAAAAGTAAAATCTTTAATAAATTTCTGTAATGCTTCAGGATTGTTTCTTAATAAATCTGAAAATACATTTACTAAATCTGTAAAGAAGTCTAGCAATCCAGCTTGTGCTATTGATTCTTGAACTTGCTTTAATGAGTTTCTGAATTTATTTGTAGCACCGGCAAATGTATTTGCAAAAGCATCAGAAGCAGATTCAAATGTTCCACCTCTGCCAAATGTTTGTAAAAATAATCTAGTTATTTCTTGCGAAGATAATTTAACACCTTCTTGCAATCCTAAAAATGATTCTAAGTTTCTTCTTTTTAATTCTCTTGCACCTTCTATTCCAGTTCTAGATAATGATGAAAATTCTCTAGCAACAGTTTCAATGTCTAATCCTAAAGTGATTGCAGCATTTTGTATTGCAAAAAGATTATCAGTTAATTCTTTGCTATTTTTAGAAAATGCAAAAACAATTTCAGATGCTCTTTCTATGCTATCAGATTGTAATGGACTTTGTGCTGTAAATTTTTGTAATTCTTCAAATGCTTTTTTACCTTCTTCTATTGAAGGTGCTAATAATAAAAATTGATTTTTTAATTGTTGTGCTTGACTTCCTACATTTAAAATACTTTTAACAACACTACCAGCACCAATACCCAGAAGTGCAGTTCGTAAACTAAATATTGTATCTTTAACAGATTTAAAAGCCTGAGTAGCATTATCTATTACATTAAGTTTTATATTTAGTTGCTGTTCTGCCATATCTAAGTTTTTCTCTGTCTGCCTTCACTTTAAAATATGCCAACCAATAATAATACTCATCTTGAGTCATACTCAAAACTTCTTCCATACTTTTACCTAATTCATGACCCAAAGCTAGTATGGTATAAAGCTCTGAATCAAGTCTTACTTTTTTTCAGCTTCTTCAAATGAAGTTGAACTCAAAATATCTTTTGAGACTCTAGCTATAACACTTGGGTCAGCATTATTCAATAAAACTTGTTTATCGTCTAACTTAAATATTTTGTTTCCATCAGCATCTTTTGATTTAAGAACTATAACATCAACCATAACTCCTAAGTCATCATTCTTTGCACCTTTGAAAAGATTTCTTGTTTCTGCAAGTGTCATTGGTTGAGCATAAATAATTAAAGGTTTGCCTTCCTCACCCCATTCGGAAACCTCTATTTTTTTTATTTCTTTTGCATCAAAATGTGCCTTCACTCTATCTATAATATTCATAAACTTCCTTTAGTTAATTAAGCCGCAGTTGATAATGATAATGTTCCAGTTCCAGTAAAGCTGATTTCTGATTCAACTAAACCATCAAAAGAAGCACTTACTGATTTACCAGTTACAATTGCTGTTCCAGTGTAATACTTATCTCCTGTTTGATTACCTTCAAAATAAAAAGATACTGTTATTTCAGCACCAACTACTAAAGCGATTTGTGCAGTGTCAGCTTCGTCCATGTATAAAGACGCAGTACCAGACCAAGCAGTTAAACCAGCTTTGTATGTTCTTGCAGAATCACCCATTGAAGTATCTTCAATAGTATCTCCAGTTGTTTCTAAAGAGTAACTTCTAAGTTCTCCTAAAGTGTTAGCACCGATTTTAATGAGTCCCTCTGACCCAGTATGAGTTGCCATTTTTGTTTCTCCTTGTTTGTTTGTTTATGGCGTACCAGAAGTGAAGTGATATAAAACTCTCACTACAACTCTTATACCGCCGATTGGGTATAAGACACCCTCGTCAGTAGAAATTTCTATGACTTGAGTATCTTTCGCATAACCACCTCTTGTTCTATCATTATTTAATGCAGATTCAATGGTTGTTATGAGTTCGTTTCGTTTTGTGTCTATGTTTGTTGGTGTTCCTTTAACAAATCCAACAATTACGAAATCTGCTGTTGCTTGTCTTGTTATATTTGCTGACAAAATAGTAATATCTGAACGAGTCTCATTTCCTGATTGAATAAATATTGCAGGATATTGTTGTTCAGATAATTCATCTACATTAAAAGGTTGTCTTGTTATTTTCTTTAATGTTATTGGACTTGTTACTGCACTTAAAACTGAAATAATATTACTAGCTATATCTTCTCGTTTGCTCATTTAATTATACTTAGTTTGTTAAATTCTTTCATAAATACATTTATAATAGGTTGTTCTTCTGCTTTACCTATTGCAAAGAATCTTCTTTTGTTTTGATTGCCTAATGCTTTTATATTTTGGAATTTATTTGCAAAGAAAATAATAGCATAACTTGGCTCTGATTTTTGAGTCATACTTGATAGCATCTGGCCAGAAAAATTTAAGTCAGGAAATTGTACTTGTCTTCCGGCTTTTATTCTAAAATCTTTATAGGCTTGTGTATATGATGGAAACTTTGAGCCATCAGCACTAATACCTCTGCCAGTTCTTTGTTTAATTAATCCCATAACAAATTCAGCAGTTCTTCCTAATGCAGTTTTAACGATATTAGGTTGCTCTCTAACTTGTTTTTCAAAGTTCTTGGCAACTTGGAGAGTGTTGTCTTGAACTGTAATTTTCATCTTATAACTTTTAATCTATGATATGGTGCTTTTTCTGCATCAGCAATTGTATTAGAATCATCAGCATCATATTCAACACCATCTCTTAAAATAGATTCCATTTCATCAGCATACATTTGTTGATAATGTTTCATCATAACTTGAAATCTGTCAGGGTTATCATTTGAATTGAATTTTGTAAGTTGTGGACAAGCATAAAAACCAATTACTCTAAATACACTTGCTCTTTTAAACTGAGCATCTGTTAATAGTGTTGCGTCCATTTCAGTTGTGTTTAATATTGCTATGTCTCTATAAGTTTCCTTAGCATAAACTGGAAACCATTTAATTCTTAAATCTCTTTCAATATCTGCTCTTGCTTGTGCATGATAGTCATTTGGCGAAGTAAAATTAGCTATTCCAAAAGTTAAAATATCTGGTTGGTAAAAAGTTAAATCTGAGTCAGTTGAAAAATTTGCCATAGTTAATTCCTTTATTAGCCGGTGGGGTTTTTACACCCCACCAATAATTGCATTAATTAAAATGCCGCATCTGTTGTTACAGCTACACCAAAAGATTCTTTAACTGCCGCTTTACCATAAACGATAGAAGCTACAATTTCAGTTGCTCTTAGAGACGCATCTCTTTGAGTTTCAACTTTGAATTCTTCTTTAATAGCAAGTCCTAATGATTGTGGGTGGAATACTCCGCCTACTGAATCATCAGAAGCATCAATAGATAAGTTAGCATTTTCAAATACATCAATACCAGCGATTCTGCCGATAAAGCCATTTCTTAATGCTTCGTTACCTAATTCAGATATAGCCGCACTTGATGTGCCATATCCTGCTTGTGTTAAAGTTTTCTTTAAATTGAAAACTGCTTTAGGGTGAAACACACCATAGTAAGGTGCAGGTACACTTAAAGTTCTTAACTGTGCTTGTGCTTTAAAAAGCAAATCAGCAGTTAATTCTGTTCCTGCCGCACCAGCAGTGTTTGTTGTAAAGCTAGAGAAAAGACCACATAAGTCAGTATCAACTTTCTTAGCGATTGCTTCTCCAAATAGTTTTCCAATATCAGCTCCAACATTTCTAGAAGCTGAACTTGCTCCTAAATCTGTTAAAGTTGTCATTACGCCCACTTCAGAAGCTGTGATTGTAGTTGAAGTAGGATTAACTGCTGTATTAGATAAATCAGTTGCTTCGTTTACTGCCGCAGCACTGATTGTAGGATAAACTGGCACTTCTGCCACTTTTCCTGAACCCGATAATGGGTATAAAGTTACAAGAGGTCTCATTACTGAAGTCTCTTGGAATGTGAATATAGCTTCTTGAGTTATATTCGTAAACAGTTCACTTAGCGTTGAACTGGTTGTTTCATTTGCCATAGTTTTTTTTCTCTATTTTAGTTTGTTGGTTTAATTTTAAAAACACCTTGGTCTCTTTGTTTTCTGTATTCAGCGTATAATTTTCTGTCCTCAGATTTACTCAAGTCCAAAGCACCAATATTAAAAGGCTTTGGTGTTGCCCCACCAATCTGACCTTTGCTACCTGCACCACTTGGAGTGGCAGTAACATGGTGTGGATTGTTTTTTAAATAATCAGCAACCAAATCATTAACTGACATTGGTTCGCCTTTATCTGAATATCTAGGAGTTCCATTGTCGTTAATAACTTCAACTGCTCCATTTTCATTTAAACGAACACTATTTCTTAGCAACTGTTTAACTTCTGCTGGTTTAACAGCTTTCAGTCCACTAGCTACATTGACTAATGTTTCGTCAATTCTGATTTTAGATAATTCAGATTCCAACTGCTTAATCTTATCGTCCTTCTTTGACACAGTCTCTTTCAAGACTTTATCAAACTCGCCTCGTTGTTTTGCGAGTTCTATTTCTTTTTGTTTCTTTTCTTCAATTAACTTTTTGGCTTCTTCAATATCTATGCCATCAAGTTTATTAGAGACTGATTTTTTAAATCGCTCTAATCTTCTTTGTACTATGTTCTCTACTTGTTCTTCAGTAAAGATTTTGTTTTCAGATTGAGTTTCAGAAACTTTTGTTTCTCCAGCTTTTGTCTGAGTTGCTGTATTCTCAACCGACTCTGTTTTTACTTGGTCGTTCATTGTTTGTTCTCCTTCTTGATTAATATTACTCAATTATCAGTAGTGTGGCAAAAATGCAATTATTATTCTAAAGTATATTCAAAAGTGCCATCTTCATTGATTTTACCCCAATCAGGATTGACTGGTTGAAAATGATGTCTGCAGTTATAACCACCTCTAACTACAAATGGGTCTCCTTGTGCTTTGCCTTGCCAAGTTTCATCTGCCCATTTTTGTCTAATTTCGTCTTCAGTAAATATTTTATTAGCATTTTCTTTGCAAAATTCCCTACTATCTCTGACTAATGAACCATAATAAACATAGCTAGTTAATCCTAATTGGTCTGCTCTAAATTTAGCAAACTGGCCATCAAAACCCATTAATGAATCTTGGACTATTTGAGTTGCATATCTATTTAGATTATCTCCTAGTCTATCTCTACCATAGATTGTTTGAAGTTGGCTAACAGCAGTATCTACTTCAGCACCATTAGGATTGTTAGCTATATAATCTACTAATTCTTGTGCTTTTTTATTATCTGATTGTTGATAGATACCATTTATTTTACTTCGTAAAGTTTGTACCATCTCTGTTACTGGTCTGCCGGTTAAAGTAGATTGATAAACTTCATTAGCTAAAGTATTTACAAATTCATTACCTAGATTTTGGAATTGACTAAATGATAATTTTTTTAACTGTTGGATAACTTGATAATCTATTTCGGTTAATTGTTTGAACTCTGACGGAATAGGAAGTTTACCATAAGTTGCTACAATATTAGCTGCTATCTTATCGTAATCATTTATGAATGTTTGAACTTTAGTTAGGTATAAATCTTCTATTGCTTTTTGTAGTTGTGGTCTAAGTTCTATTGCAAGTCTAGTATCAAATAATACACCATTTCTATTTGGAAGTTTTAATGCTGTTTCAACAACTTTATTTTCTAATTGCTGAAGTGTTTTGATTAATAGTTCTTGTTGCTTATCTTCTAATGAAGTTATTGCATTTGCTCTTATAGCCTGAAGTTCTTGTAAAAGAGTTGCCACATTAAACTTTAGGTAAAGTTATAGGTTGCTGCGGAAATTCTCCAAGTGCTTGAGTATTCTGGTCAATCTCAGCATCAATAACAACTAAAGTTTCATCATCATCAATTACTGTTCTTGCTATTTGTTTATCTAATTCTTTATTGAATGTAGATGATTTAATATTACTAGCTTTTGCTTGTTGTAATAATTCTAAGTCAGTTGCCCAGTCTCTAATATCAAATGAAGTCGGATAAGTTATTTTGCCATCAAATTGTTCTTCTTGCCATAGTGCATATAGTCTCCAAATTTGTTCTTCAGCTAATTCCATTAATTTTGATTTCTCAGCAAGTTTAGTATTTAATAATTGAAACTCAGTTCTAAGTGCTATGCCAGATTGTATTCTTTCTCCAGTCGCTCTGATTGCACCGACATGAGATAAACGATTTATTGCATCAACTTTATGCTCAATAGATTTTAATACACCATCTAAATTACTTCCGCTTGGTTGTAAGATATAAGGTTTTAAGTTTGCATCAATGTTATCAGGTATTTCTATAATACTTCCAGCACCAGCTGTTGCGTCTGTATCTCTAGTTTTAACTAATGATGGGTGATTAGATAATCTTATAATTTGTTCAATCTCAGATAGTTCATTGTAGATTGCTTTTTGTAAATCAGCAATATCTGTCAAATCAGAAACTCCAATACCTCTCATTGGACTTCTTTGGTTATAAACTATAACTGCTGGAATTCTACCAATTGGATTTGGAAGTGATTCAATTAATTTAGGTTCGTCTCTATTCTTTGAAGAAACAAAAATTGTATCTATTTTATCTAAATACCAAAGTTTAAAATATTCACCTTGTTCATCTATTGATTCTCTAATCTTTAAATAATCTAAAACATAATAACCAGATTCACTTCTAGTATAATGCCAGTCATAAATATTTTCAGGGGTATAGATATTTAGATATGGTCTAATTCCTTGTTGTAATTCTTCTGCTCTAGTAAAAACATTTGTTGATGGCTTATCAACTAGTAACCAACAGTGACCATAAATACTTGCATAGTTTTGTACTTCTCTCATTAAAGAATCAAAACTTCTACCTTCTAAATCTGCATCATCTAAAAAATAAGGAACTGTTGCATCGTTTTCTAATATGCCAAGTTCTCTAGTTGGTGGAACTCTAAATAAATAACTTGAATAAATGTGAATGATATTTCTGCAGTGATTGTCTAAAGGTGTGTAAGAAATTCTATCAAAGAATTCGTTTTCTAATTCTAGTTTATATTGTTGTAGAAATTTACCATCTTTGTATTCTTTGCCACCAAGATATGAACGAATAAAATATTCCCATCTTGGAACCATACTTTGATATTGTGAATGCTGTGCTTCTATTTCTTGTCTTGAATACATTATGAAAATCTTTTTGGTTGTCCTTTAGGAAGATTAGAAGTTATAGGATATAAAAACTCAACAGCGTAACCTAAGGCATCAGTCATATGGTCATATCCATTATTTTTTTCAGGTTGTGTTGTTCCTTCTTTGTAAATTTGCTTCATTAGACTATTAATCAATGTTTTGCAAGAAGCATCTATAAAAATACTTCTTTTTCCATCAAATGACTTTAGTTTTGAATTCACAGAGTTAATTCTATCTCTTACTAAAGCATGAGTAGATTTACATTTAACAATAAAACCAGCATTTTGCAAGATTGTTAAATCGGTTCTACCTCCTGCAGATGTTTTTCTTTGTCTTGAAGCTGGGTCAGGGTAAATTATAATTTTGTTCTTTGGATATCTACTTAGCAATTCATCAATGAATTCGTCAGTATTTGAACTATAAATGACTATTTCATCAAATACTTCAATAATACGATTTTTAACATGAAATAAACAAGCTGACATAGGGTCAATATTAAAGTCGAGTCCCACATGAATAATTGAATCTTTATCATAAGTGCATTTTCTTACATTTTCATCTCTACTAAAGTTATAATAGACAACACCAGAATATGTTTCAAAACTGGCCATATACTCTTGCCTAAATGTACGCTCATCTAAATCTTTCATTGCTTGGTCTATTTCGTCTTGGTCAACTTGACCACCATCTAAAGTTGTGAATTTAAATGATTTCCATTCTGGGTCGCTGCCTAAACCTTTTTGATATATCTCGTAAGACCAATTACCATAACCTCTTGGAGTTCCAACGAATAAAACATTCCCAGTTACATGTCTGTCTGAAATAGTTGGTCGCAAAACTTCTGACCAAGCCTCAAATGGAATATCTGCATACTCATCAAGCAATAGAAAATCTAATCCAACTCCTCGTAAGTTATCAGGAGATTTGTCAGCACCTTTTAAACTAATCTGTGAACCATTCCTAAGTGTTAATGATAGTTCTGTTTCATTTGCATATTTAATCCATCTGTGTTCAGTTACTTTTTTCTTTAACTGTTTCCACATAATCTCTTTAGCCATTCGGTATGTGGGTGCTACATAGAATATTTTTGAATTGGGTTTGCGGCTTGCAAATCTTAATAACTCATACATTGCTAGATGAGTCTTACCAAATCTTCTGCCAGTAATTAAAACTCTAAATCTATTGGGACAAGTATAAACAGCTAATTGTGGTTTGCTAAAAGCCATTTAATAACCAAGTTCATCATAGTTATTTGATTTGTGTTCTAATTGTTCTCTGATTTTCTTTAGTTCAATTTCTTTTGCTTGTATTTCTTCTTGCAGAATATCTATCTGTTTTTTTAAGTCGTAAATAATAGATTGAAGTAAAAGCCAATCTCCATCATGGACTTTTTTACTAGCGTTCATACTTCTTGGTTTCTTTCTTCCACACATTTGAATATCAAATCTTTATATATAATACCTTGTTCGTTTAAACTTTCTATAATTAAATCAGTTTGTTTATCTGCAAATTTAATGCAATCTTCTAAAGATTTGAAAGTTCTATTATCTTCCATCTTTAAAAATATGGGTCTAAACTCCTGCCCATTAAATATCAGCAAGAAGAATATAGCAAAATATTCCACTACTTTTTCTTGTTCTGATATGCCCTCAAATATCTTCTGCCCAAAGCTACTGCTTCAGGTTTTGATTTACCATAATAGCCCCAAGCCTCAAGGCTTAATTTTAACCTTGTTTTTCTGCCTTTAGAATCAAATAATCTTCCTTGTGAACTTCCCATTCTAACTAGGAAAGAGCCTTTGCGTCTATATTCAGAAAGTCTGTCTGGCCTACCTTTAACCGGTGGTCTTAAATTACTTCCAGTTGCACGATTATATCTTGCTCTACCTGATGATGTTAAACCACCTCTAGGATTCTTATCAGATTTTCTTAATGCAAATTTAACCATTTTTTTTAGTGTTAATTAATATTGGTGGTGCAGGTTTTCTTATTTTTAAATTATGTTTTTTCATTAAAAGTTTAACAATGCAACCATTACAGGCTTTTATATGTTGCTCTAATTTATTCAACATTTCTTTTTTACAAAATATACATTTACTCATTTTTAACTTCTTTTAATTCAATAATTTCTTTAGGTTCATCAACTATATCATAAATGGGTAATGGTGTATCATTATCAGAATCAAATCTTTCATTAACTTGACCTAACATTTGTTTGCCAAGCCAAATAAGCATAACGACATTACCCTTTTCTACTGCTGTTTGCCATTGTTTGCGTCTTAAAGATATATTTCCTTCTGCTTTTCCTTTGGCTATTTCATTGGAAAAATTATCTCTTAAAGTATCAATATGACAATCAAAAAATGAAGCCATTTCATTCATAGTACAATGTAATCTAGCTAATCTTTTTACTTGTTCTGGGTCTATATTAAGTTTCGGTCTGCCTACCTTTTTAACCTCAGATTGAGTTGTAGGTTTTTCCTGATTGCTCATGTATAGCTTCTTTTCCAGTAAATTGTTGCCACCTTTGTATTATTACATCACAATACTTAGGGTCAAATTCAAGACCATAACAAGACCTGTCTAGTTTTTCACAAGCTATTAAAGTACTTCCGCTGCCAAGAAATGAATCAAATATTAAATCTCCTTGCTTGGATGAATTTTTTATAAGATATGAAATAAGTTCTACTGGTTTCATAGTAGGATGTAGCTTTGATGCTGTTGGTCTATCAAAATTTAATAATGTTGTTTGTTTTCTGTCGCTGTACCAAGAATGTGAACTTCCTTCTTTCCAACCATATAAACAAGGTTCATGTTGCCAATGATAATCTTGTCTACCCATAACCATAGAATTTTTAGCCCATATTAATGTTTGTCTTAATTTAAAATTAGAATTAATTAAAGCCATTCTAAAATAAAGACCTTCACTATCGCTGTGCCAAATATAAAAAGAAGCACCTAACTTCATAACATTAAAAGCATTACTAAATGCTTCAGTTAAAAATATTTGGAATGATTCAGAATCTTGAAAATCGTTTTTAATTTTTAATTTATCTTTTGTTTTTCCTTCGTAATTAACATTATATGGTGGGTCTGTTAAATATAAATCTGCTTTTTGTTCTTTAAATAATTTTATTACATCTTCAGTATTGGTGGCATCTCCACAAATTATTTTATGGTTTCCTAATACAAATATATCTCCTAGTTTACATTTAATATTTTCAGAAGTTTCAGGTACACTATCATCTTCAATTAAACCTTTTTTATCATCATTAAAAATTTTGTTTAAGAAATCTTCATTAAAGCCAAGTAAACTTATATCAAACTTATCATCTTCTAATCCTTCTATCTCTACTGATAGCTTTTCTAAATCCCAACCTGCGTTAAGTGCTAATTGGTTATCGGCTATGATTAATGCTTTGATTTGTGTTTTTGTTAGTCCAGAAATTAATATGCAAGGAACTTCATCATAACCTAATCTTTTAACTGCTTGTAAACGACCATGTCCAGCTATAATTGAATTGTCTTTGTCTATAAGTATTGGGTTTGTAAATCCAAATTCTTTTATACTAGATACTATTTGAGTTATTTGTTCTTCGCTGTGCGTCCTACTATTATTTATGTAGGGAATAAGTTCAGATACCTTCTTTTTAATAAGTTCCATAAATTAACCGACTATGTGTTCGTTATTTGTTCTTTAGTCTTTTTTTAGTGATTTGTAAAGAAAGTCAAGCAAGTCTTGGTTCTGATAAAGTATATGACACAAACCATTAGCTGTTGAATTACATACCAATTCCTCAGCTTTAGCTGGTAAATCTATTGAATACTCAGAATGAATCATGTGTAAAAGTTCATGTACTAATGTGTTAATTGTCTGAATATTATCTAAAGATTTATCTAATGTGAGTGTATTTGTGTCTGAGTCAAATTCGCCAAATATTTTTTTTTTTGAGGCTTGTTCTTTGTCTATCAGATTAAGATTAATAATCCTGCTTCCAAAGGTTATTTTATCTAATTTCATATTAACTTTTTAATTAATGCAGGTAGTTTTTTGTTTTTGGCTAAATCATTTGCTCGGATAATTTTATAACCTTTGTCTAACAAATAATGAATTTTATAAACAGTTTTTTTTCTAAGTCTTGGAAAGTTAATTCTTAAGTATTGGTAATCGTTCATTTTTTCTTTTTAGGTTTTGGCACTCTATAAGTTCCTTTAACTTTAACTTTTTTTTGAATAAGAACTGCCAAAGATGTTGAAGTAGTTTCTCCTGCCATTATAATTTTCCTTTGTATTTAATTAGTATTTGTCTAACATGATTTGCGTATAAAGTGGAAGTAGAAAAGCTATCTAAATAATCAGCTAAAATCATTGGGTCTTTAGTTCTTTGACGCATTTGCCTAAATTCTTTGTAGTGATGATTGTTATTTAATATCTTAATATAATCTCTAACAGACTCGCATTTACTTGAATATTTTTTAACTCGCCAATTTATTGATTCGTCTTGTTTTGCAGGAAGCATACCATTTTTACTCCAAACTCTCACACCAAATAGAGCATTGCCTTCCTTTGCAAATCTACTTGTGCCGAAATTACTTTCAACGATAGATTGTGCAATTATTAATGCTGTTGGGATTTGCTCATCTTTTTTTAGCTCTAAATTTATATAAGCAATACATTTTTGCATTGATGTTATAAATTCATTTGTAGAATGATTGCTGATTTTAGGTTCAAAAAAACCTATTTTTCTTATTTCATCAATTGTATTATTTCTTATCTTTTCTTTTATGCTAGGATTCGGAAAGAATGTTCCACACACAAAAACCAAAGACAAGAATAAACAGACAATAGAATAGTCCCATAGTTTTATACTAAGTATTTTTGAGTTCATGTTAAGGTTAGGATAACCTTCCGACTTTTCAGTCTATCAGTGATTGAGTTTATTCCTCTTCAGAATCTTCTTCTTCATCATCATAAGAATCATCTGAGTCATCATACTCATCTTCATCATTATAATCATCAAGGCTTGATTCTAATTGGTCTCTAAGTTTAGCAATCATATCTTCCATTTTTTCTAATTGCTTTAGAGTTTTTTCTATTGTTTTTTCCATAACTATTTCTCCAGTTAGTTAATGGCAAATCAAATAAGGTTATTTTGTAGATATGTAAATACATAAATTTTAAAGGGGGTAATGTTTCAACCCCCATAACCTATATAGTTGAGTCGCATTATAAAGATTTAGTATTTAATTACAAGAGTTTAATCTATGCAGCACATATTTTTGATAGTCGTCTGGGTCAAGTTTTTGCCGCATAAGTTCCCATTCGTTAAGTTCTTTCTTAACTTCAATCTTTTTGTTTAGGCTTTGCAAGACAGGAATAGCAATTTCCTTAGATTTATTCATAGAATTTTTATTACTAATAGTATTATATATATTAGTTGTTGTTCTGTCTGTCATATTTTGATTCGTTTTACTAGGCACATCTTGATATTTGCTATATTTTACTATGGAATATACGCTTAAATTGCGTGTCAAAGTTTGATTCACATTTCCGGTGGTAATTAAATTGCGTATTATGGTTCTAATCTTACGCTCAGAAACATCAAATTTATTGCTTAAATCTTTGTAAGATATTGAAACTTCGCCTCTTTTTAATTTAATTCTTTTTTTTCTATATATAACTTCGCAGTTTTTGTGAGACGCCATAGAAACCAAATATAAAAATACAGCAACTTCTAGTTGATTGTTAAAATCTTTAGAATTGTAAATCTTTCTGTGTAAAGCTATCCAACCATCAGTCATACTCCACACATTCCTTCACATTCGTTATTAAATCCAAAATCCATTTGGTTATTTTTTTTTGCAGTAAAATCAATTTCATTAATAGGTTTGCAGTCTCTATGAAGATATAATTCATCTTTCAATTTACCAGAACCGGCATTATTTTTTTTAAATCTATATTGATTTCTAATTGCTGTATCAATTTTAACTATTTCTTCCCATTCTTCTTTATTTCCATTTTTTATTCTTAACCATTCTTCGTTTGAATGATATGGACAAAAAGTACAAGCACTTCTAGGTGCTAAAGGATAATTGTTTTGTTTTAACCAATTAAGACAAGTTTGTCTTGTAAACTTTAAATCAATTAAAGGATATTGATTTTCAATATAAGGTAATCTATTTAGTTTAACTCTATAAATTTCATCATTAGAAATACCCATTAATAATTCAACTTTTGTACTTTTTGGAACTCTTTTTTTATATGCCACATTTAACAAATTTCTTATTTTTTTAACAACTGGTTTAATTTTATAATCAGATGTGCATTGTCTCATGAGCAAACCTTTTTTATTTGTTTCTATATTTTTAGTAAAAAATGGTGCTGCAAATCCTTTATAATTTCCTAATGAAGCATCTAGTATATCTTGTTTAAGATTTCTCCAAGTAACAATATGAATTGGATAAGATTTTATTTGTGTTTTAAGATATTCTAACCAACTATAAACTTCTTTAGGTTCTGCTTGTGTATCTGCAAAAATTGCACAATCAACCATTGGAACTTTGCCTTTTTCTATCATTAAAGCAAGAGTTGATGATTGTACCCCAGCACCTAAAGATAAAATTCTTAGGTTTGTTTTCACTTGATTTCCTTCTTAACCAAATCAATAACTTCTTCTGTGAAAGACTTTAATCCATTTTTACTGCAATCTTCTACTGCGGCATAACAACTAAACCAACTTTTATTGAAATGTTTACCAATCTTTGCGTAAGAGTCTTTGGTTAAACTCCTGATTACTGTTACTCCAATTTTATTGAATGGAACTTTATAAAAATTAACTTTGTTGTAGAGTTTGTGATTGCAAAGAATTTTTTTTGTTGTCTCCAAAATATCTTGGTATGTATTCGTCATAATATCCTTCTGTTATTAGTTTTTGTATCTTTTTACATGGACTTTTACAAGCCAATTTATAGGAAATATATATAGGGTTAATTTTATATTTTGTCCAAAACTTTCTTTCATTAGTTCTGTGCTGCTCTAGATGATGTGTTTGACACATCGGTGTAACAAAAGCATCGTTCTTAACTGCTAAGCCTACATTACCAAATGGAAGGTTTCTAATATGACAAACTTGAATTTCTGGGTTTTTGCAAATAACGCAAGTATAGTTTTTAGATACCCACTTTAAATGACTTAAAGATTTTATAGCCTTCCTTTTTAAAATCATTTATACTTTTTAGCTTTTTTCTTAGCAGTTCTAGCAACAGATAGTGCAATAGCTACCGCTTGTTTCTGCGATTTTCCTGATTTCAGCTCTCTTTTAATATTCTTTGAGATGCTTTTAGCTGAATAACCTTTGATAATTGGCATATAATCTCCTATGTTTTAAGCGTGGTGCTAGGAAGGCATAGCACCACAATTTCTAGTATCAAAAATAGAACATAATAGCAACACTTTAAGTCTTTGATTTTAAAATGTTATTTCTATAAAAAATAGCATTATTTTCTTTATATCTATTCCATATAATATATTAATTGGGTGACTCAGTTGTTTATCGCAATTTGCAACTGAGTCGTAAAATTAAAAGGAGATAAATATGACAATACAAAAACAAATAGAAACACTTAAAGAAAAACTTTTTGACACAAATGTTTATTCTTTAGAATATGTTTCTTTATTAGATGAAATAATAGTTTTAGGTTATCAATTAAATTCTGATGAGTTTGATTGCAACTATTATTATTTATGTTCAGGCGAAGCAAAGCACAAAGCTAGATGTTTAGCTGATGATTGTTATAACGAAGCATTTGGTCAAGAATCGTTTTACAATTATTATGGTATGGCAATTTAACAAGAAAAAATAAATATGGCATTTGTAATTGATTTGAAAACTAGAACTGTTGCAGAATTTACAAAAGATGAATTAATGACTTTTGCAAATACTTGCAATTATAAAAAACTTGATAAAAGTAGATTTTGGATTGTTGAAACTATACAAAAAGCAATAAAAGTAATTACTAAACTAATTAAAAATGGATTCTAATGTTTAATAATGATTCTAAATTTGATTTTGATTTAGCCAAAGGATTAGAAAATGAAAAGTCTGTTGCAGCATTGCTTGGTATGTCAAAAGATAAGTTTGAATGCAAAGCAGAAAGAGATTATTGGAAACGAACCGGCAATGTTTGTATTGAGTTAGAATCTTATGGAAAGAAATCAGGATTAAATGCAACTCAAGCTAAATACTGGGTTCATAGTTTTTATGATGGAGACAATTTAGTAGGTTTTACAATTATTGAAGTTGAAAGATTAAAGAACATTGTTAAGAGAGGTAACTATAAAGAATTTATGCTTGGCGACAACAAAGCTAGTAAATGTGTTCTAATACACATGAGCGAATATTTAAATCAATGGAGATTTAATGAAAAATTATAAATGCAATATAAGCTGGAATTCTCATTGTAATAAAGAAGAGATAGAAGACATGATAAAAAAGTTTAAGCAATTTATTAAACTATCTTTTTTTAATGTCACAAATCTTGAATATGATTACAAAGAGGATAAACCAAAAAAGGAGATAAAATGAAAAAAAGAATAACTGGATATTATGGTTATTGGTGTCCAAAGAAAAAAAAACGAATATTTAGAGTGTTATGGCAAATAGAAAAATAGGCGTTATTTGCTCAATGTCATTTTTTGAAATGCGATTATTAGTTGCTTGTTTAACTAAAATCTTGCTAGACAACGAAGTAAGAGGAATCAATACTAAAAAGCGTATTACTAGTTTAATTGATAAACTAAATGGTATGCTTATAAAGCAGGGATTTAAAGATGCTTGATATTATAAATGATGTTGGGTTCTGGTGGTTTTGTTGTGCAATAATATTAACTTTTATCGTATGGAGTATTAAATGAATAGAGAAACAAAAGACGCAATAGGTTTTGTTATCACAGCTATATTGCTTGGTGCAAGTATTATATTAGTACATTTAGCAATTAATTAATTATGAAACGAAGTGTAGATATTGATATACTGAAAGGTTGTGCAGAAATAATAAATAATTATTTTGTTGAAAAAGAATTCTTTGGTAAACCACCAACAAGCTATCAAAAAGCACTTTACAATGCTTTAGTGAAAGCTATAAATGGAAAGAAAAAAGATGAACTTTTCAAATAAAGATTTAAGCACAAAACTTGGTCAAAGTGTTTTTGCTGAAAAATTAAAACAAGCACTTAAAGAAGCAGAACTTAAAAAAGAAAAAGCACAAATGGAGAAGGCAAATGAAAAGAAAAAAGACTGATTTAATCATAGCTTTAAAAATCATAGAAGACTGCGTTAAGAACAATAGATTCCATACACTAGCTAATTACATAGAACTTGCTTGGCAGAAGTTTCCAAGATTAAGATTCTTAGATTATAAAAATGTTAGAACTATGGAATATATGAAAAAAGGAGATAAAAATGAGAAAAATAACATTATTCGTTTTGTTAAGCGGACTATTAACTAGTTGTGCTTACAAGCCAGTAATTGACACAAAAGGAAGAAGTGGTAGCTATCCAAACGATAGAGCAGCAGAAATAACAGATGATATCCAACATTGTACGACTCTTGCCAATCAAGAGATTGGTGCGTTGACTGATGGTATAGTCTGGGGCTATAACAATGTATTTAGGGGTTTATTCTTTTGGTTACCACCAGAAGAAAAAAGAACTAGAGAAAATTATACTAAAAAATGTTTAGCTGGAAGGGGTCACAATGTTATTAATTAAAACAGTTCAAGAAGAAATAAATAGATTAATTATTGAATCAAAAACAAACAGATACATCACTTCAAGTCAAGGTGCGTATTATTATGATTTATGTTCTGTTGAAGATAAGACAATTTCTTTAGATGATTTCTATAAGAAGTTTCCTTATCATAATCCAAACTTTGATTCAGAATACTGGAAGGAGCAACACCAACGATGGATGGACATATGGAAACAAGACAAGATATAGTAAATACTTTAGCAAGTAATTTAAGATACTTGCGAATCAATACTCAGGTTGAGGAACCAATGACAGGAAAAATTAGATTTATGTCTCAGCGACATTTGGCAGAATTTTTAGGTATTTCTTGTGTGCAGCAAATATCTAAATTTGAGCTCGGAACTAATCAAATGTCTGCAACACAACTCTATAAAATATGTAAAGTCTTTGGAATATCGGTTGATTCTATGTTTGATGATTTGACCAAATCCGATTATAAAAAAACAATTAAATATGATATTTATGCTTGAAATAATCTTTATCATTTCACTTTTTATCATAATTTTAATATTAATAGATAACAACTAAAGGGGAAGGCAAAATGGAAGAAATAAAACTATATAATGGTCAAGAGACTTTATTCTTTGACTCTGTGCTGCACCAGTATTTTTGGAACGATGAGCAACTACCTAGTGCCACGACAATTTGCAAACTTTTAACTCCGGCAAATGTTATCGGTGCTTGGTCTGCCAAAGTATGCTCAGAAGAATTTAAGAAGTTAATTAGAGCAGGAGTTAGTTATGATGAAATAGAATTAGCTAAGATTGCTGACCAAATTAAAAAAGCACCTAATCAAACAATGTCAGATGCTGGTTTAGTTGGTTCGCAGGTTCATAATTTAATTGAAGATTATATTCATAAAGGAATAGTTCCTGAGATACATAATCCTGAGATTAAAAAATCATTTGGTAAGTTTAAAGAATGGTTTGATAAACAAGATGGATTAGAAATTGTGTTTACTGAACGCAAAGTTCTAAGTCGTATTCATAAGTTTACTGGAACTCTTGATGCTTTATTTAAAAACAAATCTGGCCAGTACATAATCTATGATTGGAAGTCATCATCAGGAATTAGAGATTCTATGTTAGTTCAAATCTATCTTTATAAGATTTGCATTAAAGAAGAACTTGGTATTGATGTCAAACAAGGAATCATAGTTAATTGTACCAAGACCGGCAAATTAAATATTAAGGAATTTCTAATAGGAGAAATGCAGGAAGATGTGGCGATATCCTGCCTAAAAATGTATCGCTACTTAACAAATAAGGAGAAATAGTATGGCTAACATACAAGGGGTTGTCAAATATGTTTATGATAACCGATTAATGAAAGATGGTACTCCAAACAAGTACCCAAATTATACTTTTGGTATTAATGACCAGAAGATAGTTTTATGGTCTGCAATTAAACCAGTTTTTTTAGAAAAGGGAAAAAAACTTTCGGTTGCAGTACAAGCTAGTAAAAAAAATGGAAGTTTATTTGTGCAAACAAAACCAGATAAAAGTCCAATTATTCAGGAACTGCCTAATGAACCTGATACCAGCTTTAACCCAGAAGAATTAGAAGCACAACTTCAGGAAGTAGCTAAAGATTTTGATGCTGAGTTGAAAGTTGAGCCAAAACAGCAATTTAACAAAGATGAATATATGTTTGTTATGGCTTTATGCAAATCAGTTATTGAATCTAAATTAATAGATGTTAATAAGGAGAGCATAGATTCGCTTATTAAAGATTTAAAATATCTTTTTAAAGTGAACTTCTATAACTCTTAATTGTTAGTTATTTTAGTGGTCAAATTTTAATCTCAATTATCCCCTTTTATTTGGCCACTAAACCTTGAAATATAATATATAAATGGTATATATTTTAAATGTTTGTGAGAGAGAAAATTCTTGAATGCACAATTAAAATTAAAGAATTGTTTGACAAACAAGAAGATGCTCTTAAAAATGAAAGCGAAGGAAAGATTATTTCTGTGGATTTAATAAACAAAAAATTTATCAGAAATAATATTAAACTATTTGATGACACAGCAGCAGATAGTTCAAAGAATCAGGGACAGAAGTCAGAAACTTCTAAACTTGGAACTGGAGTATAAAATGAAGTTAGAGAAAGCAAAAAGATTAAAAGAACTTCTAAACTCTAGATATATCTTTGAATTTGAAAAATTACTTACTAAGTAGGTAATACAACTATAAATATGTAAAGGAAGGATATGGAAGACTTTGCTCTAAAAAACCCAGACGATATAAAACAAGAACTAGACATTCTTTCAGATGAAATGTCTAATGCTCTTTATGATTTTAGAAGATGCGAGGAGTTTCGTAAAATAACTTTTAGCCAATTAACTCTTACAAATAAAATGGAGAAAAATTGTAGCGTTGCAGAAGCAGAAAAATGGGCTTATACTTCTGGTGAATATAAAACAATTATTGAAGGTTTATTAGCAGCAGAAAAAAATTATTCTATTGCTAAAGGTAAGTATGCTAACTTACAGTCTTGGATAGACCTCTACAGAAGTTGGCTAGTTACAAATAGAGAACTGAGTAGATGAGCGATGTTAAAAATTCTATTTCTTTTGCCGAAAGTCGCTTTATTGATTATTGTAATTCCATTGGTTATTTGTATCGTAGGCTTGGTTATAATTCTATTGACCATAATAAATTACCTGCTGAGACTAATATACCTTTGTATTCCAAAATCCCAACAATCGCAAAACTTACAGCAGATTATTTCGTTTATAAAGCTGAGACAGAAACCAATAAACAAGAACAGTTCTTCGTTTCATTAAAACAATCTAACAAGATTAAATTAAGAGATTTAAAAAAGTATATTGTTATTAATGAACTTTATACAAATTACTGGACTAAGTTTACTATTTGCTTTCCATTCAAAGATAAGATTCGTTTTATTTCAGTAGACCAATTGCTTAGAATGTTGCCGGATTCTAAATTAAAAACTTTTCAAAATGATGGCGTGGAATATTTTGAGATTAATGTATAGTGTTTGAGCAATCGTAATCTGAATCTTCAAAATCCACCGGCTCTGATTCCCACTCTACTGCTAAGATTCTAAACTTCTTAACATTCTTTAACGAAGCTAAAAAAGTATTAAAGTTTGCATTATTTTCACTATCAAGAAATCTTACATAAGACATATCCTCAATCATCTCACCATGTTTAACAAAGTGAACTGCACAAGTAATAAGTCTTAACTCATTCATCTTTTTGTGCTGGTCTATTTGCTAAAGTTCTTGCTATACTCTCTCCTGAACGACCAACCACATAACCACCTAAACCTATTTGTAATAATGTCCAAACATCAGAAGGTAATAAAACTTGAGAATTAATTTTAAACAAAACTAAGATAATTGGACTAATAATAAAATTCCAAATTAGAATAGCAATCAAGACATACATTAGTAATGGTCTCCAAGATGCTACAAACCAATTTGATTTAGCTTCAGCTTCAACTATTCTTGCAGTAGCTTT
>OGWM01000004.1_pt1 | contig 32051 bp, 36 predicted proteins | sample 1576041 | NCBI WGS metagenome assembly OGWM01 (sample SAMN07581538, study PRJEB24739) | freshwater metagenome | place: Singapore | collected 2015-01
GTTTCCCAGTCACGATAGCAAAATCTGTCGGTGTTGTTGTTGCTTTTTGTTGTGTAGCACACGCACCTAAAAATAGCGTAACTGTTAATGCAAGTATGATTTTATTGAGTTTGTTAAGTAACATTTTTATTCCTTTATTAATTTAATAATCAGATGATTGAATATTTCATGATTATTATTAATGCAACCAAAAGTTTATTTTTATAATTTAGATGTTATTTAGCAGATAATAAGCCAGACCAAGATGGATCAGATGCGTCAGTTTCAGTTAAAATCAAACGTTCATTGTAACCCGTTAAATCAATTGACCATAATTTAGCTCCACCACCTTTGCCAGTTACATCTGATGGAGTTTCTCTGTAAAAAATAAGTACTCTCCCATTAGGAGCCCAGGAAGGAGCTTCTTGATAATAATTTTCTGTAAGTAATCTTTCACCAGAACCATCTGATCTCATCACTCCAATATAAAATTTATTTTTATATAATTTTGTAAATGCAATTAAATCACCACGAGGTGACCAAACTGGAGTTCCGTAAAGTCCTTCTCCAAAGGATATTCTTTTTACATTAGATCCATCACTTTTCATTATGTAGATTTGCTGAAAACCACTTCGATCAGAATTGAAAGCAATTTGTAATCCATCAGGAGAATAAGAAGGAGAAGTGTCTATTGAAGGATGGTCAGTTAATTTTTCAACAATTCTTGTTTTAATATCCATCGTATAAATATCTGAATTACCATCTTGTGCAAAACTCATTATTATTTTTTTTCCATCAGGTGAGAAACGCGGAGCAAAAGTCATACCAGGAAAATCTCCGACTAAATCCTGTATTCCTGTTTCAATATTCAATAAATAAACTCTAGGTAAATTTTTATAATAAGACATATAAGTAACAAATTGACTAGTTGGACTAAATCTTGGAGTTAAAACCAATTCATTTCCTAAAGTTAAATATTTTACTCCATAACCATCTTGATCCATTACTGCTAATCTTTTTTTCCGATCGACCTTAGGACCAGTTTCTGCAACATAGATTATTCTAGAATCAAAATAACCCTTCTCTCCTGTTAACCTTTCATAAATTTTATCAGAAATTAAATGGGAAACTCTTCTCCAGTTGTCCGGTGATGTATAAAAGGCTAATGCTGAAAGCTCTGTTGCTGATACAATATCCCATAATTTAAATTCAACTTTTAATCTTCCTTCTTTCTCTAAAGAAATTTTTCCAGTCACAAGAACTTGGGCTTTAATAAACGCCCAGTCTTCAAATCTCGGTCGATTATGAGCTATGTCAGGCTTTTGAATAAATGATTTTTTTTCTAATGCAAAAAACAAACCTGATCGTGTCAAATTATTCTGTATTAATTCTGGAATTTTATTTTCAATACTCAATTTTTTGATATTTTCAGTTATAGTTGTATCTAAATAAAAATTTGAAATAGCAATAGGAAGTGGATCTAAATTACCTCTTGTAATATCAACTGAAACAAGAGCAAATGTTTTTTGGGTTAATAAAAAAAATATAAATATTATTTTTAAAATTTTATATTTCATAATTAGCCTTTTAACATTTCTTTAGCGTCAAAGTTTAATTGCATTTCTTTCCATTTTTCATAATCAGTTGATGGAACCTTGAGAGGATTACATAACTTGACAGCTCTTAATGCGCTCTCAGCTAATATTTTATAATATGTTTGTCCAGCTGTATTCATCCTTGCCTGATCTAAGATTTCACTGCTTACCAATGAACCGTCAGGATTAAGTTTAATTTTAATTCTAACAGTTAAATTTTCATTATAGGGAAGACCTATTGGTATATTCCAACATTTAAATATTTGAGCTTTAATCGCATCTTCTTGAGTTATTGTAAGTTTAGATGTAACGACATTTTTTTGTTGGCTTTGAGTAGCTTCTAAACTTGGCTTATTATTAGCCTCTGAGTTATCTTTTTTTGACTTATCTATAAGCGCAGAAATCTTATTCGGATCAAAAATTTCTTTTTTTTCAAATTCAGAAGTTTGTTTTGTTAAATCTTCAACTTTGACAGGATTTTGTCTTTTTTCTAATAATTCCTTAATTTTTTTTATATTTTCTGGCAAAGGAACTGCATCAGGTTTTTCTTTTGGTACAATCTTAGGAGGAGCCTGTTCAGTTACAACTCTATCTTTTATTTTTTTATCAGTTTTTTCACCATCAGAAACTTTAGGAGCGTAAGGAATATTTGTTCTATCTCCTATTTGGACAAGATCAACAGAGATAACTAGGGGTGCCTGCACTCTTCCCATTAAAAATGGCAAAGTGATACTGCTAATAGTAAGAATAATAAAATGAGCTATAAAAGAAATCTTAAGGCTCTTTTGCATGACATTATTTTTTGCTTTTAGAAAGTGGTGGTCCTGAAATTAAAGCAACTTTTGTAAAACCTGCTCTTGAAAGTAATCCCATTACTTCCATCACTCTTCCATAATCTATTGCTTTATCGCCTCTTACATAAATTCGTGTATCGGTTCTATTTTTTGACATGGCTAGAATTTTAGAAACTAATTGACTTGTTTCAACTTGTGTCTCTTGAATAAAAGTTTCTCCCTTTGCATTAATACTTAAAGTCAAAGGTTCTTTATCATCAGGTAATGAATTTGCAGAACTGTCAGGTAAATTAACTGATACACCTGCTGTTAACATTGGCGCTGTGATCATAAAAATAATTAATAAAACTAACATTACATCAACAAACGGTGTAACATTGATTTCGCTCATAGGTTCTCGTTTTCGAGATCTATAGTTCTGAATTTTAAAAGCCATTTATGTAATAGAAATAAATGATTGGCTAAAATTTTCTAAACGTGTTGAATATTTTCTAGAGTCACTAGTAAATTTATTATAAGCAACAACAGCTGGTATTGCTGCTAACAATCCTAATGCTGTTGCAAATAATGCTTCTGCTATACCAGGAGCTACAATTGCAAGACTAGTATTTTTTGAAATTGCAATAGACTGAAATGAATTCATAATTCCCCAAACAGTTCCGAACAAACCAATAAAAGGTGCTGTTGATCCAACTGTTGCTAAAAAAGTTAATTTCTTTTCTACAACGTCCATCTCTTTATCTATTGAACTACTTAATGCCTGCAAGACTCTTTCTTGCACAGATGCAGATCTAGATTTATTTTTTATCATAAAATCCATGCCTGCCTTAAAAACATTTGCCATAGGATCGTCATTATAACCTTCTAATTTTTTATAAAGACTGTCTGCTGATTTTGAAGACCAAAACTGTTCTTCAAATATTGAGGATGAAATATTTATTTTTTTAAATAATTTATATTTTTCAATTATAATTGCCCAAGAATAAATTGATGCTGCAATTAGAATTATGATTACAAATTTAACAACAAAATCTGCTTTGAAAAATAATGAAAAGAAAGAAAAGTTACTTGCAGCAAAATTCATAATTTTTGTTTAGTTTAAATGTTTTTATTTTAAAAACTTGTCATTTATTTGTCTTCGCTAGAAAGATCTAGATCTTTATTATATGCAAGAGCTTAATTTCACCTTTAAATCCTCAGGTATTATTTTAGGTTTTCCAGTGACATCTATAATAACTAGTTCTACCACAGCTTCAGCAATAACCTCTTTATCTCTTAAAGCGTTTTGTATCATTTCAATTCTCAAATTTGATACTTTATTAACAAAGCTCTCAATGGTTACATTATCTTCAAACTTAAAAGATTTTTTATAAGTAATGTTAAATTTATGAACAACAATATTAATATTAAATTTCTCATTCAACTCTTTATGATTGTAGCCAAGTGAGTAAATTAATTCTGTTCTTGCTCTCTCAAAATACTTTAAATAATTTGCATAATAAACTATTCCTCCAGCATCAGTGTCTTCATAGTAAACTTTAGTTTTATAAGTAAATTTCTTTAATACACTAGCCATGAAAACTATCGTTTTTATAATTATCTATAAAATATTTACCAATTAAAATAGCGTCTGCTTTATTGGAGTCTTTCTTTCTTGCTAATTTTGGAGATATAGTTGGATAAATTTCTATTACTTTTGTTCTACTAGCGTCTTTAACCGAGCCAATAAGATTAAAATGTTTTTTCCATTTTGCTGGTCTCACAAAGTATATTGGAAAACTTAAAGCTGCGCATATTCCCTTAATAATTCCAAATGACTGCCCAAAATTGAACATGCTGGTTACTCCTTGACCAGGCATAGCATTTACTTGTTCTACGATTACTGAAACTTTATCGCTTTCATGTAAAAAACTTTTAAATATATGAGTAACTTGTGCTGAATTAATTTGTCTTTTATTTTTTTTTCCATCAACCATTGTTGGAACATCATATATCTCTAAAATATCTTTATTTTTAAAAACGCAGATTGCTCCGCTTACTCCTGGATCAATAGAAAATACTAACAACTTTTTAATTCGCTCCCTCTATTAATTTTTCATCAACTTCAAAATTAGTAAAAACATTTTGAACATCGTCATCATCTTCAATTTGTTCTAAAAAATTTATTACTTTAGTAAATGTCTCTTTATCTAAATTAACTTTACTAAGAGGATTCCAAATAAGACCTGCAAAACTTAAATCTTTAATTTTTTTTTCTATTTCTTCTCTAACAGAGTTAAATTCTTCTTTTTTACAATTAATTTCATGATAAAGATCAGTGGTAACACAATCTTCTGCGCCTGCATTTATAGCAAGTTCTAAAGCATCATTTGCGCTCATTAACTCTTTCTTTATCTTGATTTGCCCTATCTGTTCAAATTGATAACTAACGGATCCTGTTTCACCTAAGGTTCCACCAAATTTTTGAAATATTGTTCGAATATTTGATACTGAGCGATTTTTATTATCAGTTAATACTTCTATGATAACTCCAGTTCTACCTGGTCCAAATCCCTCATATCTTGAAAATTCATAACTATTATCGATATTCCCTTGTGATTTTTTAATAGCTCTTTCAATATTGTCTTTTGGCATATTCGCTGCTCTTGCTGCTTGGACAGCAGCTCGCAGTCTTGGATTCATTTCTGGATCTGGTGTTCCAAGTTTAGCTGAAACGGTTATTTCTCTTGATAGCTTAGTAAACAGCTTAGAACGTATCTTATCTGCACGTCCTTTTCTATGCATCATATTTTTAAAATGCGAATGACCTGCCATGTAATTAAATTGATCTTTGATTAAAATGAGCGCCAATTGTGATAGGTTTTATATCTTTTGCAAGACCCGTTTTTTCATCAGCAATAACTTTAATTCCTGACAAAGTTCCTTTTCCTAATGCTGGAGATAAACGCTCTAAATTTGGCTGTTTCAAAAATTTTTTTAATGCCGCTTCTTTATTCATTCCAATAACTGAATCGTAATCTCCACACATGCCAGCATCTGTTTGATATGCTGTTCCATGATTCAAAATTCTAAAATCATAAGTAGGAACATGACTATGAGTTCCAACAACTAATGTTACTCGTCCATCAAGATAATGGCCCATAGCTATTTTTTCACTAGTTATCTCAGCATGTATATCAACGATAATAAAATCGACATCTTTGACTAATTTTAAAGATTGTAATTTTAGAGAAATACAATTGAAAACATCGTCTGCTTTTTTCATATAAACGTTTCCCATAATATTAATTACAGCGACTTTTTTATTATTTTTTAAAGAATAAATTTCACAGCCAGACCCTGGAGTGCCCTCCATAAAATTCAATGGTCTTAATAATCTTTTTTCTGTAGATATAAAATCTGCTGTTTCTTTTTGATCCCAAATATGATTTCCAGAAGTAATTACATCAACCCCAACTGAAAATAATTCGTCGCATATTTTTTTTGTAATACCGTAACCACCTGCTGCATTTTCTCCATTCGTAATAACAAAATCGATTTCTTCATTAACTTTTAATTTAGGTAATTCAGATAAAATTATATCTCTTCCAGATCTACCAACAATGTCACCTAAAAATAAAAAATTCATTTAATATTTAAAAAACCTTTTTCTGTAAAAACAGCATCCAAACAAAAATCTGTTCTTAGTACTTTTAATTTATCTTCTTTTTGAAATGAAAAACCGATGCCAATCGTTTTAAATCTTTTTTTTGATTTATTTAACATGTTAAAATATTTATCATAATATCCAGATCCGTAACCGAGCCTATTACCATATTTATCAAAAGCTAACAGCGGAACTAGAAAAATGTCAGGAAATAAAGTTTTAGATTCTATAGAAGTTTGAGGTATTCCATATTTATTTAAATGCAATGCATCATTCAAATCCCATTTTTTAAATTCCATTAATTGATTATGTTCATGAATAAATGGTAGCGATAAAGATATTCCTTTTTTAAATAATAAAGTATTTAAAATTTTTAAATCTAATTCAAAGTTTATAGAATAATAAGAGCCTACAGTAATTTTTTTATATCTTAAAATTTCCGAAATTAAGGGTTCAAAATCTTTATTATTTAAATTAAAATATTTATTTTTTCTTAAGGAAAAAAAATACTTCCTTAACCGTTCTTTCATTAAAATTAATTAATTTTTTCTAGAAAATTATTTATTGAATTTGAAACTTTTTCTAAAGACTCTGAATAATTTTTTTCATTATCTGAAATTTTACTCTTGAGTTCTTGTAATTCTGATTGAAGATTCTGAATTTCTCTTTCTTTGTCTTCTTTATATAAAATTGATAAACTTTTAATTTCTTTAAATTTTTCAAGTAAATTTTTGTTTTGGTTTTTAAGCTTTTCTATTGATTCTTTAATAGTAAACATCTCATCAATAACTTGGATTGAACTAATTAATAAAAGTTTGCTTTCACCAATATTTCCAAGATCATTTTTAAGTTGTTCAAATTTTGTATTTAAATGTAAGGATAATTTTTCTAATTCGTGCTCCTGCCCATCTTCGCATGAGAGAATATAATCTCGATTGTTAAATTTAACAGTAACGTTTACCATTTATCAAATTCTCCTAGCATAGCATCTGTCTCTTGGCTTAATTCATCAATTTTCTTCACAAACATTTTTTTATTTTTCAATATTTCTTCCAATTGTTCTTTGGTAGATTGCAATTCATTTTGAACAGAATTTATTTCTTCTTTTAAATTTTTATTAATATTTTCAGTTTCTGTAATCTTATATCTGGACTCTTCTAATTCAGTTTCCATTTTAGCTAATTCATCTTTTATTGTTTGGTTTTCTTTTTCTATTAAATCGATTTTATTTAAAAGTTCTTGATTTCCTGAGTCCTGATTGTTAAGCTTTTGTTCAAAAATTTTTAATTCATTGATGATACTATCTTTTTCTTGTTCTAAATTTTTTGATTTTTGATTCAGCTCTTCTTTTTCTTTTTCTAGCTGAGAACTTAATTTTTTTAGATAACTGCTTTCTTCCTTAGAGTTTTTAATTAAATCTGCGATTGAATCTAGTTTATTTAAAGTTTCGAATAGCTGTGTTTCTTTATTTTTTAAATTCATTAAACTAAAAAAAATGTTTAATTTGCATCTTAAACATAATAATAATTCCTGCAATCCAAGTCTATCAATGTTTCATGACAAAAAATAAATACTCAGATCTAGCGAATGCAATAAGATTTTTGTCAATTGACGCTGTGCAAAAAGCAAATTCTGGTCATCCTGGTATGCCTATGGGTATGGCTGATGTAACAACGATTCTTTTTAATAAATTTTTAAAATTTAATCCACATAATCCTTCTTGGTTTAATAGAGATAGATTTGTTTTATCAGCAGGTCATGGATCGATGTTGCTTTATTCTGTTTTATATTTGTCTGGTTATAAAACTATTACTATTGAAGATATTAAAAATTTTCGACAATTAAACTCTATTTGCGCTGGTCATCCTGAGTATGAAAAAGACTCTGGAATAGAAACAACTACCGGTCCTTTAGGACAAGGTATAGCTAATGCTGTTGGTTTTGCTTTAGCTGAAGAAATTAATAGAGAAAAATTTGGTGATAAAATTTGCAACCACAAAACCTATGTTATCGCGGGTGATGGATGTTTAATGGAAGGCATTAGCCATGAAGCTATGAGTTTAGCCGGACACTTAAAGCTTAAAAACTTAATATTATTTTTTGATAACAACTCTATTTCTATAGATGGTAATACAAATCTTAGCATTTCTGACAATTATAAAAAAAGATTTGCTTCTTATAATTGGGATTTAATTGAAATTAATGGCCATGATTATAATCAAATTTCAAAAGCTATTAATAAAGCACAAAGAGCAAAAAAACCAACGGTTATATCTTGTAAAACTATAATTGGTTATGGCTCCCCAAATAAAAGTAATACGGCTTCCGTTCACGGAAGTCCTTTGGGAAGTGCTGAAATTGATTTGGTTAGAAAAAAATTAAAATGGTCATCTGTACCATTTGAAGTACCTGAAAATATTTTAAAAGAATGGAGAAAGTTAATTATTACCGGAAAAAAACATGAAGAAAATTGGAAAAAGAATTTTGATAAGTTAGAAAAAAATAAAAAAGAGGAACTTCTAAGAATTAAGTCTGGTAACTTGCCTAAAAATTTTAATGAGAAAATTAGCCAAATTAAAGATAAATTTTTTGAAAACTCAAAACCTATTGCAACAAGAAAATCTTCAGAAGCATGCCTTGAAGCAATCACAACATTTATACCAGAACTGATAGGAGGTTCTGCAGATTTAACTGGTTCTAATAATACAAAATCATCATCACAAAAGATAATCAAGGCTAATAATTTTAATGGGAGTTACATTCATTATGGAATCAGAGAACATGGTATGTGTGGTGTAATGAATGGCTTAGCTCTAGATCAAAGCACCATTCCCTATGGTGGAACATTTTTAATATTCTCAGATTATTGCAAGCCTTCAATTAGATTAGCTGCTTTAATGAAACAAAGAGTAATATATGTGCTAACGCATGACTCTATTGGGCTTGGAGAAGACGGTCCAACACATCAGCCGATAGAACAACTTTTTAGTTTAAGATCAATTCCAAATTTAAATGTATTTAGGCCAGCTGACTCTATAGAAACTTTAGAAGCCTGGGAATTAGCTTTAAAATCAAATTCCTCTCCTAGTGTTCTCGCTCTCACAAGACAAGATTTGCCAATAGTAAGAAAAAAAGAAACTAAAGAAAATTTAACTCAATATGGTGGCTACATATTAAGTGATTCAAAAAAAGATAATTGCAATCTAACAATAATTGCAACGGGATCAGAAGTAGAGATTGCCTTGGATGTTCAAAAAAAATTACAAGAACAAAATATAGAATCGAAAGTTATTTCTATGCCTTGTTTAGAATTATTTGAAAAACAATCTAAAGAATATAAAAATAAAATTTTAGGAAAAAACTCTTTTAAAGTAACAATAGAAGCTGGCGTCACGACAGGTTGGGAAAAATATACGTCTAATGGAATTTCTTTTGGAATTAATTCATTTGGAAAAAGTGCTCCTTACAAACAAATATATAAACATTTTGGTCTGACTTCTGAAAATATTGTCTCAGAAATCAAAAAAAATTATAAATAATCAATTTTATAAATGGATAATCTAAATACGCTTTCTAGCAACGAAGATATTAAAAATAAAATTATTTTTTTACGAGTAGACTTTAATATTCCAATAAAAGACGGGAAAGTAATTGATGATACCAAAATCGTTAAAATGAAAGATATTATTAATAAGTTGTTGTCTAAAAAAACTAAAATTATCTTATGTTCCCATTTAGGAAGACCTCAAAAAAATGGTAAAGAAGGATTATCTTTAGACCAAGTTAAAAATAAATTAGAAAATATTTTAAAAAAAGACATAGTCTTTTTAAGCGACTATTTAAATAAAGAAACTAAGAATAATATAATACAATCAGTTAAACAGTTATTTCTTCTGGAAAATATCAGATTTTACAAAGAGGAGGAAAAAAATGATCTCGAATTTGCTAAAAAATTGGCAAGTCTTGCAGATATTTACATTAATGAAGCGTTTTCGTGCTCTCATCGGTCTCACGCCTCTGTTACCGGAATAACTAAATTTATAAGATCCTATGCCGGGGAAACAATTATTAATGAATTAAATTCTTTAGAAAAAATTTTTAATAAATCAAACAAGCCTGTTACTTGTATTATCGGTGGCTCAAAAATATCTACAAAAATTGATTTAATTTCTAACCTAATTAAAAAAGTAGATTTTATGATTATTGGGGGAGCTATGGCTAATAATTTTATAAAATATAACAATTTTGAGATTGGAAAATCCTTATTTGAACCCAACAAAGAAGAAACTATTAAAGAAATTATTTCTGCGGCGAACATAAATAACTGTAAATTAATAATTCCTAACGATGTTATTGTTTCGACTAATGAAAATACTGTTGGTAAAAATAAAAGTTTATCTGAAATAGAATCCGGTGATATTATTTTTGATATTGGTACTGATACTATAAAAAATATTGGTAAAATTATTAATTTATCAAAAACTCTGTTATGGAATGGTCCGTTGGGATTTTTTGAAAAAGATTTTTTTGCAAATGGAAGTAATGAAGTCGCAAAATTAATTAAAATTAATACTCAAAAAAAATTATTGACATCTATAGCAGGCGGTGGTGATACCGCTGCAGCAATCAAAAAAGCAAAAGCTGAAGATGGTTTTAGTTACATCTCAACTGCAGGTGGTGCCTTTTTAGAATGGCTTGAAGGAAAAATACTTCCGGGACTAAAAGTCCTTGAAAAATAATTTTTAAATAAATAAAAGGTTAGTTCTATGAACAGTATAGAGTCTATTGCTCTTGCAATGGTTAAAAAAGGTAAAGGAATTTTAGCTGCTGATGAAAGTAATAGCACAATGACTAAAAGATTAGATTCTGTAAAAGTTCCCTCTACTGAAGCAAACAGATTAAGCTTTCGAGAAGCACTTTTTACATCAAATAAAATTAAAGATTTTATAAGCGGTGTAATCTTGTTTGATGAAACAATAAAACAAACTGCTTCTAATGGCAAAACTATCTCAAAATTATTGAGCGACCAAGGAATTATTCCTGGAATTAAAGTTGATAAAGGTGTTAAACCACTTGCTCTCTCAAATAATGAAAAAATTACTGAAGGACTGGATGGTCTTAAAGAAAGATTAATTGAATATTATAAATTAGGAGCGCGATTTACAAAATGGAGAGCTGTATATGATATATCTAATATCTACCCATCAAAAACCTCAATAGTTGCAAATGCACACGCACTCGCAAGATACGCTGCGATAGTTCAAGATACAAATATGGTTCCAATTGTTGAACCTGAAGTTTTAATGGATGGAAATCATGATATTAAAAAATGCTATGAAGTAACTGCTGCAGTGTTAAATGAATGTTTTAACCAACTGGCTATAAATAAAGTAAATTTAAAAGGAATAGTATTAAAACCAAATATGATATTAAATGGTTCTGAATCTGGAAAAAAAAATATAACTGAAGAAGTTGCCGAAAAAACTCTTGATTGCCTAAAAAAAAATGTTCCAAAAGAAGTTCCGGGTATAGCTTTTCTTTCGGGTGGACAAAGTGAGTTGGAAGCAACTGAAAACTTAAACTCAATTAATAAAATTAATGATACAAAATTTATATTTACATTCTCATATGGTAGAGCACTGCAGCAAAGTGCATTAAAAACTTGGGCAAAAAATATTAATGATAAAACTACTGTTCAAGCAGTATTTGATATAAGATCCGAGATGAATAGCCTTGCTTCAATTGGCAAATGGAAATTAAATCTAGAAAAAAAAGCAGCTTAATTTATTGAGTAAATTTCTTTACTTAATTTCCCCCGAAATAATTACAAATCATAAAATATTTCTTAAAAAACTAGAACTTATTTTTACAAGCAATATTATAAAATTTTTTCAACTAAGAATTAAAAATCAGAAAAAAAAAAAGATTATATTACTTGGAAAAAAAATAAAAAGACTTACTAGAAAATACAAAGTTAATTTTATCATAAATGATGATCCTTATATTGCCAAAATAATAAATGCTGATGGTTGTCATCTTGGTCAACAAGATATGTCTATAAAGTTTGCAAAAAAAATATTAAAAAAAAATTCAATTATTGGAATAACTTGTCATAACTCTAAAATGCTTGCTTCTAATGCTTTTGCTAATAAAGCAAGTTATGTGGCTTTTGGAGCTTTTTATCCAACAAAAACTAAAAAAGTAAAGTACAAAGCCAAATTGAGTTTGATTAAATGGGCCAAAAAAAATATTAATAAACCTATTATTGCGATAGGTGGAATTAATCAAAAAAATTATCTAAAAATATTAAATGCTGGCGCAGATTATATAGCTTGTTCGGCTTGTATATGGAAAAGCAACATGAAAAATCCATTAACTGCTGTAAAGATGTTTAAAAAATAGATATATGTCTTCGAAATAAATATGAAAATTTTAGGATCAGACATCAGAGTTGGTAATATCATTGAATATAAAAATGATCTTTGGAAATGCCTTAAAAACCAAACATCAAATCGTGGAAATCTTCGATCGCACAATCAAGTAGAGCTTAAAAGTATTACTAAAGGCACAAAATTAAATGAAAGATTTAGAGCTGACGAAACAGTTGAGAAAGCAAGTCTTGAAGAAAAAAAATTTCAATTTTTATATTCAGCAAATGACGAATTTTTTTTTATGGATAGCACTAATTTTGAGCAAATCTCAATCAATAAAACTCTCATTGAAGAATGCGAAAAATTTTTAAAAGAAAATTTAGAAGTTACTATTGAATTTTATCAAGATAAACCGCTAAATGTTATTTTACCTAGATCTATTGAATACGAAGTTCTTGAAACTGAGTCAGTTGTAAAAGGACAAACTGCATCTGGTTCTTTTAAACCAGCAACGATTCAAAATGGTGTTAAAGTAATGGTTCCAGCATTTATAAATCAGGGTGATAAAATAATCGTCGATACAGAAACTCAAGAATATTTAAAAAAAATTAGCTAATGCCTTTACTTTCGGCCAATCTAAACGTGATGGAGAAGGCTTGTAAAAAAGCATCTAAACTTTTAATACGTGATTTTGGTGAAATTGAAAAATTACAAGTATCAAAAAAAGGCCCCGGAGATTTTGTAACAAACTCAGATAAAAGAACTGAAAAGATAATTATTAATGAACTATCTCTTGCTAGACCTGATTATTCATTTCTAGCCGAAGAAAGTGGTTCATCTGAAAAAAATACTGAATTTAAATGGATTATTGATCCTATCGATGGAACTACAAATTTTTTGCATGGTGTTCCTTATTTTGCAATTTCAATAGGTTTAGAAAAAAATAAAGAAATTATATGTGGCATGATTTTTAATCCTATAACTAATGAAATGTTTTACGCAGAAAAAGGTAAAGGAGCATATTTGAATAATACAAGAATTCGTGTTTCATCAAGAAAAAATATCGATGAATGTGTTCTTCTTACTGGAGGTCCCATTCTTTCTTATAAAAATAAAGAAATATTTTTCAAGGAATATGAATCTGTAAGTAGAAAAGTTGCAGCAACTAGAAAATTTGGGAGTTCAGCGCTGGATCTTGCTTATCTTGCTAGCGGAAGATGTGATGGTGTATGGGAAAGAAACTTAAATTATTGGGATATTGCAGCTGGAATAATAATTGTTAAAGAAGCTGGTGGTACAGTTACTGATTTTAAAGGTGGTGATAAATATATTGAAGACAGAAACCTTTTAGCAACAAATTCAAAAATAGATAAAGATCTTATTGCTTTGCTTGCATAAATTCTTAAATGTTAAAAATTCTAATTTTTTTATTTCTTGATGTTCTAGCTTTTAGTGGAGTTTTAATATCAACTTTGCCATTTTTAATACATGAATATGGTGGCAATATTTTATTAATAACAATAATTTTTGGATCATTTTCATTTTTTCAATTCTTTACATCTCCATTCTGGGGAAGTTTATCAGATAGATTTGGTAGAAAACCACTTATTATTTTAAATTGTTTTGCAGAAATTTTAGCTAATTTAATTTTAGCAATTAGTGGAAGTTTATTAATGATATTCTTATCAAGAATAATCGCAGGTGTATTTAAAAATAATGTTTCTGTTGGTACCGCTTATATTGCTGACATTACTTCCAAAAAAAATCGAGCTAAAGGCATGGGTTTATTTGGTGTAGCGTTTGGCTTAGGATTTACAATAGGACCATTGCTAGGTGGGTTAGTAGCGGGATCTAATTTTACTATAATGACACTAGCGAATGTTGCTTGGATTGCATGCATAATTAATATTTTTAATTTATTATTTGTCACTTTTTTTTTAAAAGAATCAAAAAAATCTTTCAATAATTTTTCAATAACAAATTCGTTTAGTAAAATTTATTTACAATTTAAATTAATGAAAAAAAAAATATTATTTCCATTCTTTTTAATTATATTTATAGTTTATTTTGGATTTTCTGGAATGGAGGGAATATTTGCAATCTGGATAAAAGAAACTTTTACATGGGGTCCAAAAGAAGTTGGAATAGTTATGTTATATGCTGGCTTAAGCCAAATTATAGTTCAAGGATTTATTTTAAGGATACTTCTAAAATTTTTTGATGAGATTCAGTTAATAAAAAGTGGAATTTTATTTTTAATCTTTGGTTTTTTACTAATTCCAACCTCTAATATTTATTTAGTTCCAATTGCAATATTTTTCCTTTGTTATGGAATTGGCGTAACAAATCCTTGTTTGAATAGTTTGGTTTCAAAAAAATGTTCTAAAAATGAAAAAGGATTTGCTCTAGGTGCGGCTTATTCCGCTCAATCTATTTCTAGATTTATTGGTCAACCAGCAGCTGGTATTTTATTTTTGTTTTTTGGAAAAGATATGCCTTTTTATGTAAACTCAACAATTCTTACCTTAACAATAATATTTTATTTATCTTTAATTAAAAAAGTTAACAAATAAGCGCTTTATTTGTTAAGAAGTGTTGTCTATTTATTTAATTTTGTTATAAAAACTTTCTTCTAAAATATGAAAGAAAAAATACACCCAAAAACACATAAGATAAAAGTTGTAATGACTGACGGAAGTCAATTTGAAACTTTATCTACTTGGGGAAAAGAAAACGATGTTATGAAATTAGATATTGATCCAATATCTCATCCCGCTTGGACAGGCGGTTCACAAAAAATTATTGATAAAGGAAGAGTAAGTAAATTTAATAAAAAATTTGAAAACCTTACAACTAAAACACCTAAAAAATAAATATATATGCTTGATAAACCTTTAATGCCAAAAGCTACGGCGGTATGGTTGCTTGAGAATACAAGTCTTACCTTCAAACAAATAGCAGATTTTTGTCAACTTCATGAACTTGAAATTAAAGGAATAGCTGATGGTGATGTTGCTGTTGGAATAAAAGCTTACAATCCAATACTCGCAAATCAGTTAACTAGGGAAGAAATAGAAGAGTGCAGCAAAGATCCTAATAAATCATTATCTATAAACAAAAAAGTATTAGATTATGAAATAAAAACTGTTGTTGGACCGAAATATACTCCTCTATCAAAGAGACAAGATAGACCAGATGCAATTGCTTGGTTGATAAAAAATTACCCACAATTATCTGAGGGTCAAATTTCAAAACTTGTAGGCACTACAAAAAATACTGTGGAATCTGTTAAAAGTAGAAAGCATTGGAACACTTCAAATATAACTCCCAAAGATCCTGTGGCTTTAAACCTATGTACTCAAATCGATCTACAAAAAGCAGTAGAAAAGGCTAATAGAAAAGTTGAAAGTCAAAAAAAAGCAAAATTAAAACTAGAAGCTAATAAGTAATTTAACTTATTTTATAACTAAATATGTCTTTTAATCTAAAAAATAAATCTATTGTTTCTATAATTATGGGAAGCAAATCAGATTGGGCTACTCTTAAAAAATCTGCAGAAATCTTAAAAAAATTAAAAATTCAATACAAAGTAAAAATTGTATCAGCTCATAGAACCCCAATGAGACTAGTAGAGTTTGCTAATTCTGCAAAGAAAAATAATATTTCAGTTATTATAGCTGGTGCTGGTGGTTCTGCTCATTTGCCTGGCATGGTTGCCGCAATCACAGACTTGCCAGTTATTGGTGTTCCTATTGAAACAAAATCTTTAAAAGGATTAGATAGTTTATTATCTATTGTTCAAATGCCTTTTGGGATTCCAGTTGGAACTGTTGCTATCGGAGAAACTGGAGCAAAAAATGCTGCTCTATATGCCGCTTCAATTTTAAGTCTTAATAATAAAAAAATCGCAAATAATTTAAGAATATGGAGAAATAAACAAACTCTATCAGTGAAGCATAACCCTAAGAAATGAAAAAAAAAACCTTTACCCTTGGAATATTTGGGGGCGGTCAATTAGGAAAATTTTTGGTTGAATCTGCAAATAAACTTAATATCAGAACTTTTGTATTTACTGATAGTACTGACTCTCCAGCTATTTATTATTGTGATGATTTTATTATTTCAAGTTATAAAGATAAAAAAAAATTAGATTTTTTTATAAAAAATATTGATTTAGCAACTTTTGAATTTGAAAATATTCCATTTAAAACCCTTGATTATGTTGAAAAAAAAATAAATGTTTCACCAAATCCCTCTATTATAAAAACCCTTCAAGATAGATTAAAAGAAAAAATTTTTTTAAATTCAATCGGAATAAAAACAACTAAATTTTATTATTTAAAAAAGATTAATAAAAAAAAATTAGATAATAATATTTTTCCAACTTTAGTAAAAACAATACGACTCGGATATGACGGAAAAGGACAAGTATTTTTTAAAAACAAAAAAGATTTTTTAAAGTATTCTTTTAAGAACAAAGAGTACATAATTGAAAAATTAATTAATTTTAAAAAAGAGATATCTATTATTATAAGTAGAGACAAATCAAAAAGTGTTTCGTTTGATGCTTTTGAAAATCTTCATAAAAATCAAATACTTCAAAAATCACAGGTACCAGCAAATATAAGTACAAAACTAAATGTTGAAGCAAAAAAAATAGCAAAAAAAATTGCAGATAAACTAAATTATATTGGAACTATGTGTGTTGAATTTTTTATAACGAAAGATAATAAATTACTAGTAAATGAAATTGCTCCTAGAGTTCATAATTCTGGTCACTTAACAATGAACGCTCATAATGTAAGTCAATTTGAAAATCATATCCGAGCAGTTTGCAATCTTAAACTAAAAAAACCAAATAGGTTTCATAGAGCAATCATGTATAATATTTTAGGAGATGACATCAAAAAATATAGATCAAAAGAAACCGCAAAGAATGAATTCTTTTATGATTATGGAAAAAAAGAAATCAAAAACAAAAGAAAAATGGGACATTTAACCAAAATCTTTTAAAAACCTCTTCCTGCTTTTTGTGTAGAAAAAAAACTAAAAAAATCTTTAATATTTTTTAAAAAATCAAATTTTATTTTTAGTTGAGATATTTTTCTTACATGTTCAAGAGTTTTTTGAATTTCTTTATCTATATCTTTATGTGTTAAATTTTCATTATAAAAAGTTAGCATTAAAATTTTTAGATAAACTGACGATAATATTAATCTCTTTGTATAATAATTAAAATCTACCGAACGATCATTAGAATACTTCCAGATAATATCTGAAACAGAATATATATAATTTAAAACTTTATTAGTGCTATTATTTTTTATCAAATGAATTAAAAAAGTTTTTATTAATTCTTTATTCTTTCTTTCTATCTGAAATCTTTTATTTAATAAAAAAGATATTTTTTCATTAGTTTTAGAAATTTTATTAATTTTTGATTTAATTTCTTTTAAAAATTTTTTATCTAAATCCTCAAAAAATAATCTACTAATTTTAAGTAATAAATCTTGCTTATCAAAAAAATTTAAATGATTTAATTTTTTTAAAAAAATATTTTGATCAATAAAATCAAAATCAATCTTTTTGAAATTTTTATATAAATAATTTAAAATTTTATCATTTTGTAATTTAGTAAAATCAGACATTAAAAACTAATAATGATAAAATACTTTAAGCAAAGTTCTTATTACTGGGTAAAAAATTAAACTTACAATCATGTTAATAACTAACAATAAATATTCAAACGGAGTCTGAGAAAAATAACTTAATATAATAACTGATGTAATTTGTGTTATTAAAAGAGATATGGCAAAAGCTATAAATTCATTTTGAAAATTTGTCTGAGTTCTTCTTTGTTTTAAATATGAAGCTAATTTACTTAAAATAATAAAACAAATGGATGTCATACCAAAAGGCATTCCCTGCAATGAGTCAAATATTAATCCTATAATAAAAAGAAATGTAATCGAAAAACGTTCTTTATCAAAAAAACTAAAATAAAAAACTAATATATATTTAATATTTATAATTGGGCCTGGAGCAATCCAAGTATTTATAAAAATACTATCATTAATACAAATAAGCGTAAAAATAATATGCGCTGAATAAAATTTTATTTTTTCTAAAAAAGAACTCATTATTTTTTGACCTTTAATACTGAGACGTAATTTAACTGATGTTCTTTAAAACCAAGATCAACTGAATATTTTCTTTTTTTAATATCTTTTTTATTATCAGTAATTATTTTTCCAATATAAAGACCTTCTTTGATAATCCCATCAGAACCTGAAGTATAAATTTGATCGTTATTTTCAAAAACAGCATTTTGTGGAAGAAAAAGTAATTGTGCGCCTCCTAGACCATTGCCCTTTAAAATTGCATTGACTCCTCTTGAGGGAATTACAACAGGAACTCTGCTGTTTAAATCTGTAATGACCATAGCTTTTGAGCTAAATAAATTAACTTCAGAAATTTTTCCAAGATAAACGTTATTTCTTACGATGGCCTGCCCTAATTGTATTCCCTCATTAGAACCTATTGTTAAAATTAAGTTCTTAGCAAATTCATTGGTATCCTCATGAATTATTTTTGCATAAACAGATACATAATCATCTCTATTTTTAATTCCTAAAACTCTTTTTAAATTTTCATTCTCATTTTTAAAAAATTGTAGTTCTCGTTTTTCTGCGTTTAATTGATCAATTTCATCTTTGAGTTTTTTATTTTCTAAAATAATATTGAAATTAAAGTACTGCCTAGCAGAACTACCAAAATCTGAAACGATCTTAACTGGAGTATTAACTATATAAATAGTATAGGTAATTCCATCATTTATTAATGCTTTTAAAAATCTTATAGCTTTAAGATCGCTTTTTTCTGAAAATAAAAACAAAAAAGAAATTATAATATAAGAAGGAAGAAGAAATTTTTTACTGATAGTTTTTTGTAGAGCTGAAACGCCTGGAGTTGAGCTTCTTGCAAGCCTATTTTGACTCATATTAGATTAATATAACTTTTTAATATGAAGTTAGCATAGAAGAAAATATTCCTTCTTGCTCTAAAGCTTTTCCAGTTCCAATTGCAACACATGATAATGCATCCTCTGCCACAGTAACTGGTAATCCTGTTTCTTTTTTAATAAGTTTGTCTAAATTTTTTAAATATGCGCCTCCACCTGCTAATACCATTCCAGAATCAACCAAATCTGAGGACAATTCTGGTGGAGTATTTTCTAAAGCATGTTTCACTGCATTAATAATTTGACTTACAACTCCTTCTAAAGCCTCCGCAGTATCTTTTTCTGTTAAAATAACTTCTTTAGGAGTTCCAGTTCTAATATCTCTCCCTTTCATTAAAAAAGTTTTTTCAGAACCTGTTGGAATAGCAGATCCTATTTCTTTTTTGATTCTCTCTGCCGTTGAATCTCCAATTAATAAGTTAAACTTTTTTTTCATAAAATTAATAATTGCATTGTCCATTGCATCTCCTGCAATTCTCAAAGAATGAGAATAAACAATTCCGCCTAAAGACATCACTGCAATTTCGGTAGTTCCTCCGCCAATATCAACAATCATAGATGCTTGTGGTTCTGAAATTGGAAGTCCAGCTCCAATTGCTGCTGCGACTGGTTCTTCTATAAGTTGTACTTTCCTTGCTCCGGCCGCATAACCAGCTTCTTGAATAGCTCTTCTTTCAACTGGAGTTGATCCGGTTGGAACGCAAATAATAATTCTTGGGTTTGCAAAAGCATTTCGTTTGTGGATTTTTCTAATAAAATGTTTGATCATTTCTTCTGTGACTATGAAATCTGCTATCACACCATCTTTCATAGGTCTTATCGCTGTAATATTTCCAGGTGTACGTCCTAACATTTGTTTTGCTTCTTCACCAACTGCTAAAACTTCATTTCTTCCATTTCTAGATATCACTGCAACAACGGACGGCTCATTTAAGACAATTCCTTTTCCACGAACATAAACTAGAGTATTTGCTGTTCCTAAATCGATCGCCATATCTGTCGACCAAAATCCAAATAATTTATCAAACATTTTTTTCTTTCTAAATTAAGCAGAGGCACTCAAGTCTGAGCTTGGCGCTGTTCTTTTTCTCTTAATAATTAATTTATTTAGTGCGTTTATATACGCTTTTGCCGAAGCAACAAGTGTATCCGTATCAGCAGCTTGACCCACTGAAATCTTGCCTTTTTCCTCAATTCTTACACTCACGGTTGCTTGCGCATCAGTACCTTCTGTTACAGCCTGCACTTGGTAAAGCTGAAGATTAACATTATGAGGGTAGATTTTTTTTATTGCTTTAAATATTGCATCTACAGGTCCATCTCCTTCAGATTCTGTTTTTTTTATCTCATCATAGATCATAAGTTCAATTTTCGCTTTTTGTGGTCCCTTAGTTCCGGCAATTACTTCTAACGAAGATAAACTGATAGCATTATTATGCTTCATTAAATCATCATCGATTAAGGCTATAATATCCTCATCAAAAACGTGTTTTTTTTTATCAGCTAGGTCCTTAAATTTTGCAAAAGTATTATTTATTAATTCATCAGTTAAATCTGGATAACCTAATTCTGCAGCTTTATCTTTGAATGCATTTCTTCCAGAATGTTTTCCCATAACTAAAGAAGATTTGGTAACACCAACGCTTTCTGGAGTCATAATTTCGTAAGTTTTTTTATTCTTTAACATTCCATCTTGATGAATGCCTGACTCGTGTGCAAAAGCATTTTTTCCAACAATGGCTTTATTAAATTGAACTGGAAAACCCGTTACATTTGAAACTAATTTCGAACAGGTGCTAATCTTTTTAGTATTAATATTTGTTTTATATGGCATCAAGTCACTTCGTGTTTTCATTGCCATTACAATTTCTTCTAAGGCAGCATTTCCAGCTCTCTCGCCAATACCGTTAATAGTGCATTCGATTTGTCTTGCTCCAGCCTTGACTCCAGCTAAAGAATTTGCAACCGCAAGTCCTAAATCATTATGACAATGTGTTGAAACTATTGCCTTGTCTATATTTGGAACCTTATCAAATAATAATTTAATTGTTTTATAGTATTCATCAGGAATCGTATAACCAACCGTATCTGGAATATTAATTGTTCTAGCTCCACATTTAATTGCAAGTTCTACTGTTTTGCACAAAAAATCTGGTGTAGTTCTAGTGCCATCTTCTGGCGACCATTCAACATCATCTGTAAACCTTCTGGCTAAAGAAACGCTGTCTTTAATTAACTCTAATACTTCCTTAGGAGTTTTTTTTAATTTATGTTTCATATGCAAAGGACTGGTTGAAAGAAACGTATGAATTCTAAACCGTTTTGCATGCTTTAATGCAACTTTACACTTTTCAATGTCCGCTTTAACTGCTCGAGCTAATCCACAAGGAATAGTTTTTTTTAAAATCTTTGCAATTTCTGATACGGCTTCAAAATCACCATTAGATGCAGCTGGAAATCCAGCTTCCATGACATCAACTCCCAAATCTTCAAATGCTTTTGCAATTTGAATTTTTTCTTCAAGACTCATTGAAGCACCTGGAGATTGTTCTCCATCTCTTAATGTTGTGTCAAAAATGATGATTTGATTATTAGTTTTTGCCATATTTTATAAACTTAATTTAGCTAAAATTAAAAATCTACTGATAAATATTTTTAAATATTTAGTAGATTTTTAAACTATTAAGAAAGCTTAATTTTATTAAACAATCCTAATTTTTGCTCTTATCTACGAGCTTATTTTTTCCAATCCAAGGCATCATGGCTCTAAGTTTTTCACCAACTTTTTCTATTGGATGCTCAGATAATTCTTTTCTCATTCTTAAAAAGTTTTTTTGACCAATTTTATTTTCATCCATCCAAAGTTTAGTAAATTTTCCAGATTGAATATCCTTTAAAACTTCTTTCATTCTATCTTTAGTTTTATCATCAATAATTTTTGGCCCTGAAATATACTCTCCATACTCAGCTGTGTTTGAGATTGAATAATTCATGTTAGCAATTCCACCCTCGTAAATTAAATCAACAATTAATTTTACTTCATGCAAACACTCAAAGTAAGCCATTTCAGGTGAATATCCTGCCTCAACTAAAGTTTCATAACCTTTTTTAATTAATTCAACTAATCCACCACACAAAACTGCTTGTTCTCCAAATAAATCTGTTTCGCACTCTTCTCTAAATGTTGTTTCAATTATTCCAGATTTTCCTCCTCCAATAGCACTTGCATATGACAAGGCGAGATCTCTTGCTTTTCCAGATCCATTTTGATGAACTGCCATCAAACATGGGACTCCTCCACCTTTTTGAAATTCACTTCTAACTAAATGACCAGGTCCTTTAGGAGCAATCATAAAAACATCTAGATCTTTTCTTGCACTAATTAGATCAAAATGAATATTCAATCCATGAGCAAAAGCTAAAGTTGTTCCTTGTCTCATTCTTTGTTCGATGTGATTTTTATAAATTTGAGATTGTAATTCATCTGGTGTTAAAATCATTGCAACATCAGCCCACTCAGCAGCATCTGATAAGGACATAACTTTTAATCCGCTAGCCTCTGCTTTTTTACGGCTAGGAGAATCTTCTCTTAAAGCAACAACCAATTCTTTAACTCCACTATCTTTTAAATTTAAAGCATGTGCGTGTCCTTGACTTCCAAAACCAAAAATAGCAACTTTTTTATTTTTAATTAAATCTTGATTAGCATCTTTTTCATAAAAAATTTTCATATAACTTTTCCTTTATTAGTCTCTGTTATCTCTGCTCCTTTTGCCATTGCTAAAGGACCTGTTCTTGCAACACTTGCAATTCCAAACGGTTTTAATTCCCTAATAAAACTATCTATTTCCCGTCTTGTTGAATGAAATTCTACAATAAAAGAAGTGCTTGTTGTATCAAGATATTGCGCCTTATGAGAATTACAAATTTCTTTAGCTTTTTCAAGATTTTTTTTATCAGCTATAACTTTAATTAAAGCCAGTTCTCTAAAAATAGATTTGTCATCAACTGGAAAAGAGGCAACTTTGTAAACTGGAATTAGTTTTAACAATTGAGCTTTAATCTGTTCTATTACGGAATTTGTTCCATTAGTTGCAATAGTAATTCTTGATATATTTTTTTCTTCATCAACTTGAGCCACAGTTAAAGACTCAATATTGTATCCACGTCCTGAAAATAAACCTGAAACTCTAGCCAATACCCCGGCCTCATTATCAACCCAAACAACCATGATATGTCTTTCTAGTTGTTCATTTTTTTCAGAATCTGGATATGCTGATAGTGGTTTTTTCATACTAAGACTTTCCCTGCTTTAGATATTTTATTCTCTTTTTCATCTTCTGGATTTAAAATCATTTCATTGTGGGCCTTTCCAGAAGGTATCATTGGAAAGCAATTTTCAATTTTATCTACAACACAATCAAAAAGTACTGGTTTATCTGATTTAATCATTTCTTTAATTTTTAGGTCTAGCTCCTCTGGTTTTGTAGCTCTAATTCCAGTTGCTCCATATGCTTCTGCAAGTTTTACAAAATCTGGTAATGCTGCTGTATAACTTTCTGCATAATTCTTTTCATGAAGCAATTCTTGCCACTGTCTCACCATACCCATGTATTGATTATTTATTATAAATATTTTTACAGGTAATTTGTATTGAACTGCAGTGGATAATTCTTGAATATTCATTAAGATCGAAGCTTCTCCCGCAACATCAACCACTAACTTTCCTGGATTTGCTAATTGCACTCCAATTGCCGCTGGAAGACCAAAGCCCATTGTGCCTAGACCACCTGAAGTCATCCATCTTTTTGGTTTTTTAAATTTATAATATTGAGCAGCCCACATTTGATGCTGACCAACTTCAGTTGTGATAAAAGTATCCTGATCTTTTGTTAGTTCATATAATCTTTTAATTGCATATTGTGGCTTAATTGTCTTTTTTTCTTGAACGAATGATAAACAATTTTTTTCTTTCCATTTATTAATCTGCTTCCACCATTCACTGATGTTTTCTTTATTTGAATTTTTAAAATTTGGATATTTTTTTTTAAAAACTGTAATTAGTTTATTTAAAACATTTTCAACATCACCTACAACTGCATGATCAACTTTTATAATTTTATTTATAGAAGATGGATCAATATCAATATGAATTTTTTTTGATCCTGGTGAAAATTTATCTATTTTTCCTGTAATACGATCATCAAAACGAGCTCCAATATTTATCATTAGATCACAATCATGCATGGCATTATTCGCTTCGTATGTCCCATGCATTCCTAACATTCCAAGAAATTGTTGATCATCTCCTGGAAAAGCTCCTAATCCTTGCAATGTTGAGGTGATTGGAAATCCAGTCAAACGAACTAAATCTTGGAGAAGAACTGAAGCTTTATCTCCAGAATTTACAACTCCTCCACCAGAATAAATAATTGGTTTTTTTGATTTATAAATTAAATCGATAATTTTATCTAATTCAGAAGAGTCAATCTCATTTACAACTTTATTAATTTTTTGGATTACATCTTCTTTTTTTACATATTCTGTTTTTTGAAATTGAATATCTTTAGGAATATCAACTAAAACTGGTCCTGGACGTCCGCTTGTTGCGATATGAAATGCTTTATGCATAATAATTGGAAGATCTTTGATATTTTTTACCAACCAATTATGTTTAGTGCACGGTCTTGTAATACCTGTCGTATCACATTCTTGAAATGCATCTGTTCCAATCAAATGAGTTGGAACTTGACCAGTGACACAAACTAATGGGATTGAGTCCATGTAAGCATCTGTTAATGCTGTCACCATATTTGTTGCGCCTGGACCTGAAGTAACCAAAACAACTCCGGGCTTACCTGATGATCTTGCATAACCCTCTGCTGCATGTCCTGCTCCTTGCTCGTGTCTGACAAGAATATGTTTAATTTTTTTATGATTTTTTAATTCATCGTATAATGGAAGAATAGCACCCCCTGGATAACCAAAAATATATTCAACGCCATGATCGGCAAAAGCTTTAAATACAATTTCCGCTCCAGTTATTTGTGACATATAAATTTTTCGAAAAAATCAATGTAAACTAGTTAATTTAACGGTCAAGATGAAGTAACTAAATTTATAATTTTTTTAGTCAAAATATCAGAATTAGTGTTAAAAATACTTGTCCAGTCCTTCATGTGCCCTCTAAACCAAGTTCTTTGTCTTTTAACATATCTTCTTGTTCTTACAAAAGTTTCTTCAAAAGATTGCTCTAATGTAATTTTTTTATCTAAATATTTCTTAATTTCATCAATTCCCAAAATTTTATTAGCAGGTAAACTTGAATTTATTTTTAATCTTAAAAATTTTTTAACCTCATCAACTGCGCCAAGTTCAAACATTTTTTTTAAGCGAAGTCTAAGTATTTTTTGTAAAAAAGTATTTTCAGGATCAATATATATTTTTATAAATTCACAATTACTAAAATAATTTTTATTTTTTTTCTGCCAATTAAATAACGATTTTTTAGTGAAAGCCATAACTTCATAGACTCGTATTAGTCTATGTGTATCATTTTTTTTTATCTTATTTTGAACTAAAGGATCTAATTTTATGAGTAAATCATAAAACTTATCATTTCCTAATTTAGCATTTAATCTTCTCGCTTTTTCTCTAATTGAATCTGGAATTTTTGGAATATTAGAAATGCCTTCGATTAATAATTTAAAATACAATCCTGTTCCACCGACAATAATTGGCTGTTTTTTCTTATTTATAATTTTTTTTAAATTTAATTTAACTTTTTTTAACCACTCCCCAGCAGAAAAATTTTTTTTTACAGAAATACTTCCATAAAGATAATGGGCAATATTAAAATAATTTTCTGGCCTGGCTGATAAAATTTTAATTTCTTTATAAACTTGCATGCTATCAGCATTAATAATTTCACCATTTATTTTTTTAGCAAGTTTTAAAGCAATTTTAGATTTACCAGAACCGGTAGGTCCTGCGATAAGAATAACTTTTTGCATGGGTAAAAATCTTATTTAATTTTTACTCCAATAAATTTACTTTGATTATTGCTATCTAAGATCGTTAGTAGAACCGAATTTGTGTTCTTTTTAAGCTCTTTTTTAAATTGATCCTCAAAATTTTTAACATTACTTACGGGAGTATTGGCTACTGCTATTATAATTTCACCCTCTTGCACTGGTAATAAAGCCAAAGGACTATCATTACTAATTTCTAAAATATAAACTCCTCTTTTATCTTTAAGATTAGATCTTTTTTCAATGTCTTGATTATTTATATTTCTAATTTTTATGCCGAGTTCTTTTATAGTCACTACAGGATTTAATGACTGCTTATTATTTTCACTTTTATATTCGCTTGTTTCTTCAAGTCTTGTAACAGTAATATTTTTAGTTAATATTTTTTTATTTCTCCAAACTTTAACCTCAACACTTTTTCCTATAGGAGTTTCTGCTACAATTTTGGGTAACTTTCTCATGTTATCAACTTTAATATTATTAAACTCAAGTATGACATCGCCAGCTTCTATCCCAGCTTTATCTGCTGGTCCTCCTGTTGTAGCGCTAGAAACTAATGCTCCTTCTTGAGTTTTTAATCCTAAACTGTCAGCAATTTCTTTTGTAACATCCTGAATTCTAACTCCAATATATCCTCTTTTGATTTCTCCATATTGTGTAATTTGTTGAACAACATTTTTTGCAAAATTTGCAGGTATTGCAAAACCAATCCCAACTGATCCACCAGAATTAGAAAGTATCGCACTGTTAATTCCAACAACTTCACCTTTAATATTAAATAATGGTCCTCCAGAGTTTCCTTGATTTATAGGTGCGTCTGTTTGAATAAAATCATCATACTTTCCAAGACTTATATCTCTATTTCTTGCAGATATAATTCCAGCAGTAACCGTACCCCCTAATCCAAAGGGATTTCCAATTGCAATAACCCAATCTCCAACTCTAGCTTTATCTGAATCTGCAAATGGAACAGCTTTTAAATTATCTTTGGTATTAATTTTAATAACTGCAATATCACTCGTTGGATCTGTTCCTAAAACTTTTGCTTCATATTCTTTACCGTTGGTTAATTTTACAAAAATACCTTCGGCACTTTGAATAACATGATTATTAGTAATTATAATTCCTTCTTTATCGATTATAAATCCAGATCCTAAAGATTGAGTTTTTCTTTTTTGTGGACTTCCGCCTCGATCAAAATCTTTAAATAAATCTTCAAAAGGATGTCCTGGAGGAAACTGAAAAGGAAATGGATTTTGAGATCTTGTTTCTATAACTCTTGTCGCAGAAATATTCACAACCGATGGAATTAATTTTTCAACTAGATCTGCAAATGAATCTGGAACTTCTTTTGAATTTAAGTTTGTAATTAATAAAATATTACAAAATATAACTAGTAAAAATTTTTTTAAATTTTTCATTGAAATTTCTTTATATAAGCTATTATTATAAATCCTATAATGGCAAAAATGAGCCCACCAAATCTTAATTTTTGCTCTGATAAATCTTTCATAGAATTTAACATTTTTTTCATACTTCCTGGAAAAATTGTATAAAGCAGACCCTCTATAAACAGCAATAATCCGATTGCTGTAAATATCTCATTCATTATTTCTTTAAAATTTTATTTAAACCTGACTCACCAAAATATCTAAAAAATTCACTATCAGGTGATAATACTAATGAAGTCTCGCTTCCACTTATTAAAGATTTTTCATACGACTGCATAGCTCTATAAAAACTAAAAAATTCAGGATCTCTTCCAAATGCTTCGGCAAATATTTTATTTCTTAAGCCGTCCCCCTCTCCTCTTAAAATTTGAGCAGTTTTTCTAGCTTCTGCTAAAATGATTGCTACTTCTTTATCTGCTTTAGATTTAATTGTTTGTCCAAGTTCAAAACCTTCTGCTCTAAATTCTTTTGCTTCACGAGTTCTCTCTGTTTGCATTCTTTTAAAAATAGCTTCACTATTGGCACTTGGAAGATCAGCTCTTCTGATGCGAACATCAATTACATTAATTCCAAAATCTTTAGCCTCTTCTGCAACTTCCTTTGTAATTTTATTCATTAACTTTGTTCTATCCGTAGATATCAAATTAACTAGATTTTCTTTACCTAGTACACCTCTAATCTTAGCATTAATAATTGATGATAATCTTGATTGTGCAACCCTTTCATTTCCAACTGATATGTAAAACTTTAAGGGATCAGTAATTATAAATTTTGCATAAGCATCAACAATTATTCTTTTTTGATCTAATGCAATAACTTCCTCTGCTGGAGCATCGATATCTAAAACTCTTTTATCAATGATCTGAACATTTTGTAATAATGGTATCTTCCAGTACAAACCTGCGTCTTTATAAACTTTTTTTGGTTCTCCTAATTGAAGAACTATTGCTTGCTGAGTTTCTTTAACAATAAAGAAAGTTGAATAAACTAAAAATCCAGCAACAATCACTATAAATATTAAAGCTTTTAAAATTCTATCTTGCATTAATTTTTAACCTCTGGTTTTCTTTGCTCTATCGTTAAATTCTTTTTTAATTCTGGTAATGGTAAATACGGAACAACACCTGATCCCGATTGTTTATCTATAATAATTTTATTTACTCCAGATAAAACTTTTTCCATAGTCTCAAGATACATTCTTTCTTGAGTTACATTTTTTGCTTTGGCGTACTCATTGTATATCGCCACAAATCTACTAGCTTCTCCCTCTGCTTGAGCAACAACTTCTTTTTTATATGCTTCTGCTTCTTGAACAATTTTAGCTGCCTCTCCTCTAGCTCTTGGAATTACATCATTTGCATAAGCTTGTGCTTCATTTTGTTGACGTTCCTTGTCCGCTTTTGCGGCCTGAACATCTCTAAATGAGTCAATAACTTGTGCAGGAGGATCTGATTTTTGCGCTTGAACTTGAGTGATCTCAATTCCAGAATTATACTGATCTAATATTTGCTGCATTATTTTATGCGCTTCATTTTCAATATCAGTTCTCCCTTGAGTTAAAATTGATTGAATTTTTTTACGAGCAATGATTTCTCGCATTGCGGTTTCTGCTACAGCTTTAATTGTGCCAAGTGGGTCTTGAATATTAAAAAGATATTTACTTGCATCTTTTATTGTCCAAAAAACTGAATAGTTAATATCAACAATGTTCTCATCTCCCGTCAACATTGCGCTCTCTTCTTTAATTTCGCTTATGGCGCCAGATCTCGAACTGTCACTTGAAGATCTAAACCCAATATCAACTCTATTCACTCTAGTAACTTTTGGAGTCATTACAGATTCTATTGGGTATGGTAGATGATAATTTAATCCTGGTTGAGTCATATTGGTATATTTTCCAAATCTTAGAACAACTCCTTGTTCATCTGCATCAACTCTATAAAATCCACTTAAAGCCCAAACAGCAATGGCCCCAATTATAAAGAGTGTAATTGGTTTTTTTGCATCCGGAGTTTTTGAAGAACCTCCAAACATATTTTTTAATCCATCTTGAAATTTTTTTGCTAAATCTTCCATATCTTCAGAATTATTGGAGCTAGGCTGCTTATTATTCTTGTTAGGAGCTCCCCAAGGAGACTCCTTTTTAAGAATATCGCTTGTATTATTGGTCTGAATTAATGACATATTATTTTAAAAAATTGGCTTATTAATATAGGTATAAATGGTTATTTAAAAGAAAATTACAATACGTCAAAATGAACGAAAAAGAAGCAAATCTCAGTAAAAATTTTATGGATCAAATTTCACCTAAAAGTTCATTTAAAAAAAATAAAATAAAAGGAGTAAAAAAAATTATTGCTATTTCCAGTGGCAAAGGCGGTGTAGGAAAATCTACAATTGCTGTCAATCTTGCAATTGCTCTTAAGAATTTGAAATATAATGTAGGTATTTTAGATGCTGATATTTACGGTCCTTCTATTCCAAAAATGATAGGGATTTTAGAAAAACCTAAAAGTGAAGATGGTATAAATTTAATTCCAATAAAAAAATTTGATATTCAATGTATGTCCATAGGGTTTATGGTTTCTGAAGAAACTCCCATGATCTGGAGAGGGCCAATGGTTGCTAGCACTATAAAAACTTTTGCTAATAAAGTTTTGTGGAACAATGTTGATTTTTTAATTATTGATATGCCTCCTGGTACTGGAGACGCACTTTTAACTTTTTCACAAGAAATAGATATTGATGGAGCAGTCATTGTTACAACTCCTCAAGATATTGCAATCATTGATGTCAAAAGAGGAATTGAAATGTTTAAAAGAACGAATGTTAAAATATTAGGCATCATTGAGAACATGACAAGCTTTACATCGGATGATGGGGTTGAACATTTTATATTTGGAAAAGATGGTGGAAAAAATATCGCAAGTAAATTTAATATTGAACTTTTAGGACAAATACCAATTAATATTAATCTTAGAAAAAACTCAGATGAAGGAAAACCATTTATAGACCAATTTAAAGATCATAAAGTTTCAAAATTATTCTTAGAAATTGCAAATAAGATTACAAAAATAATTTAGGTAACTATAAGATTTTTTTTATCTATAACTTCCATTAACTCATTCCACTCTCTTTTACTAAGTCCAGAATCTTCATAACGGACTTTATTTCCATTGATCATCGATCTTACAATTTTTAAACCTTTTGATGATAAATGAGCTGCTCCAACTCTGTAATCTAAAAATGCTGCATGAGTTATAGGAACCCATTTCTTAACTGTTTCTAACATTTTCTCAGCGTAAACCCTAATTTCATATTGTGCATGACTATCCCCTCTTAAAAATAAAAAATTCATTAGATTTAAAAGATCAGTTTTCCAGTACCACTGAGTATATGAGTTTAATGTTAAATTCATTCTTGCAAGTTCTCTGGCAAGACCAGATTTTTTTTCATCAATAATCGTTCCATCAAATCTTTCATTCAACATTTTTTCATAATTGTCATAGGTTCTTACTGCATCATCTTTCAAAATTTTAAGAACTTCATCTGCTTGTTCGCCTGTGATCAATTCACCTCTACCTTGACGGTTATTAGTTGCCTGTGCCGATAATTGATCTTTTGCTGGAATATAAAACTCTTTATCTAATATAGAGTATCTTGCTGAATACTCATTCACATTGGCCGTTCTATGTCTAATCCATTGTCTTGCTATAAAAATTGGAAGCTTTACATGATACTTAATTTCGCACATTTCAAATGGAGTGCTATGCCAATGCCTCATTAAATATCTTATCAAACCTTCATCTGTTGAGACTTTCTTAGTTCCTTTGCCATAAGAAACCCTAGCAGATTGAACAATCGAACTGTCATCTCCCATGTAATCTATGACTCTTATAAATCCATGATCTAAAACTGGAATTGCTTCATAAAGAACCTTTTCAAGTTCAGGAGAAGTTACTCTTTTAGTAGAATAATTTTGTAATTGTTGTTCTTGAATTTCTTTTTTTTGTTCAGAAGTTAATTCCATGGTCTTAGAAAAATAAAATGTATAATGAAATAGAAGTTTTGCAATTGTTGTTAAAATTTCATCAAACAGAATCTTTTGATAGCTTATATGATTGGTTTCAACAAAATAAAAAACAACAAGAAACCTTTAAATC
>OGWM01000005.1_pt1 | contig 31975 bp, 48 predicted proteins | sample 1576041 | NCBI WGS metagenome assembly OGWM01 (sample SAMN07581538, study PRJEB24739) | freshwater metagenome | place: Singapore | collected 2015-01
AGCAAAATAAGACCGACGCGATTAATTGCATAGCTTAATGATTAGTAAAAGTACTGCAAAAAATTTGAACCAGAACCAACCGAACTCAAGCAGTAGGAATAGACCTGAATCAGAACGGTAAATCTCCCGATCCGGTAGTTTGTACTTTCGCTTCATGGTTGAATGGTTTATCTTCTACGATATTAAAGTCAGGATGGTTGTCTTGTTTTTTGTAGGTATTCACCCACATTGAGTATCGTTTCCCTTCGATGGTGAAACTGATGACTTCGCCCTTGCTGGTTTGCTTTTTCCAAGCACCGATTTTTTTTGTTTCCATGTTTATTTTTGTTTTAATTGTTCTCTATACCATTTAGCACCATCAATAAAACCATTATCATAGGTTAATGGATGCCCTTTCATACTTAAATGTTTCTCTATCTCCTCATCTGATATTTCTGTTTGGGAAGATGTAGGATTTTCCATTCTTTTTGCTCTATCATATTGACCTTCTTTAATTAAATAATCATAAGTTTCTCTATTTATCCACTTAATTCTATCCATTAGCCAATCAACAGGAGTCAAATAGTTATCATCTTCTACCATCTTCCTGACATCGGGAACATGGTTATCAATCCCTTGTGTTACTTCTCCATCCCATTCTAAACTTTGACCTAATTCATCACTTCCATTACTTCCATAAGTTTCATTGTAGTATTGTTCAGCATCTTCATTTATTAATCTAATGTATTCTTTAGTTTCTATTATCATATCATCAGATGCCTTAAAAGCATCTATTATCTGTTGCTTTTCTATTTCTTTGGCTTGTTGAATTTCAGCCCAATAAAAATTACCAAATCTAAAATTGTGTTTTTCTTCAATTTCTTTTATTAACCATTCTACTGCTGTTTGCATACTATTTAAGTTTTAAGATGATGAAATATATTACCTATATAAGTTACATCCTCAACTTCATTAACATTCTCTATCAATGCAGTTAAATCTTCTTGTGGGTATTCGTATTCTCTTGTCATATCTTCCCTATAATAAAACCACTTATCATTATAATAAATAAATTTAGATACACCATTAACTGTTTGTCCAATATCATATACATCTCCATTAAATATTTTTTGCATACTATTTAGGTTTTAAGTTATTGTTTAGTTTTTAATAAGGCAATTTTTCTATTTCTTCCATAGTTCTGTCATCACTTCCATTACTTCCATAAGTTTCATTGTAGTAGTCATTAATTACACTTTTCAATCTGTCATTTGAGCCAGTTGCATAAGCCTCTATTATCTGTCGCTGAAACATATCCCTTGCTTTATCAATAACATCATTCCACTCTTTAATGGATTTTGCCTTTATCATCCTGTCTTTTAGGATTTCATCTTGTAAGAAATCTACTGCTGTTTGTTTCATGTGTTTTCGTTTATTATTTTCTTCAGTTCACTTCTGCACTGGTTGACCACGTCGTTCACATGCTTTCGTGGAATTCCGAAATACCTTGCGACCTCCGAGCAGTTTAACGATTCCGAATACTTCTGAAAGATAATGCTTTCATGCGCATCCTTCGCACTTTGCTGCAACTTTTTGTCAAGCACCTTTTGAGCCACTTCGCCAGTGCTAGAAAAATCCCGACCGACAAACTGGTATAAATAATCTTGCGCCCTTTTCAAGTCGTTTTTCTTGTAGGTGTAAAAGAATGGACTAGTTGACGAATAAGCAAGATTCCAAATAATTCGGAGCATGAAGCCAGTGATGTTACCTTCGGTCTTTATCTTCATTAATTCCTTACAGTCATATTCCAGCAGAATAAGGAAAAACTCTTGCTTCAAATCTTCCTGAAGTTCGACTGGGTTAATCTTGGAAATGACCTGATTGATTTTCGCATCCGAGTACATTTGCTCGATATAGTCGTGGCATTGGTTCAAAGTCGAATTTCATTTAGTATGTCATCCAAGCACGTCGCTACCTTTACCTGACCTTTCCATGTTTCAAAAAAAGTCACTTCCATCGGTGTCAGTTTCTGCTGGCTTGGTGCTTTGTCGCCGTCCTTGATTTCAAAAAGGTAATTCAGACCGCAATAACCGACCACAATATCCGGAACTCCTTTGCCGATAGTATGAGTAGAAAAGACCGTCACACCGGGAATCTTTCGCAGCGCGTCGACTATTTGCTTTTGGTTTGCGTCAACCTTGCGAATCATTGGCTATCTTTTTTATCGTTTCCCAGTACCTTATTCGGTCCGCATCAAGGAATCCCTGAAGCTGGTGGTCGATTTCGTGAAGCATTTCGTCCGCTACTAGTTCGACCGATTTCCACGCTTGACCATCACTCCGTAAGTTCGAGTACTGGAACAGAATAAACTGGTCATGCAGTTGCTTTGCTTTTTGCTTTGGTGTCATTCCTTCCAGTATTTATCTATGAATAAAATCAAACCAGCAAACATCGCGAATATGGCAAGCATTGCAATCATTCGTCGTCTCCTTCGGTTATTTGATTAACTACTGATTCAGGGAAGCTAAGTCCGACCATTGCCGCCTTAAACATATTGAACCATTCGAAAATGTCGATGTCGCTACGTTCAGCAGTGATGGTGACAGTTATGCCGTGATTAGTTGCCGTTAGTTGTGTCATAGTATTTTTTTATTGCTAGTCGTTTATAGATTCCGTCTATTGCTACCGATTCTTCAAAACTTATGTTTTCAAAATGGTTTTCCTTCATGGCTTTGAATCGCTTCCATTCGGTTCGGTCGCCGTCGCTTTTTATCTGGTCTTCGCGGACCTTTATGGCTTCAGCATACATTGACACCTTTTCTTCGTCTGTCAATCGCATCAAATCCATCTGCATAATCCAGTCGTAAAGGTACGAAGGGATCAACGGGAGCCGGATATTTTTGTTCCGGTAGTTCTCGATTTCAGCCATCTTTTCTTCGTTTGTCATCTTGTACTCGATTTCCTTCGGTTGCTCGTCTGGTTTTTCGCGCCATAAAGTTGACACAAATCTGCGATATGAAAAAATAATCTTTTGAAGGTATGGAATGCTGAACTGGTCGAAAGGATTCATGTCCGTCACGTCAAGCCGTCCCTGAATGCCTAACTTGAATGCTGCCAGCAGTTCGTCCTTTGCCATCTTTGGGTAAGTATCGCGAAGGAATTCCATCAGGATCCGCGCTTCAAAGTCGGTAGGATGGTGTTGCTTGCGAAGTCCTATCCAAACGTAAATTCTCATCAAGGCTTCCTGAATCTCGATATCAGACGATTTTTCGAGTGGCTTTCTCTTCATCAGTTCCGAAAGTGTCGACCATGTGATTCCAGTATTCGATTCTTGCTTGGTCGCGATTTGCTGGTTCATTGTTTTTATTTTTAAGTTCAAAGAATCCTTTCCATCCGTTTGCGATTGACTGGTCAATTATTGACTTTGCCGTGATTTCACTTCCGTTGGAAAGTTTGAAAAGGTTGTTCAAAGATGTTTGTTCACTTGACTTTAGCTTGAAGATGAATTTATGTTGTTTTCGTTTGTACTCCTTCCATTGATTCCAGAATTCCATGAAATTTTCAGAAAATGGATTGCTTACATTTTTACTTATATTTTTATCTTCATTTTCATTTTCATTTTCATTTTCCATATGATGAACATATGGTTCAACATATGAAGAAGATATGTTTTTCACTTCTTCCTTGTTTTTGCCCTTTCTATTATTGGAACGGCTTTCGGAGAATCTGCTCCGCTTCGTGATTTCTTCAGCCAGTCTGACGTTGAAGTAGTTTCCATTTTCATCTTTTTGAAACTTCTTCATGATATCTTCATCAAGTTCGCGACATATGAAAATCACTTGTTTTTCACTTAATGCGCCATGCTGGAATTGAGCAATCAAAAGTCGAAGATATTTCCCGACTTGTTCATCGGTAAAAAATTTAGTTCCACTATCAAAGTCGTTGACGTAGAACAAGAACGCTGGGTCTTTTGGCATAAAATAAAAAAGGGCGTCCAATGGTAGCCGCATTGAACACCCCTTTATTGGTGGATTTTTAACCCAAGCTCGTCGGCTACTACGTGCGTGGGTTTTCACAAAGATAACTAAATTTTACAAAACACCAAACTTTCATAGGTATTCATGTGGACGTATTCCAGCCGGTCCCGATATTCAGGATAAACTTCGCAAAAGTTTGTCAGCTTTTTGAGTAGGTGAATGATGGTCGTATGGTCACCAAGTCCGATAAGTTCAGCGACATCAGCAAGTGCCAGTCCGAGTGCTGGGTTTGAATAAAGGACGTGCGCGAGAATCATGCGTCCCTCAACCAGTTGCGGACGTCTGCTGCGTTTCTTGATGTCCTTGTATGTCAAACCTATTGCCATGCACGCTCGGTCAATTATTTGTTGAGCGTCTTTGAAGATAGGTGCTTTGGCTTCTTCAAGCATTGTTCGTTTACATCGGGTGCAAATCATAAGTGTTTAAGTTTAAGTCCATCCAGAATTGAACGCTTTGTTTTGAATAGTTGTTTGGTAGGGTTTTCGAGCATCCAAAGACGGGAATAAAAAGCAGTCATGCAGTTACTTATTTTATATCCCTTGTCCGCTTTTATCATGGTTTCCCAGCGGATTCGTTCGACAATCATCTTGCTGGAATAACGTGGTCGATTGCTCCTGATGGCTTCATTCGTAAAGCGTTTGAACATGGCATAGATTTGCGGGTTTGCCTTGTGGTAGGCGATGCACTCTTTTAGGTTCATGTCTTTGGTTTAAGGTTTATGAATAATGTTGAGAATCGTTCGCCATTTTGTTTTTCGCAGATTGCGACCAGATTGTGGTCAGCAACGACTTTTACCAATTCGCCTGCTTTCGCGTATACCTTCCGGCTTTTGCCCTTGCTGACCTCGTCCGCGATTACTTGGAAATTGTACATTTTACGCTGCTGGTTGATGACTTGGAAGGTGGATAGATTCTTTTGACTTCCCCGAATTCGGAAATAATGTCGATGCCTTCCGCTGGTAGCCGCTTCAAAAATTCCTGACGTTCTTTGATTCGTTCGTCGAGTGCTTCGCGCTGAATCAACATATCGTTCAGGATGTCATCTTCACAAAAGACGTAGTCATATTTTACCCCGACTTCAGCCAGTTCGATTCGCGTTCCAGATGGTGTGGTATGCGCACTTCCGTACTTTGCGATTTCATAGCGAAGGTAGTCGATGTATTCAGGGTTGTTTTTAAGTTCTTTGATGAAGAACTCCATCTTGGCTATCATGTCAGCGGCTTCAATTATTCGTCCGTTTTCCATCAGTTCTTCCAGGGTACTGGATGCCATGCGCTTGAGCGTGGTCTTGTTGACTTCGTGTGTTATTGTTGGGAGCATGGTTTAAGAATTTAGAAGTAAAGATTCGATTTCCTTTGAAACTTTGTATTTCCCTTTGATGGCTTCAATTGAGCCACCTTTTTTAATGTACTCAATAGCACTTGTGAATGACACTGTCCCCTTATTCAACCAAGGCTTTTCGTCCGGTGTGCTTTTGCCGTGCGTGGCAAGATTGCCGTCGTCGTCCTCGTCAATGTTCAGACAAAGGACTGAAGCGATAGCATAGCGACGTTGGTAGGTAATGGCTGAACCGCGTCCCTGTGGATCGTCTTTCGCTGGTCGCATCTGATATTCAAATCCCATCCACTCCCCTGATTCATGCATCAGGATTGTCATCAGTCCGTTCTCACCATGTGGGAACTGGCTTACTGCGAGTCCGCACTCGATTAATGGTTCTTTGATTGATTCCAAGATGTTAGCAAGTGATGCGTAGGTTGATTTGAAAAAGGGATTCTTTGCGTCCTTGCGGATGGTGTCAACCTTTACTTGAAATGTGATTAACGCTTGTGTCAGTTGCTTAATTGATTGTGATTTCGGCATTGTTTATGTTTTTGAGTGTGTGTGTTAGGGTTTCGAGTAGTTGGATAAAAGCGAACCGAAATTCATGTTCGGGAATCGGCTTGAATAGGTCAGTATTTACGTCTGCTTCAAGTTTAAAGAAGTAGTCATTGTTTGAATACTGAACCACCGAGTCACCCAAAATCTTAACGATTTTCGTCGGTGTCCGCATTACGTAGTGGTCGATGTCTTTGTGTTTGTAGTACATGGTTTTATGGTTTAGAGTTGTGAAAGAATCCAGTCTGCGAATAGGGCAAGGAGAATTCCAAGCGTTACGATGATTGCGTCCTTTTTCATTAGAAGTAGTTTTGTTCGTTTTTGGTTTCGAAATAAATGTCAGACCAGTCGAAGCAGTCAAGGAATGTGTCTTCTGCTCCAAGTTCTGAAAGCGTTGGAGATACGTCAACCTTGTTGATGCAGATTTCAAGGACTTCGACGACTTCCTTTTCTGTTGGGTCATAGTTCACGACGATGTCGATGTCTTGACCTCCTACGGTTTTTGATGCTGAAAGAATCATGGTTTTGGTTTTTGTGGTTAAGAAAATGTGCGTTGGTCAGTCGCACCCCTGAATGAATTAATACTTTTTTACTTTTATCCTTCTGTCATAAACCCCATCTACATAAACCGCATAAACTTTGTAAGAATAACATTCAAAGTTTTCAATTAAAACCAATTGTTCATTTTCTTTAATCGTGTAAGATTGTAGGATTGTTTCGTTTGTCATGGCTTTATGTTTTTGTTTTGTTTCCACAAATATACACACAAATTCACGAGACGTCCAAATTTATTTTGGTTTTTTTTGAAAATTTATTTTTGCAATACGTAAAGCGTTAAAAAACAAACCCCCAACGTAGAAACGTCAGGGGAACACAAAAACAAAAACCCTATATTTTAATCGTCATCGTCGGTCTCGAACAGTTCGTCGTACATTTCGGAAATACAAATATCGATGATTTTGATGGCTTTGCGCTTTATTCGTTTAACACGCAGTTCGTCCGATTTGTTCATAATCATCGGGTCAAGTTCGCTTACCGTAGCCAGTGCGACGGACGCGCCTTGAATGTATTCGGCGGTAGTTGTGAAAACGATTTCCCCTTCCGATGGCAGTTCGATTTCTTCACTCATAGCGTTTTTCCTTTATAGATTCGTTTGTTATGGAATTTATAGTCAACTCCGTTCGCGTCAAGTTCTACCCAAGCGTAACCGTGATTCCATTTATTTAACGGCATGTAAGCCGGGTGTAACTCTGAAAGGCATCCAATGGACCACGTGGTCGTGATATTGCCGTTCATGTCCGTTTCGGTGTGTTCGCTGGTCTGGTGATTGTGTCCTTGAAACGCGGACGTTTTGCCCTTCATGTAAAGACCGCGAGCGATGTTAACTGGACTGGTGACACCGAAGTATTCATGACCGTGTATTCCATTCAAGCCGTTTAACTTCATGTATCGATTAGATTCGATTACGTCAATCCCCTTTTCCTTTGCCTTTATTATGTTCGAGAATTTGAAGTCTTCAATCCCTTTGAGTTCGTGGGCTTTCTGCATTAGGAAATGTTCATAGCGTGCTTCGTGGTTTCCTATCTTGAAGTAAATTTTGCACTTTAGGATTTCGTCCAGTTTTTCAAAAAAGGATTTAAGCGTGTCGACTTCATACTTGAAGTCGCGTTTCTTTGGGTCTTTTGCGAATCGGCTTAACGTATGGCAGTCGATGGTGTCGCCATTCAATAAAACCGCGTCCACCTTTTCACGCTTCAGGGCGGTAATTGCTTCAGTCAGTGCGTCCAAATTGTGGTAAGGTAGGTGAATATCCGAAAGGATTCCGATCTTGTTGTGGTGGGGGAAAACGAATGGAGTGTACTTTTCTTCGTCCGATTCTGGCAGATTGTAAGGGTTGAACGGTCTTGGATGGTCCATGTATGTTGGTGTGTTGATTGCATACTTTCTATCTCTCGCACCTTTTTTCCCTTCAATATATCGCAGCGTCTCCCTTGCTTTTTCAACGTCTTTGAATAGAAGGTTATTTTCAGCGTACATGATTCGCGCCAGTTTAAGCGTTGGCATATCAGGAAACTTTGCCCGATACTCGCGTGCGATATTAGATTTCGGCATAGTATAGATTTGCTTCGGCATCCCTTCGCCGAGTTAACCCTCTCAACTCAACCAGTTTTCCATTTACGCGCGCCTTGTTCCACTTCATGAACTCGTGACGAATGGTCACGTCTTGTGGGTTTTGTTGCACCTTCCGGAATAAAGTCGAACCTTTGAACGCGCCGATTCCCAAATTATAAATAAACGAAAGCAATGCGTCGAACTGGTTTTGATTCAGGTTCAATCCTTGCAACACCTTCGACCGCTTTTCTAGGTCAGCCATCAGTAACTTTTCAGCCGTTGCCATACTTATCACTTCACCCATTTTTACACGCTGACCATTTCCCCAAGTGATTGCGCCAAAGCCAATGGTAGGCACATTGGCTGGGCATAAATAGGCGTTAGTCCTGAACCCCTCGAATTGCTTAATTAAGTCAACTGCTTTTTGGCTTGGCTTCATTTTCTAAATATTAAAAGTAAAATAATAAGGCAAAGCAGACCGATTAACCACCACTTGAGGTTGTCGTTCTGCTTGCCCACCTTGTCGGCTTTCGCCTGGTTAATGTATATCGTGGCTGAATCTCTGACATAAATAGTACGCTCAACTGGTTTGAGTCTTTCCACGAATTCCCTAGTCCGTATAAGCTTATTTAAGGCGATTGTATCGGTTATGTATCTGTAAACGGTATCAATACCTGAAAGAATAAATGAACGCCCAGAATCGAACGCCTGGAGGTCTTGGCTATCAATGGCAATGGTTTCCGTAAATGGAAACCACTGGCTGCAATTTTTGGCTATTATTTCGGGGTGATTGACGTAAGCGCGACGAACTTGTCGTTCTGCTTGACGTGATCCGTTGCAAGCCAGCAAAAAAATTATTGCAATGTACCAGATTTTCATATCTTTGTGGTCTCATCGTTTTTATGGATTAGGATAAATGCCGGACCGAGTTTCTACTCGGTCTTTTTTTTATTTCTCTTTTCCGAGAAATTGACCTTCGCTATTGGTCAGAAGGTTCTTCATCAGGTAAGCAAGTCCAGAAGTCAAAGCAGCCAGTCCGATTGCTTTCCAGTCAAAGGTAAGGGAACCAGCGGAAACGGTCTGGTAAGCGATGGTTAACACGCTTGTAAGCATGGTAACGATTAAACCCTTTGCGAGGTCTTGAATGTTTAAGTTAAGCAGTGTACTCATGGTTGTTTGATTTTATTTATTTGAATTTCCAGGGCGTTCATTTTTTGCTCAAGGTACGAAAGTCTCAACTCAATCAGCTTATTGTTAGTCTCTGTTGTTTGAGCAATTTTTTCGATTTTAGTTACTAGTCCATAGTAAATGGCAAGGACTGTCGAACAGATTACCGCCGTTGATACTATTATAGTCTTTACTGTTCCAATGGTAACCCCTTTTATTGGCTGATTCTCAATCATGGCTGGTAGTTCAGGATTTGAAAGTTTTCAGGAATTGAGTCGGTGCTGATTTCGAATAGGTCTGGATGGTTAATGATTGACGGATGCTCCGAAAGTGGCAGCGTCCATCCTTCAGTGTTAACAACCGTGTAGGCTTTTTCTCCACGACCAGTTAGGTCAATTTTTTGGCGTATGTGTTCCATTAATCTACAAAATAAGTGACATGAATAAGTGCGGTTCTAACTGCAATGGCTGAAAAGTTTGAAACTATTTCAAAGCCAGTGTTGGCAGAATTTCGACGTAAGAATGTGCGTGAACCAGCGTTCGCGATTGTTGTCGGTGTTGAGTTTGAAAATTGTGCATTTGCTGCCCAAAGTAATTCACTGGCATTCGTCAAACCAGCTGGCTGCGAAGGTATAGGAAAATCAGATTGAAAAGGAACTACCATAGCGGTCAAAGAAGTTCCAGCGGTTGCATAGTTCAAAGTGATTGTCATATTTACACATTTACCAACCCTAGAAAATCGGTAGTTAAAGTTAGTCGTTCCGCTTGGCGCAGTCGTTCCAGTCCAAGTGACCGTTCCTGTGTAAGTACCTGAAGTGTCCTTGAAATAAGTCGCTGCACTATTTGCAACAGCCGCCGTATTATTTGCCATGAATGAATAAGCAGCAAGTTGCTTCCTATCAAAGACAGATGTATCTGATATTAGAAGTCTCTGATTAATTCTATTGGATAAAGAAGCAGTATCTGTCTTCCTTAATAGTACAGAAGTATCAGATATCAAAAGTCTCTGATTGATTCGGATTGAAAGTGAAGCCGTGTCAAATTTGCGAAGGTATGGCGTCAACATTGCTGCCGTGTCCGATATTCTTAAACGTGCGTCTATTCGTGAAGAAATTGAAACCGTGTCAGTTTTTCGTAAGTATGGCGTCAACATTGAAGCGGAATCCGAATAACGAACACGCTGGTCAATCCGTTGTGAAAGTTTGGTCGTGTCGACTAAATTGTAAACCGATTGTGCCTTCCATAACCTATTGGTAGAATCGAAATAGAAGACACTATTTTGACGTTCATTATTTACGCTTACATTATGCAGCTCCCCAAGTTCGTATCCGTTTTGTGGCTTTATATACATCGTTCCATTCCCAGCATTCGCACGCTCAACGACGCCGACGAACACCGCGTGATAAGGTGCTTGTGGTTTGTTCTTTGTCAACTGACCATCAAGGGAATCAAGCCATAAAATATCGCCTTCAGCGTATGCTTGCAAGTTAAGCTTTTCGACCTGACCTTGTGTGGTCACCGTTCCAGTTCCACCGGCGGCAATATCACGCCGAACGATTCCGATAGTTTTTGAACTAGTTGTATCGCTTTTATTATTTGCACGCTTTACGCTTGCAGTGTTCCCAGTCGCACCGAATAAATAAACCGCTTCACCCTTTAACAAAGTCGTTCCAGTGGCGTTAACAACTGACATAATCACAACGGTTGATGTATCGTATTTTACTGAATCCCGAAACTGGAATATCTCTGTTCCATTGCGATAGGCAAAAACCGAATCCGTCCGACGTTTAACGCTATCCAATTTAAGATTGATTCTATTGGAAAGGGAAGTCGTATCAGTCGAACCACCACCCCCAGAAACTTGCGACCATGTAGCCGTCTTTGGGTTGTAAGTATAGAATCTGTTATTGCATGAATCAAACGCAATAGCGCCCAACCTAGTCACGTTGCTTTTTAAGGTAGGAACACCGCACACCGTTGGGATTTGAAGCGTAGAATCGAACCGCATTCTGTTTGCTTGGTATCCGTACTGTGGCATCAGTTGGTAAACTTGTCCGAAACTGACTTGTCCAAAAATGACAAGTACTAAAATGGTCAATAGTTTTTTCATATTGGGAAGTCGCAGTTTGAAAATTCGCCGTTTGTTTGAAGGTTAAAAGATAGCGTCACACCTGAAAGGTAGTCCTCGAATTTTTCAGACAAAGCGTTCCACGTGATGGTGTCGTCGATGCTTATCGTGTTATCCCGACGCAAGGCAAGAATGATATCATTCGCGATGGAATGCTGGTCGGAAATAACCTCTTGCTCGAACTCCCCTTCCACACCTGACTTGTCCAAGAACCACATTTCTAACTGGAAGTAAAAATCACTACCGCGATTCAGTTGACCGGTGGAAATAAAAAAATTCGCCACCGGGAAAATTGGTTGCTCATCATACCCGAGCCACTCGTTCGGTGTTGTGAACCTGACGGTGTGAATCATTGGATGGCTTTCCAGTAGCGTTTGAATCTTTTTTACTACCTGATTGTAGGTCATTGAATTTTGCTTTTACTTTTTCTACGTACTCTTTTTTGTAGCCTTTCGACATATTTATCGGTATTGGAAAATAAATTTCTCGTTTGCCAGCGTCACGTCTCCAGTCGGAAGCGTAACAACACCGCCAACAATTTGAAGGAATTCAGTGTCAGTCGTTGGACTTGTAGTGATGCTTTTCACAAGTCCGGAACGAACCGCAAGCAGTACCGTCCTACCAACTAGCACGTCAATCGTGAACGAAGTTTGTCCAGCAGTTGCCGTATAGGTTGTGTAATTAGGCGCAGAATAGCCGCTTGTTGAATTTGAGTATTGCGGATAGCGTGGTTCGGCTGAACGGTCGCCCAAATAGATAGGGCAAGTGTAGCCCTTTTCTTCAGGGAAGATAACATCGAATCCGCTGCCAGTATTAAAGTATTCAAAGTAGAGCGTGTAGTTTTCCTGAAGGTATTTAATCATTCGCGTCTTGTAAAACTCCGCCATTCCTTTGTACTTATCTTCCAGCATTTCCAAATCCCCACGCGAAGGCGTGTTCGATTCTTCAGCAGTCTTTTGCAAAAACCCTTTGCTGAAAAGTTGGTAACCCATAACCATCGGAAGCATCGACATTGTGTACCAAATCAGCGTGTCCGTAATGTAGTCGTTTATCAGCGTTTCTTCATCGGGTGTAAGGTTGCCACCTTCGATTCCATCCTGAAGACGCTTATATAAACGCGAACCAAGTGCTGGTTGGATATGAATGTCTCCAGCGACCTTAATCATTGGGAACAGTTGTTTACTATCGATGTTGTTCGACGCTCCAGTTCTTTCTTTGAAAAGTTGCTCCGTTATGAATAGAATGTTTTTGCTCATTTTTCTTTATATAGTTTAGATACCCAACGATGACGACAGTATTCGCGTGGTTTGTCAGTAGTCGGGTTTGTGTACCATCCACCGCGACGCTCCCAAACAGAATAACCAACGCGAGCGGAAATACTTTCAATGTCCGAGCGTGACCAAGTTTTTGTCTTTGACATATCCATCAAGGTCTTGCAGAATTGCCGACTAGTTGCAGCGTCCGAATCTGTAAAGCCGGGCATCCATTCGTAAGTGTAACGGATGAACGCCTTTGTCAGTTTACTATTCTTTCCGGGTAATTCGCTGACTGGCTTCAATACCTCATAGGAAGGTGTGGAATTTATCTTGCTGGGAACTGCTTTGAGAATGTCATTATTGATAAAATCGTCAATAACTTCCTGAACCATGTCTTGCGTAACCTTCAACGTGCGTGCGATGACTGGTGGCGTGATGTTTTTGTCTTTCGTGATAAGGTCAAGGACATTCGCCTGAAGTTGGTTCAAATCGTCAGAAAAGCATTCACGCTTGTCAATTACTTCAAACTTATCCGAACCGCACAAACTAAATTCATGAAGCAGACGCTCGTCTTCATTCATGCTGAACTTTTGTACTTCGTCATCGGTCATTGGGTCGTCGTCTGTTCCTAGAAATGTATCGACGTCAGCATCAGTAAAACCAAAGCCATTTTTCAGCATCATGGACGCTTGCGCTTTTGTCAACTTTCCGTTTCCGAAATTGCGGACAATACGCATCACGTTCTGGTATTGACGCCCTGACAAGTTCCGGATGTTCTCGTTTGCTTGAATAGGTTGCTCCGGTAGTGCTTGATTGCCATCAGCAGTCACGTCTGTTTTTTGCAGCGGCTCACGTCCCATGATTCCGCGAATCTCGTCTTGTGTCAAGTTTTGACTCATGATTGATTCTGAAAACTCAAACTTAAGCGGCTCAACTGGTTGAATAGTAAATTCCCCAAGTTCGCCCTTCAGGTTGCGAAGTTGCGTGAACATGGTATTGAATTCACCTTGACGTTCCTGAACGTATGTATTATTAAAAATCTCGTAAGCGTCCCTAATTTCTGTTCTACTTCCAAGCTGCCCTTCCGTCTTGATTCCCATAAGTGCCGGGGAAACGATTTGATGACAAGCGAAAATCTCTTGTTGAATCAGATTGTTGATGTTCGTGAAATCTTCCTTCGTCAGCATCGTCGTTCCCAAGTTGACGATTTCCGCACTATTCTCACGCGAAGGATTGAACATAATCACTACGCGCTTGCCGTCAGAACCAGTGAACTTTTTGAGCAAAGACCGTTCAACCTCGCCTTGCTTTTCTTCGTGTGGTGTTCCGTTGTTCAGGTTGATTAAAGTCGAACCTACAAAGCCTTGCTTGGCATTGCCCAAGATGTGGCGACTGACTTCGATATCTGATTCGATGTAATTAAGTCCCTGAAAGTAGGAAGGCAGCGGATAGGTTTCGCTTAAATTGTTGTACTCTTTTATGTACAGAATTTGACTGCCGAATTTATCGTTCGTGTTAAACGCTGGATATTCGCGTGGCTTTTCTTTATAGTCCACCCAGTCGTTTTTAACATAGTATGTTTTCAGGTCTTTGGAAACGCGAACCTTCGCGAAGTCGATGTGATATACTTCGGCGATTTGTCCGATTCTGTTCCAGATAACTTGCAGAAAATAACCGCGAAAAAGTTCGTCATCCTTGATACACTTCTTCAGGATGTTGTTCCAAGATTCTCCGCGACTGTTTGCTAGACCGCCACTTTCAAACCCTTTTCCGTAGATGTAAGTACACTTACTTTTGACGATTGCGCCGTGCTTGGGCGATTCGTTGTAAAGGTCAATTAAGTATTTTGGGTAATTGTTCAGTTCACCGAATTCAACCCATCCCTTTCCTCTTTTCTCTTCGAATTTAGGTTGAACCGCCCGGTCAAACTTTAGAACGATGTGCTTATAATTATTGTCCATTGTATGCTATAAATGAATTTTCTTGACCTTGATATTTTGTTGGTTCGAAGGTTGAAGCTGGATAAAGATACAAATATCCTGATTCTAAAATAGGGTACATTCCAACAGTAGGGACGACTTCTTCTTCAGGTGCTTGTTGTATTGTGTATGTCCACATCCCTTCGGTTGAATTGGCAAAAACAAATGAAGTATCAATGGCGTATTTTGCATATCTATTTGTAAAACTTTGCCCGATAGTATCACGCCAAAATTCAACCACTTCGCCAGTCATTCGATGCGCACACTTAAAATACACCCAGTTAGGTAAAGACGTCAAGTAGTCCATTGGTGTACAATAGATGTATTGAACGTTTTCAGGTTCAGTTGATTTATATAAAACTATCATGGTATCAAAAAACCCCCGACTTTCATCGGTCGGGGGTCTTCGCTTTATTTAGGGTTAGACTATTAACCAGCTACTTCCAAGTTCGCGGCTACTGAAGCAGAAACCACAAGGAAGTCATCACGTTCAACTGAACTGAATGTCAGGTTATATCCGTTACGGTCACCAGCTGCAGTTCCAGAACCAGCTTCAGTTGTGTCAAGGAACAAACCGAATTCTTTACCGAACATACGATATGTTCCGTCCATTTCTTTGGTAACGATAGTCACACGATTCTTCGCCAAAGTCATAATGGTATTCCGAACAGACGCAGAGCGGCTATTGATTGGGAATGTGACTTGGTGTGTGTAGAAAACAGTTCCGTTCTCTTGTGAACCAGTCATCGCGTTTGAACTTGAAGCAGTAGCACGTGGAACTTCGAACTTGTAAAAACGTTTACCGCTTGCTTTTGTCATAGCAGTAACGGTCCCGCTGGCTTCAGTCACGCGACTATTTCCAGACGCATCATAAAGAGCGGAGTTTTCTATCAGATAAATGGCTTCAATACCACCTACCGATTCGCGGCAGTCGATTGTGTAACCACCAGTTATTGCACAAGGCATAGTTATTAGATTTAAAAAAAGGGCGGTGTTTATTTCACCACCCTTTTATCGTTAGTTAATCAATTATTAGATAGCAGCTTTGAACTTCACGCACTCACTAGGGAAGGCAACGTTCACACCAAGCTTGAAGGAAACCTTCGTGCGGATTTCGTCGTTGTCTTCAGAGTACCAAACGCGGTAGCTAGCTTCTTCATCTTCCAAGTCAACCGCCATAGCAACGTTTGACATAGACATCGCATAAGCGTCACCGGTTCCGTTCAAACCGTGAACCGCGATTATTTCGATGTTAGTACCCGGAAGGATAAAGCTATTCGCGTTCGCGTCTTGTGGATTGTAGCTGAACAAGTTCAAGGCACGGTAAGCCATAATCAGCAAACGATACCAGTCATATCCTACGAAGATTTTCACATCTCCTTTTCCAACTACTGCTGCTGGGATAGCTTTGTAAATTCCTTCAGTTGCAGCAATCACGTTCGATTGAGTAACAGTAGAAACCACCGCAGACAAACCAGTGAAACCAGTCACGTTCGCGTCGATTGCAGTCGGGTCAATCAACTTCTGAAGACCGTCGAACTTATTTAAGTTACCAGTTGCACCAGTAGCGTCACCTTGCCAGATTGCAGTTTCCAACTGTGCAGCGATACGAGCGTTTTTCTTCGCCAAGTAAGCATCAAGGAATTCAGCGTTTCCGAAGTCGGTGTAGTTAGAACCAGCGCGAAGTGCTTCTTGTGTGAACTTCGCTTCGAAGTCTTTCGGGCAGATTGTTTCAGCAAGCATGATTTTACCTACTGTTACAGTGCGTTGAGTGAATGAAGTCGTTCCGCTTGGATTGTAACCACAGCCGTCAGTTTGAAAAACAGCGTCAGTGTCAATCAAAGGAATTGCTGCGCTTGATTTTACACCAGTCAAGACAATACCATTGTCCATAATCAACTGCTGGGTCTTTGCGCCGATAACCGCAGAAGTCAACAACGGGCGAACCAGTTGTTTGGTATAGTTAGTTAAACCTGTTAATTCGAGTGCCATTTTTTATTGGATTTTAATTGTTTACTTTTTTGAGAATAGGATGTCGTAAGATTTTTTTACTTCAGCAAATTGTTGTGGTTTTACTGAAGCGTCAGGTTGACCAGTTGGAGCAGATGCAATGCTTTGTGTTAAGTTCAAAAGACCATCAATCACTTGCATTGCTTTTGTCAAACGTCCTTCATATTCAGCGAATCTTTGCTCGTAAGCAGAAAACTTCGCTTCATAGCTGCTGAACTTTTCGGAAGTCATGCTTTCAAATGCACTGAATTTAGCTGACATATCTTCTTGACCAGCTGGTTCTTCAGGCATTTCAACATAAGGCTTGATTTCAAGGATTGCTCCGTTATCACCTACCACGATGACTGTTCCGTCTTCAAGTGTGTGTTCGCCAGCGGGAGCGGGAACGCCATTGATGGTAACAATACCACCGACCGCAAGTTCAGTAACCTGAACCATCGTGCCGTCTTGTAATTTAGCGTCCAGCATTGCGACTGGTTGAACTGGTTTGTTGATTTCGTTGAATACCTCGCGGATTCTTTCGAGTACTTCGATTGCTTTCATGATGTAGTGTATATTTAATTGGTGATTGTAACGTTTAAGAGTTCAGCAATTTTTTTCAGGGCATTTTCTTCAGCAGAAATAGGCTGGTCGTAATCAAACAAACCTTCCACCGAAAACCCTTTGTATTTCCCTTGCTTGACCTCGTTCCAGACGTTGTCATTCTCGACATAGAACGAACCGAACCAGCTACCATCGGCTACCCCTTCAAAGCCTTTCATAGGCATTATTCCGCGCTCCTTATCAACTATCCATGATTCGAACATCGTCACCCCTTTGACCTTTTGATCTGGGTCGTGCATCAAGTTGACGTGATTGTGGTACTTTCTTTTTGCGAACTTGATGGCAATAGCTTTGATAGTGTCAGCGGAAAACTTTACGTAATGTTCACCCATTCGGTCATTGTTCCGGTAGATAAGTTCGTCAGCAAGCATAAGCGGACCAGAAATAATTCGCTTTTCTTCGTTCATTATCCTGAAGGACATCATTTCCTTGTCGATTTGCTGAAGTTTGCGACTAGCCCATTCTACGCCAGCGTCACCACCCCAAGCCAACCACATCAAACGACCACACCCATCCCCAAGTTCTTTTTGAGAATTCTGTCTGTGACGCTCAAAGGCAGCCATTCGGGCAATGGTTTCACGACTGATTGGTTCACCGTTTGCCAGTTGATTTGCCCTTGCTTTACCTACCGGAGTGCCACATTCACCCCAGCCATTTTCTTCTGCCCAACGAAGTGCGATTTTTGCATTCTCGCTGGCTTCTTTTGGATAATCGGTGTAAGATTCAGCAAACTTTTCGCCAACTGAACCGAGCGCGGAAATTACTTCCGCGTTGTTGTCGTAATGCTTTTTTATTCCTAGTGATTGCACCTTTTCAATCTTCGCCTTGTTGCTGCCAGTGGCGAACACCTTTGACGCTGGGATTCCAAGTGATTCAGCTACTCCGAGCATTCCTTCCACGTCCTGACGCGCAGAAATTATGTAGACGTCTTTGCCTTCAGCAATTAATCGCTTTGCAAGTTCTTTCCCACGTTCGGTTGAAAGTGTGTCATCGTAGTCGATGCTGACCTTTTCACCAGCGAATCGGTTTTCCCATTTGGAATAGCAAATGGCAGCTGCTTGTTCTGGGTCTTTCCCTTCTCCGATAACGTATTCAATGCATCTCGGAATAAAGTCGGTTTCATGTTCGCCCTTATTAGGTTCAAGGAATTCGTCTTTGAAGGCTAGGAAGTCGCGCTTGATTGCTGGCTCGTCGACCAGTGCAATAAAGTCGACTTCTGCATCTTCATTCATTTTTTCGCTGATTTTCAGCTCGTAGATTGGTAGTGTCATATTGTTAAATTTATGCGATTCGTGCGGCTCTCTCAAGACGCTGGATTCTTTGTTGATTTCCGGAAACATCGGACTCGACCACATAGGCGCGAGCGGCTACGTTTCCGATTTGGTTGACTTGTCCTTGATTGAGCAAGGTCGTTTCTGCTTGTGGTGGAAGTGGTGCATTCGGAACAGTAGGCGCACCACCTGAAGGAACAGAAGCACTGCCACCACCTGACGCTTTTGGTGTTTTTACTGCAATGATTTTTCGAATGTTTGCAAGACCGCCAGCAACCGCAAGTCCAGCCTGAATGTATGGATATGCTGGGAAACCTATCGAAATAGGATTTTTCTGTCCTTGTGTGAACGCAGTCCACGCAGCCGCGTAAGTGTTAATCGCAGCCGCTGCAACCGCCGCCGCTTTACCAGCAGCAGTCTCTTTCCCAATAAGGTCACTTAATTGGGAAACGGTGTCACCAATGCTTTTGGCGTTATCAATTTTTGTCTGCGTTTCAGCTTCATCAATTTTTATTCTTGCTTCAGCAGCCTTTTTTTCATCCTCAATCCTTTGTTGTTGTGCTTCATATTCACGCTTACGCTTTTCGTTTGATTTTTGCGCAGATGCTTCAGCGTCTTTGATTGCTTTTTCTTCTTGCTTCTTGGCTTCTTGTTCGGCTATTGCGTCAAGGTCAAGACGTAACTTTTTTTCAAGTTCAAGAATCAAATTGTTTTTTTCTTGAGCAGTATATTTAGATTGCTCTATTTCCTTTTTCTGATTCTCAAAATCAAGTTGAAGTTTTCGTTCAGATCTTTTTCTGTCGTCTTCAATGGATGCCAGTTCGTTTGCTTGCTTTAATTCAAGCAACTTTTTTGCAGCTTCTTCTTCAAGTTTAAGACGTTCATCCGCTAATTTTTTGTCATCGTCTATCTTTTTCTTTGCCGCATCTTCGTCAATCTTTTGAATAGATAGCTGAAGTCCAGCGCGTTCATTCTTTAATTTAGCCAGATTATCCTTTGCTTCCTTGACCGTCTTTTCACCTTCCTTTTTTGTCTCTTCAGGGTCAAACAAAAACTTTGCTAGCGTTTCCGAAGCCGTTGTAGTTAGCTTCGTAATCTGGTCGTTTATGTTTTCAGTGACTATCTTTTCGAATCCCAAAATTTCAGCCGCCTTATTAGCGGTCGCGATTACTAGGTCAATCGGAGCAGCAAGCACACGCAAAGCCACCATCCCGAACTCCATACTTCCGCGAATGATATTCTTTGTCAGGTCATAGTTCCTTTTCGCCGCTTGTTCCTTTACCTTTTGGATTTCCGCTTCACTTTGAATCTGCGCTTCAGCCGCCTTGATTGTGGCGTCATACTGCTTGATTTTTATTTGAAGAATTTCCTTTTCAGATTTTCCCTGAAGTTTAAGAATGTTGTCTTGGTCACCTATTGCTTTCAGTTTATTCTGTTCGGCTTCAAGGTTCTTTTTTGTGGTCTCGTTTAGTTTCGTCTGTTCTTCACTTACACCAGAAACGGCTTCTTTAATGTCATCCCAATAAGCAACAAGCGTACCCAAAGCAACAACCAGTAAACCGATACCAGTCGAACCGATTGCCGTCTTGATGCCTTTGAATGCGTCAATGGCAACGGTCTTTAATACCTTGAATGAATCCTTTGCTTCAAGGACGGAGTTTATCCCTTGCGTTAAAGCCATTGCGCCCTGAACCTTCAGCAATGTTTTTTCTAGGTCTTTACTTTCCGCTCCGAAAATAGCTTGCGCTCCCTGAATGGCAGCGAACCCACCAGCTACACCCTGAAGGGCAGCTCCAAGTCCTTTGAACTTTGCGTCAGGATTGAACGCTTCAGTCATGGCTTTAGCGTCCCCTATTTCGTCCTTTAGATTCGCCACACGCTTGGCAGCAGCAACCGCTTCGGCAGACGTTTCCCCAAACTTCTCGCGCATCGCGATCAGGTCTTGTGTAGCTTCACGAAGTTGTTTTTTTATCGAACCGACCGACTGGACCGCGTCCGAACCGTCTACCGTTATCTTAACCCCTACTTCTGTATTAGTTGCCATAAACTCTTATTTCGAAAGGTGTATTTAATAAAATGTCGTCCGCCAAACTTCCACTTTTATAGGTGAAAATTCGAAGGTTTGAAACGTCAACGATGTACGTCTGAATGCTGACTGAATCCGAATTGATACTTGATTGATTTGAAAAGCTACACCAAAAACCCATTGTCGGGTCAAAGATGTCATCCGCGCTTTGGATGTTGTACTCTCCAGTTCCGACATAAGTCAGCGTGAAATTTGTCGCATATCCACCCAAGTCACGATATGTGTTAATTGTTGGCGCACTGCTACCGCTTTGACTGATTGTTCCAACGATTTCACGATATTCTCCAGTAGACGTCCATCCGCTTCCATCGTATTCCAGTGTCGAACCAGTCGCACCGCTGATGTCAATCCAAACCCCTTCAAATTCGTCAAAGTATTTTATTATCATTAGTAAGTCGTATTTATTGCCCTCAATAATTGAACCTCGCAAACATCGTCAGGTGCATAGTCGACTATCTTTATCAATCGGTAAAGCACACCGTCCATCCACACGAACCGACCAAAATCAAGGTTAAAAATGTCCTTTTCATTCAGTCGCATCTTGCACGTCACCAGACGAGAATCCTTATCGGTTATTTCTGCGAAGTATGGTGAATAGTAAGCGTTGAATAAGTTCGCGCTTGGATAGTTATCGTTCAGGTCAAATTTCAATTCCTTTGGTGCGCCGAAGTTGATGTCACTTGTTGGAGTTCGCCAATCGTCAAGGTGACCAGCATAACCGTAGGAAGTCAACCCAGCCGAAAGGTTTGTTCCAGCCGATGATTTGATGTACCACGCCGTCCTTCCAGTGATTTTCTTCGCTTGCAGAATTCTGATGTTGTGTTCGGTCATCTGCTCCACCTGATTGTTGAACTTGTAGATGGCTGGGAAAACTTTATCGTTTCCAGTATAGCCGATTAATGGAGTAGGCGAGAAAATAACTTCAGTCGTGTCGGTGTCTTTTGTGAATTCCAAAGCATTGTCGAAAACACGGTCACCATATCCTTCATTATACTTCTTTCGATATTCTTCATTCAGAAAGTCAGAATCTTGTTTGTATTTGAACTGGTAAAAGCGAGCGTTCACTTCCGACATTGGTTTGATTTTTATCGGCTTGCTCCGGTCGACCTTGTCGCTCCAGTCCAAATACGTCGCTCGGTCGGTGTTGTAAAAATCGACATAAGGCTCAATGACAAGGTGCTTTTCTTTGTCCTTATCTTCAGTCACCATAAGATTAAACATCTTAAGAATGGAGCTGAAAAAGTCCTTTTGTAGAATGTTTGCTGGTAGCGTACCATTCACAAAAAGATAGTCGTTGTAATTCGCTGGAATGTACTTTTCGCCAGCATTGAAAATCGAAATGCTAGAATTCGTGTCAATAATTGAAAGGTCGATGACTGGGTCTGCTGGTCCTACCGTTCCCGCTGGAATAACTCTGATTTCGAAATAATCGTCTTGTGATAAGGTTAACGGAACTGCATTGCCTAAATTTCCCACTGAATATGTAAGCGAACGCGGAACAGTTGCACCCCATCCCTGAACCTGACCGCCGATTCTACCAGACGACCATATCTTTTCGTTTCCATTCTTTATTATTTGAATTTCGACATACGCTTCGCCATAAGTCCCGAACGAATCGAATGGAGCATAAACGCGAAAAGTGCCGTTCAGTTTTATCAGAACTTCAGTTTTTACATCAGCCGCTGGTGTGTATTGATAAACAATATCGTCACTGGTTGTAAAGTTGGTTGTTTGAACATTGCGCAGAGTTACACCAGTTTCACCAGTCACTGAAGAAATTGACCTTTGCGGATTTCCAGCGAACTGAATCACGCTTTTGTATTGCAGTCGATTTTGATTATTCGGAATAATTAACCGCTTAAAAAAGGCAGTGTTGAAAAAGTTGGAAGTGTATGTGTAACCAGCTTGCTCAATAATTTTCGCCATATATTGCCGAACATAAAACGCTGGACGGAATGCAGTAAAATAGAAATTCTTCTTTTGGAAGTCCACGTTTGTAGATGGCGACGTATTTCCGTAGTCGATAAGTGGGTAATAGTAACCAGTTCCACCGCTTACACCATCCCAACTTGCGGTTATATTTGCCACACTATATTGGTGGTCGTATTCACTGAAGTCAAGGTCGGTCAATTTACGAGCCGCCATTGACGAATAGAACCCCCCCAATTCGCCAAACAAAGCTACTTCGTATTCAATCCATTCACCGTCAACGATTATTTCCAAAAGACGAAGCACCCCCTTCATAACTTGCAAGCCATTTATTTCCAGACGTGCTTTTGCTGACTTGGATGCGTTGAAGTTGTATCCTACATTCTTCGCCGTGTCAGCCGTGAAGTTTGAGTTCGAGAATTCAAAGATGTTTCCCAGTAGTCGGTTATTATTCGCCGTACCCGGTAAAACAATGGTCTTGCTAAACGATGTCGCTTTGCTATCGGTATTGGTTAGGTCGTCAACCGCATACGTTATCTGCTGGCTGAAGTCCTTCGTGATGTCAAGTTCTTGGTCCTCTATAAAGATTCGTGTCATCGTTGAAAGCCGTAGCGTTTTTGGTTTAAGTTAATCGTCACCTCGAAAACCTTCAGACGATTGTTTTGATATTTCGAATACTCGTAGTTCGTTTCCACAATGCTGACCGGGTAAAAGTCGCCGTCTATTTCTGCATAAACTTGTGGCGTGTTAATCAATTCGGCAAGCCATTGGTATTCCGCGTCCGTTGGATAGTCCATTGTTAACTTGTACTGCCATTCGGATTTAGAACCGAAATTGACCACGCTTTCACGATAGACGTTATTGGAATCGTAATAGTTGACAGAACCATTCGCAAAGGAAAAGTCACGCCGTTCGAATTGCTTACGCTCCACGTTCATATTCAACCGCGATGCCAGACCGAAACGAGCCGTGTCGAACATCCCGTACTGATTAATGAAGTACAGATTTATAGTAGTGTAGCGTGGGTCGCAATCAAGATACACGCGGAAGGTTTCTGTATTCACACTCGACTTTTGTAGATAGACGTCATAATACTTAACCGAATCCGTAATGATTGACGAACCAACCGCTGAATTCACCGCTGCTGAACCGATGTCCATTTGAAGGTAACCAGTCGTTATGTTGGTCGTCGCAGTCGCTTCGCTGTTCGCGATCAGCGAATTTCCGTAGTTATAGGTATTTATGAACATTCGGTGCGTTCCAGTTCCCTTAAATGGAACGAGAATCTTTTCGCCTATTTTGGCAGTCGCATATCTTGGTCGGTTTGTCAGATACTTTTGAGCGAAAGCGGACGTTGTAATTTGGCGACGATTGAATGGTCCCGGTACGTAATTGAAAGCCGTTACCGAGCCGCTAGCTAGATTTAAGGTGGTCGTTCCAGTCAATTCTTCCCCAACTCGCACCTGATAAGTGATTGCCACTTCTCCCGATGTGTTCGGCTGATATAAAGCCATTGCCATGCCTGAAGCAGTTGGAGTGAACCAAGCGAAGGTCATTTCATTTCCCACGACTTTACCAGCGTTAAAGTATCCACGTCCGTTTGTAGGTTCAGGAAATACTTTTGCCCGAATCAGTTGTGTCGCTCCATTGTAGATATCAAACACATATTTGAAGTCCGTTTGACCTGATAACGTAGAATGTGCTATGTGCCAAAGGTCGTCTTGGACGCTGACTTCTCCAGTAGGATTGATTAAACTGCTTATACTCATGTCAAAATAACGATTGATACCTTTTTGCCGATAACGTCCGCGAGTTCCTGTTCAAACCCTTCGAGTGACTTCTCGACTACTGGTGTTATAAAATTCCGTTTTTTAATACCGTACTTCTTTATATTGTATATCAAAATGTTCAGTTTGGAATCCGCTTCGCTGATTTTCTGAAACTTTTTTTCAGTTCTGACCGATCCGTACTTCTTAACGTCTCTACTGCTGACCTTTGCCTTTCCGCTGGATAACCACTTTTTAAGAGATGCCCGACCTTCTTGCGACATTCCGTAATTCTTAAACTTGAATGGCGAATCCGGAGCGTTTCGACTGGAGCGCACACCCTTGACACCTCTGTCAACAAACTTGGCATAATACGGAAACTCAACAAAAAGCGTCGCTGATTCAGGTCCATTTTCAAGGTAGAACGTCAAATCTCGCTCGATGTTACCCGATGCGATTATATTCTTTTGATTGACCGTTCTTATCCATTCGTCTTTGAATAGTTTTCCACGTTCCAAAAGCAAAGCACCAATGTCGTTGGCTTCAATAACAGAAAACCGCTCTGATCCAGTCGAAGTCAGAAACCCGTTCTCAATTACTACCTTTTGCCGTTGTGGTATGCTTTTAGCCATGTTTATATTTTGCCATCATTTTCTTTTCGTGTTCCGCGTCTAGTTCCCTTTTTAGTTTCAGGTACCGTAAGTCGTTAAGGAAGTTGTAGGTCGTCAACTCCCATACTTCTGCTATACTGATGTTCTCAAATTCGCTGACCAGTTTGGCATTGTAAACCCATCCAAACTTTTGATAAAATTCAGAACCAGTTCCTTCGCTTCCGTCTCCGTCTCCTCGAAATAAGTCATTGAACTGACCAGTGATTCTCTGAAAACTAGATAAAAAAAAACCGCTGCTTGATATGCATGTGCCATGTCAAGCTTCAGCATATCTTCCGCGATTTCGTTGTGTTCCCTTTTGCCTATCTTGAAACCATTCCAAGTCAGTCGAACTGGTTGGGCGATTGTAGCCATAATCAGGTGAAGATTCCCGATGACATCGGTCGCGAAGGTTGCCGTCTCAACATATTTGCCAGCCGTCCGAATATCGTACACCAGTTTGTAAAGTCGACCATTCGCCCACACGTAATTTTTCGGCTGACCGCCCTGAAGGTTTTTGCCTACCAACTCGAACGCCTTGTTAATCTTTGCGCATAACTTATTGAATTTACGGACCTTCATTCTGTTGACTTGCTCGTCCGTTTTGCCAGTCAGAATCTGGACGTATTGCGCCGACTTTTCTACCTCGTCCGTTTCCATTAAACTGACTGCGTAAAGTTTTTGAAAGGTCTCTACATTAATTCTCATGATATAGTGTATAAAAGTTTTCGTTTTTTTACTCAAATGAATCGGTATACCCCAGCCAACTTGTGGTCATTCCGACACTTAACCGCCAAAGCCAGAGCGTTCACGCAGTCATCGTGAAAGCCAGTAGGCGCATTGTAGCGTACACCAGTCGATGTGAACTGGTACTCAAATACCCCAAGTTCGTCTTTTATAGCTCCGTCAGGATAGCCGACTTCGCCCTTGTGGATGGTGGACGCAAGTAGTTCCATAAGTTGCTGCTTGGTCGTTGATGTGTATTTGAATCCCTTCATAAATTGGAAACTCTTTTGCAGTTCTTCCGTAATGGCATCACCCACACCAGTCGAGTCAATCAGGATAGGTCGGTTTCGGTCAAGCGTCAGGATGTGTTCCTTCGTCTGCTTCCAGTCCTTTTGAAACCTATCCAAACGGCAGACATCCCCATTCGCATCAAGTCCGACGATGACCGTCCAGTCCACCGACTTCGCTAGGTCGATTCCGTAGAACATGGCTGGCAGACTTGAAATTGGTTTGACACACTTGTCAATATGCTGACTTCCGAACGGATTCGCCGCATTCTCCATCGCGTTCGCCATGTATTCTTGCTCGAACACCGCTTCGGGAAGTTGACGCTTGGCTTCCATGATTTCGTCTCGGTCGATGTATGGATTGTCAGAGGTTGTGAACTTAAACCCCTTCCAGTCAGTTTCTCCATGTGTCCCTTTCTGATAAAGACTGAAAAAGTAGTTTTTTCCCTTTGGAGTGGATAGGAATAGACCACGCCCTTTGTAGTCCGTCAGCGTGGGTCGAATAGAGTTCAACCAGCCGTCTTCAAGGTCAGGGATGAATGAAGCTTCATCCACAATTACAAGATGGAATTTTCGCCCTCTTAATGCGTCAAGGCGTTCGCCAGTGAAAAACATGACCGAGCCGTCATTCGGGAATGTGATTGTCAGGTCTGACTTATTGTTCTCAAATGGTAAGACCTTTGTAAGTTGCTTGAAAAATGTCTTGGCTAGTTGGTAAGTCGGTGTTATGTATGCGACTGCATGCCCTTTGATGGCTTCGAAAATGATTTCCATCTGCGCCAGTTCAGACTTGCCAAAACGACGACCACACATAACCACGCGAAAACGCGAAGTATCGTCGAAGATTTTCTGCTGGTTTTCATGTAGTTCAGGAATGTTGATTTGCATGGTTTGTCATTCATAAGACGCAAAATAACGGCTTAACGTCCGCTTTATGCTTCATTAAGTTCGTCTTCGGATTCTGCTCCGTCAGATGGATTCCAAGTCATAGGATTGTTTTTCCTTTAGTGATTACGAATTCAATCTTTCCGCTATTCTCTACCGCAGTCGTTTCTTTTGGCTTGCCGTACACTCGAGTGAGCAAGGTGTCAAGCGAATATAGAGAACCCTTCTCCAGTGACTTGCGCATAGCAGCAGCAACCGTCTTTTCCATGATGGTTGCTTTCGGGTTATCCCAGACAGCCTTCAATTCTTCCAAGTCCATCGCCATCATGTTCTGGATGGTGTCGTTTATTTCGGATAGCTTATATCCTTGTTCCTTCAGTAGGGAAACGTATTTGCGCGGACGTCCGTTAGGGTTCATTGTTTCGCCTTTATCCGGTCTGGTTAACGTTCCACCGTTCCTTGCTGGTACTTGTTTTGCCATTTACGATGCTTTTACGATGTTTGAATATATGGCTGACCGTTTCTTTTGACTTCCAAAGTAGGGTCGAGTTTCAGCATTCGGTCTATTATTACCTGACAATATTTAGGGTCAAGTTCCATTCCGTAACATTTACGTTTAAGTTGATGTGCTGCTACCATAGTAGAGCCAGAACCTAAAAATACATCTAATACAATATCATTTATTGTAGATGAATTTGTTAATGCTTTTGAACATAAATCAATAGGTTTCATTGTCGGATGCTCATCTGACCTTGATGGTCTATCTACATCCCAAATTGTAGTTTGTTTTCTATCTCCATACCATTTATGTGATGCACCATCTAACCAACCATAAATGCATGGTTCGTGTTTCCAATGATAGTCAGAACGACCAAATGTTGAATTATTTTTATTCCAAACTATGTATGATTTAAATAAAAATCCTGCATCCAAAAATTGTTGTATAAAATTATGTGTTTCTGAAGATGCATGCCAAACATATATTGCTCCACCTTTTTTTAATGCTGTTGATATTGTTGTATAAACATCATATAAAAACTTTGGGAAATCATCTAATTTATCATTTGCAATTTTTTCTCTTTTTTTACTCCCACCTTCATAATCTATATTATATGGTGGGTCAGTATGACACATGTCAGCTAAAGTTCCGTTCATTAGTTTGGCAACTTGGTCGCTATCCGTTGAATCCCCACAAAGCAAACGATGGTTTCCTATTTCGAACAAATCACCAAGCACGATGTCCGTCTTTATTTCGTCAGGCACTTCAAAGTCATCTTCCACCGCTTCGGCTTCAGTTACCGCGAAGTCAGGAATGTCAAGCCCCCACTCTTGAAGTTTTTCGGTGTCCCAGTTATTCGCAAGGTCGTCCCAGTCCCATTCGCCGAATCCGACGTTATCTTTGATTACAAACTCGCGCCTTTGTTCTTCCGTCCATTCGTCCGCCATTTGCACCCACTCGTCTGGTATTTCCTTGTGTCCGATTTCCTGAAGTGCTTTGAGTCGCATATTACCACCAAGCGGATAGATTTTACCATCGACGTCAGTCACGCAAACCAGCGGACGCTTGGACATCATTTCGGGAAATTCGGTCAATGACTTGACCAGTTTCTTGAACTTATCGTCTTTAATGATTCGCGGGTTGTTCGGGTTCGATTTGATTTTGCTTATTTTCATGCTTTGACTTTTTTAAGGTAGTCCCAGTGAACTTCCATTAGGAAGTCCTTGTATTTTTTCAGGTCACCGTACTTGATGTGACATATCCGACATACTGCCATAAGGTTACCGATGTTATCAGCGGATTTGCTTCCCCCCATCCCTCGACGGTGTATGTGATGAATGTCGACGGCTTTTGCTCCGCATACTTCACAAGGTACAAAAGTTTCAGTATCGAAGCCGAAGTGCTCAAAGTATACTTTCGTGTGATTTTTCATTTACGAAATTAGTGTATTTTATGCCACCGATGTTGATGGTTTTTACTTCAGGATAACCTTCAAAAATAACTCCATGCTTGTCACCTAACATTAAACAGTGCCTATTTGTTGAATGCCTGACTGCTACTGGATGACCGAATCTTGAATCCGTTATTTTGTATTTATCTTTGATTCTTTTTTGTAGTCGCTCCCTAGCTTGTGCATCAAACTGACCAAAGATGTAAGACGCAGCCATTGATGTACTGGCGAATATTGCCATTAATTCCTTTTTGTCTGTATTGTAAACGCTAACCATCAAGTTTGTTTTTGTAGTGTTCGCAGATTCGTTCCATTTCTGCCAAGTAGTAGGTATTGAAATCACGATATCCTTTGTTATCTTGTTCAAAGTTACGATAAAGAATCCCACGAAGTCGCTGGCTGGGTGTCTTTAATGTGTCAAGGTCAGTCTTGAGTGATTCGATTAAATCCGCTTCATCCTTACTGAATGGCTCTTTTTTCATACCTAAATAGCAAAATTGCTGGTTAAGGTTGAATAAGTCTGACATTTCGGACGGTGTCAGTTCATTCGTGCCAACGACCAACTTGCACGTTTTGTCCTTGCGAGTCGATAGCCCCTCTATTATTCCGCTGATAAGTATCATGTTTTTCAAATTTTATGCTCTTCGTTCCATTTCGATAGCCATTGATATTGTCTGTGTATTGTCCCCAGTATTTGCTGACCAGTTCCGCTTTGTCCCATCCATATTCTGTTCCAATAGCATGACTTCCTATGTGCGTGGAATGGCAGTTCATGACATAGTAGGTATTGAATCCAGCCATCCAAGTTCGTTCACAATAATCAAGGTCAATCGGTCCATAAGGGAACATCGACTCGTTGAATATACCGATTGCGTCAATTACTTTTCTGCTTAATAACCAGTTAGAGATGATATGCTCGTTCCGAATTTCGGTCACCGGATGATGCAACGTGCTTGCAACTATTCCAGCATTCGGGTAAGTCTGCAACGCTTCAACCTTTTTGGCTAACCAATTTTCAGGTTCGATGATATCGTTTGCAAGGAATGCCACCGCGTCAAACTCGTCTGCTCGATAAACACCTTCGTTCAAAGCGTTCGCGATTCCTTCCATACTGACAAAAGTCAAGTTAAAAGGATAGCCAGCCGTTTCAAGGTTTTTCAACAAAATGTCAAGTGGTCTATTCCCGTAAGTCAGTCCGACGATTAATACTTTCATGGTTTAATGTTTTGACCGATGCAGCGTGCCGGATTCCCGACGTACTTCATGTTAGGTGATGTGATTGTTTTCTTTGTAATTACCGAACCCATTCCAATCATGCAACCATCAGCGATTGTCTGCTTCTGATGGATGACTGCATTCAGTCCTATGTTGCAACCCTTCCCTATTATTGTATGTCCACCGACCTTTGCGCCACAACTTAACGTTACACCATCCTGAAGGATAGCATCGTGTCCGACGTGGGAGTGCTTCATAAGGTAACAACCTTCGCCTATTTCGGTCAGTCTTGTTGATCCTGAATCAATGGTCACGTGACCAGTTATCCGACTTCCTTTGCGAATTATTACACCGCAGTCATTTTCTTCCATTCCCTTCCATTCCGCTGGGTAACCAATAATGCAGAATGGACCAATGTAGACACCTTCCTCAATCGTCACATTTTTACCGATTACTGCCGTCGGATGTATTCCTTTCATATTATAGGATTTTCTAACTTCGCGTCCCAAGTCCATGTCGTTATGAAATAAGTTAACCATTTGTTTTTGATTCATAGTATCGATAAGCTAGGGTTAAGAATTCAGCTACACACGCTGGGCAATTACGGTTGTACGAATAGTGTGGATGCTCCACCCGATACGCTTCAAGCACCGCATCCTGAATGTGTGGATAGAATCCGACTATTTCCTGACTGGCTTTAAACAAGTCGTAGATGTGCTTATGCGCTGACAAGACCTGCAAATGCGGCTCGCCGTCTTTTGTTAATTCTCGGTAGGTCATATTTGCTGACTGCCCACTCGTGGATTTTCTGCCCATAATCTTCGCGTGCATTTTTATTGTGAATAAAAAAATTCATGTGCTTGAACCAGTCTTCCGCTTTATGAACCCAAAGCACCGGAGCGTCTTTGTCGAATATGTAAGGTTCAACCGCCTGACAGATTACTGGAATACCTTTGACCGCTGCTTCTAGTAGTTTCAAGTTTGACTTGTAGGATGACCATTCCGAAGGTTTAAGCGGAACGAGCATGATGTCAGCGTGCCTGAATAGTTCCATGTATTCAAGGACTGGTTTCGCGTTTAGGACTTCATGGTTCAGCGTTCGGTTTGCCGTGAAAGAATTTATCATTCCATCCCACAAGTGTTTGGAATAGTCGTTTACTGGGTCGTAACCACCGATGACCATCTTGATTCCCTTGATACCTTTCAGCCGCCTTATAGGATAGGTCAACTGCTTCAGGTCATCACCGTGACTGATTCCACCAGCCCAAAAGATGCGAATATCTTCGTCCATGTATCGGTCATTTGTGAACTGGTCTTCGCCGTATGGTAAAGCATTCGGGAATACGTGGACGTTTGAGTTATATTTTCTGCACTTATCCGCTAGCTTTTCGTGCGTACAAGTCACCATGTCTGCGTCAATCAGATTGCGAATGATTTTCGGATTTAGGTGTATGTAAGTATCGTACATCATGTGACTTCTAGGCAAATCCCAATCGTCGTCGATGTCCATCACTATCTTACACCCAAACTGCTGGCGAATTTTGTCAGGATGGTCGTGGTAAGGATTGACACGGTTATAGTAGAAAATATCGTATTTGTCTTCAACTAGGTCGGTCTCTATTGAGTTGGTTATTAACCCACCGATGTCATTCATGAATCCCATCGGCAAAGCGACACGGTGATAAGTCACTCCGGATTGAGCCGAACCCATCCCCAAGATTTTTATTTTCTGGTCATCCATCCTATAAAGTTTGAAGTGATGCCAGCACCAAACGCGATGGCTATAAATTGGGAAACCTCGTAAGGTAGGAAGTAAAGACCAGCGGCTACCCAAACGGATAGACAGACGTGGCAGTCAAGCGGCTTCAATCTTTTGCCCGGTGGGAACTTGAGTTTCGCTTTTATCCAGTTCGGAATCAAAGCCACATGAATAAAGTACCAGCAAAATAAGACCGACGCGATTAATTGCATAGCTTAATGATTAGTAAAAGTACTGCAAAAAATTTGAACCAGAACCAACCGAACTCAAGCAGTAGGAATAGACCTGAATCAGAACGGTAAATCTCC
>OGWM01000006.1_pt1 | contig 28888 bp, 35 predicted proteins | sample 1576041 | NCBI WGS metagenome assembly OGWM01 (sample SAMN07581538, study PRJEB24739) | freshwater metagenome | place: Singapore | collected 2015-01
TCGATTTCAGAATCCCCTGTATTTAAGAACAGACCAAATTCTTTTTTGTTAACAATTTTTGCATCTAATATGGTGTTAATTGGATAACGTTTTTTGAAATCTTCAATTGGGTTTTCTTGAGTATCTTAGTGCCCTTTAATGCTTTAATAAAATTAAGATAAATAATGAAAAAAAATATTTTTTATTTAATTATTATTTCTATGATTTTCTTTACTAAAAATATCAACGCAAATGATAATCGCACATTGTATGATTTTTACTTTAATGATGTGGATGGAAAAAAATATTTATTATCACAACATAAGAATAAAGTAGTTTTGTTAGTCAATGTTGCAAGTCAATGTGGTTTTACTAAACAGTATGCGGATCTACAAACTTTGTGGGATAAATATAAAAGTAAAAATTTTGTAATTATTGGGGTGCCTTCTAATGATTTTGGCAATCAAGAACCTGGTACCAATGCTGAAATTAAGAATTTTTGTGAAACTAATTTTAATATCAATTTTCCAATCATGGAAAAAGTAGTAGTTAAAGGCAAAAATGCTCACCCTGTTTATTTATGGGCTAGGGAAAGTTATGGAAGTGCAGCTGAACCCAAATGGAATTTTCACAAAATATTAATTGATAAAAAAGGTAAAGTGAACGACACATTTATCTCAACCACAAATCCACAAAGTGAAAAAGTTGTTAAAAAAATTGAAGAGTTAATGACTAATTAATTTATTTAACTGAATGTTTTTGACTGCCTAATTGGTCAATCGTAAGTGTTACAACATCCCCTTTTTTTAAATAAGTTGGCGGTTTCATACTATCACCAACTCCTGGAGGAGTTCCTGTGGTAATGATATCTCCAGGCATTAAAGTCATAAATTCACTAGCATAGGATGTTAAAAAATTCATTTTATGAATCATTTTTGAAGTATTACCTGTTTGCATTCTTTTTCCATTAACATCCAAACTCATATTTAAATTGTATAGATCCTTAATCTCATCCTTAGTCACAATGTAAGGGCCTATCGGTCCAAAAGTATCTGCTGATTTGCCTTTAATCCATTGACCACTTCTATTTTTTTGCCATTCTCTTTCGCTAAAGTCACATACTAAACAATAGCCAAAAATATAATTTTCAGCCTCTGCTAATGAAATATTTTTTCCTTTTTTTCCTATGACAAACGCAATTTCTACTTCCCAATCCGTTTTATTTGAATTTTTAGGAATAATAACATCATCATTTGGTCCGCTAACACAGGTGGTTGCCTTTGAAAAAATAATTGGCTCTTTAGGAGGTTCTAAATTTTGCTCTAATGCATGATCTAGAAAATTTAATCCAATTCCTAAAAATTTGGTTGGATTAGAAACACATGCTCCTATTCTTAAATTACTATCTAGTTGCGGAAGTTTTGAAATATCTAATTTTTTTACAGTATTAATTAAATTGTCACCAATTGATGTATGATCAATATCTTTAATAACTGATGATAAATCTCTAATAATATGATTATCTAATATAGCTGGCTTTTCAGAACCTATATTTCCAACTCTTAAAAATTTCATAATTTCAGTGGCGGTCCCTAGGGGAATCGAACCCCTCTTTCATGGATGAAAACCACGTGTCCTAACCGATAGACGAAGGGACCTTGAAAGTAAAGTTATTTAGATTGTTTAATTATAATAATCAACAATTATATAATTAAGTATATTTATCTCTTTATTTGTTAGTGGGTTAAAGAAATATCTTCAATAACAAATTCAATAACTCTTTGTTTATTCCAATCATTACAACTTAGTTTTCCAGCTATATGGAATTTATGATTTTTAAAATTTTTTAGATAATCAATTATTTTTTCTTTATTATTTTTAAAACAAATTCCATGTAAATAAAGACCGCTACTATTTTTAAATATAACTTTTAATAAAAAATCATTTTCAAAGTTTATTTTAATTAATGATAAATCTTCCACAATAAATCTAGGCTCAGAATTTCCTGATCCAAACGGTCCTAATTTACTTACTTCTTCATAAGTTTTTTCATTAACAGCATTAGCTGATAAAATACTATCAATCTCTATAAAGTTATTTGGAATAAAATTTGGTTTTAACGATTTAAATTTAGATATTAAAAAATTTTTAAGATCATTTATTTTGCCCTCTTCAATACTAAAACCGGCAGCCATCTTATGACCTCCTCCCTTTATAAGAATTCCATTCTGTTTAGCTGCTAAAATAGCAAGGCCAATATCAAATCCAAAAACAGATCTACAGGACCCTTTTGCAATATTTTTAGTAGATGAAATAACTATGGTAGGTTTAAAAAATTTTTCTTTAATTCTGCTAGCAATAATACCAATTAATCCTTCGTGCCAAAACTTATTCGCTACAACTATTACTTCATTATTATTTTCTTTTTCTGCAAGTAAATAAGCCTCATTTAAAATATCTTCCTCTATCGTTTTTCTTTTTTTATTTAATGAATCTAAGGTTGTTGCTATCTCATAACTTTTCTTTGGATCATCAGATGTTAGCAAATTTGCACCAAGATCAGATTGGCCTATTCTTCCACCGGCATTGATTCTAGGTCCTAATAAAAAACCAATATGATAAGTATCAGGACTTTCTTTTATGTCAGAGACATCTATTAAAGTTTTTATTCCTAAGTTTTTTCTCTTCTTTAATATTTGTATTCCTTGATAAACAAAGGCTCTATTTAGATTGATTAAAGGAACAACATCGCAAATTGTTCCTAAAGCAACTAAATCTAAATAATCATATAAATCTGGCTCATTAATATTTTTATCTTTATAAAATTTACTTTCTCTAAGTGTGCGATTCAGGGCGACAATAAATAAAAAAGAAACACCAGCTGCACATAAATAACCAAGATTCGATTTATCATCTATTTGATTAGGGTTTACTAAGGCTTTACATTTAGGAAGTTTAATTTCTGCTTGATGGTGATCAATAACAAGAACATCAATGTTATTAGTATTAGCATATTCAAGAGCTTCAAAAGATGTAGTTCCACAATCAACGGTAATTAAAAATTCACCTTTTTTCTCAATAATATTCTTTAATGAATTTATAGATGGACCGTAACCATCAATCTGACGGTCTGGAATATAAATAAAATAGTTAGAGTGTATATTTTTTAAAAAATTTACAATAAGCGCTGTAGAGGAAGCGCCATCCACGTCATAGTCACCTAAAATGCAAATCCTTTTATTTTCTTTAATAGCTTTAATAAGAGCATCCACAGCAAGATCCATGTCTTTTAAAACACTTGGGTTTGGCATGAATTCTTTAATCTTAGGATTTAAATATGACTGACAGCTCTCAGGTGTAATTTTTCTAATCGATAAAAGTTTTGACAAAAAATTATCAATTCCAAACTTTTGAGAAATTTCTAATGCTAGGTTTTCGCTATAATTGGATAAAATCCATTCTTTACCAGTGATGGACTGGTATTTCATATTTTAAATTTATTTATAATTTTTTTATTAAGTTTAGATGCGTGATGCAAAACGTAGGTTTCTGATTGATAAAAACCATTATCTAAAATCTTAATCCCTTGAAGCAAATCTCCACCGGTTACCCCAGTTGCACAAAATAAAACATCATCTTTTACAATGTCGTTAATATAATATTTCTTTTTCAAATCTTTTATTCCCATTTTTTTAGCCTTATCAATTTCATGTTCATTACTTAAAACTAATCTTGCCTGAAACTGCCCTCCTAAACATTTAATTGCAGCAGCAGCAAGGACACCCTCTGGTGCTCCTCCTATGCCTAAATATATATCTACTTTAAATTCCTCAATACCTGCATAAATAGCTCCAGCCACATCTCCATCTGAAATAAATTTAATTTTAGTACCCAGTTGTTTAGCATCTTTAACTATATGATCATGTCTTTCTCTTTCTAAGAGGCAGATAGTCAATTTATCGGGCGTTGTATTTTTAAAATCAGCTAAATTTTTAAGATTTTTTGATATTCCAAAATCAAGATCGATTACTCCTTCTTTAATATTTTTTCCAACAGCAATTTTTTCCATATAAGTATCTGGAGCATGTAAGAGATTATTTTTTTTAGATACTGCAAGAACTGACATTGCATTTGGTAAATTTTTAGCAGTTAAATTTGTCCCCTCCAATGGATCAACAGCAATATCAAGTTCTTCCCCCACTCCTGTCCCGACTAATTCATTAATATAAAGCATTGGGGCCTCATCCATCTCACCCTCTCCTATGACAATTTTTCCTTTCATAGGGATATTATTAAGGAAAAGTCTCATCTTATCGACTGCAGCTTGATCTGCAGCAATTTTATCACCTTTACCTTTTAATAATGATGATGCGTAAGCAGCTTCGCTAGTGGTTTTTACAAATAAATCTACAAAACCATCGTCGATAATCATAATTTTTTTTCATTTCTAATTCTGATCATCGTAATTTTTTTACTTATAAATTTTTCTTTAGAAATTTTCTTTAACGCTAATTTCATATCCTTCTCTTTAGCATTATGAGTAATGATAACTAAATTAGCAAATTTCGCGTTACTTAAGGGCTGTTGCAATATGCTTTGTATAGAAATTTTATGTGATGATAAAATTGATGTAATTTTAGATAAAACACCCGGTTTATCTTTAACAACTATTCTTAAATAAAATTTACAAATGTGATTATTAAAATCAAACATTTTAAACTCTTTTGCATCAGAGTGATTAAAACCAAATGGTAGGGTTATATTTCCTTTAAGAATTGAATTTAAATCAGAAATGATAGATGAAGTAGTTGGACCTTTGCCAGCACCAAGACCTTGATAAACTATTTTGCCAACTGGATTGCCCTCAACCATTATTGCATTATTGGCCCCATTGATTTTTGCAAGATCAGAATCTTTTGAAATTAAACAAGGATGAACTCTTTGCTTAATTTTATTATCAATGATTTCAGAAATTCCAAGAAGTTTTATCTTGTATTTAAATTTATGAGCATACTCAACATCTTCTAGATCAATCTGCTCAATTCCCTCTGTTAAGAAACTCTTGTTGATTATTTTAGTTTTAAAACACAATGCACTTAATATTGATATTTTGGATTTAACATCATCTCCATTAAGATCAAGTTTAGGATTTGTTTCAGCATAACCAAGTTTTTGTGCATTTAGCAAAATCTCTTTAAAACTTTTTTTAGTTCTTTCTATTTCAGTTAAAATAAAATTTGTTGTTCCATTTAATATTCCATAAATATGAAATAATTTATTACCTACTAAACTTTCTTTTATAGACTTGATTATAGGTATTCCTCCGCCGACAGATGCTTCAAATAATAAATTTACTGAATTTTTTTCTGCAATTTTTGCAAGTTCATTGCCATGTTTAAATATTAAAGCTTTATTAGCTGTAACGAAATGTTTGTTATTGTTTAATGTCGCAAATGCTAATTTTTTAGCTACACCATCAGCTCCACCAATTAACTCAATAATAATATCTACGTCATCTTTTTTAACTAACGATAAAGGATTTTTAACCCACATTTTTTTTGGAATGCTAAATCCTCTTTTCTTATTAATCGTTTTAGCGGAAATATATTTTATTTGGTAAGTTGAATTTGTATTTGTTTCGATAACTTTCTTATTCTTAACTAAATGTCTGTAAACCTCTGAACCAATATTTCCAAGACCGACAATTGCAATATTATAATTATCTTTAAAATTCATTATTCTAATCCTACAGTTTCTTTCAAACCTAATCTTATATTCATATTTTGAACTGCCTGTCCTGCAGCTCCTTTAACTAAATTATCAATAGAACTTACAATAATTAATTGATTTTTATATCTTCCTGGAAAAATATTAATATTACAATTGTTAGTATTATTAACATTATTTGTATTTACAAATTTTCCATATGGTAAAATTTTCACGAAATTACTGTTCTTATAAAATTTAGTTAAATATTGATGAATTTTTTTAACATTCATATTCTTGTTAAGATCAGCATATATGGTTGTTACTATTCCTCTAAAAGTTGGAATAAGATGTGGAGTAAATTCAATTTTTAAATTACCAGAAACTTTTCCAAACAATTTTAAACCCTGATCGATTTCAGGCATATGTCTATGATGGCCAACTCCATAAACTGCAATATTTTTATTAATATTAGGATAAAGCTTTTTATCAGCAGTTTTTTTCCCCGCTCCTGAATAACCAGATTTAGAGTCTATAATTATTTTTGAAGTTTTAATTATTTTTTTCAATAATAAAGGAATTAGCGCTAACTGAGCTGAAGTTGGATAACACCCAGGACAAGATATTATATTACTTTTTTCAATATCATTTTTTGCAAATTCAGACAGACCATAAACTGAATATTTTTGATTATCGGCCGCATAATGTTTAAGGCCATACCATTTTTCGTATACTTTAATGTCTGAAAATCTAAAATCTGCTGATAAATCGATTAAAATATGATGGGGAGAAATATTATTAGATAATAACTGCGCTTCCCCATGTGGGAGTGCTGAAAAAATTATATCAACATCATTCAAATCAGCTTTTTTAATATCAGAGATTAATGGTAATTTTTTTTTAATTTTATTTTTTAAAAAAGAATTAATTGATTTTCCAATAGAACCTCTTGAGCATAAGTATTTAAGATTAATGAATTTATGATTACTTAATATTTTAATAAGTTCTAAACCAACAAAACCTGAAGCTCCATTAATTAAAACGTTATATTTTTCGGACATGCACAGTATTTATAAGAAGTTGTAAATGACTTAAAGACTAAAATTAGTCTGAGTAGACTATCGTTTAGAAAACTGAAATCTTCTTCGAGCTTTTCTCTGTCCGTATTTTTTTCTTTCAACTTTTCTTGAATCTCTTGTTAATAACTTTTCTTTTTTTAATGTTTTTCTCAATGTTCCATCTAAAGCAAATAATGCCTTAGATATGCCTAAAGACACAGCGCCCGCCTGACCGGTTAAACCACCACCTTTGACAGTACACATAACATCATATCCACCATTTTTATTAATACTATTAAATGGCTTCTCAATGCTTATTTGAAGAACAGGTCGTTTAAAATATTCGTTATATTTTTTTCCATTTACTAAAATAGCGCCTGAACCTTCTTTTAACCAAACACGTGCAATTGAACTTTTTCTTTTTCCAGTTGCATAAAATCTATTATTTGAAACAGCTAAACTCTGAACCATAATTAATTTAAATAATTCTTTCTATTGATAGATTTAAAATCAAAATCTATCGCTTTTTGAGTTTCATGTGGATGTTTATCATCATTATAAACTTTCAAATTTCCAAGTTGTTTTCTGCCAAGCGGACCTTTCGGTAACATTCTCTTAACTGCTAATTTAATAATTCTCGAAGGATCTTTATCTAAAATTTTATCTGGTGTTGTTTCTTTAATACCGCCTGGATAGCCAGTATGTTTATAATAGATTTTTTTAGAAAATTTTTTCCCAGTAAATTTTATTTTTCTTGCATTCGTTACAATGACGAAATCTCCATCATCCATATTCGGAGTGTAACTTGTTTTTTTCTTTCCTCTTAAAATTTTAGTGATTTCAGAAGCTAGTCTGCCAACAATTAAATTTGTTGCATCAATCTTATACCAATTTTTTTTAACTTCTTTTTTTTTTATAAATTCAGTCATAAAGGAACGGAATAAATATATTTTGGCTATAATTATGTCAAATGGATTAAGGTAAATTTTATTATTTTTGCGAGACAGATACTTGGTAAAACAGATAAATTATCGAAAATATTAAAAAAATCGATCCAAGTTGATGAAGGCTAGCAAAGTATATTTTAAAACCACTCGTCAGTACTAGAATACCAAGCAGTACTTGAAAAATTATTGCAGATAAAACAATTATTAAATATTTCAGGTTAACAATTTTATTTTTTATTAAAAAATAAAAAATAATACTAAAAATAAATATTATTAAATAAGCAAGAAACCTATGTAAAAATTGAACATGGGATGGACTAGAATAAGCTTTTGCATTTGAAAATTCTTTAACCAAAACATCTTCGGGTACAAAATTTCCATTCATGAGTGGCCAAGTTTGATATATTTTCGCAGCATCCAGTCCTGAAACAAAAGCACCAATTGCAATTTGAAAAAAAATAATAAAAAGAAAAAATAGAATTAAATAAGAGTAAAAATTTAGATGAATTTCTTTAATATTCCTAAATAAAATCGAATAAAATATTAAGGATAAAATAATTTGAGCTCCTAATAAATGTGCTGATAATCTGAAATGACTAACATCTGTATTTAAGATTAGACCACTTTTAACCATATACCATCCCAAAAAACCCTGAAAAAAAAATAAGAAAGAAATAATCGAATAGAGAATAATTTGCTTTAAATTTAAGATTTTTTTTACGAGAAAATAAACAAATGGCAAAATAAATACCAATGAAGCTAACCTTGCTAATAATCGGTGAACATACTCCCACCAAAAAATATATTTAAATTCATCCAAAGACATGCCTTTATTAATTTCTGTGTATTGAGGAATCTGCTTATATAAAGAAAAATAATTATCCCAATTTTTTTGATTTAACGGAGGAAGAATTCCACTAAACAATTCCCAATTAGTTATAGAAAGACCAGATTCAGTTAAACGAGTTAACCCACCAATGAAAATCAGCGACGAAACTAAGAATAAAGATAAATACAACCAAATAGTAATGTAAGTATTATTTTTATTTGGATTATTCATATTTGGCATTATAAATTAATAATTAACATATTCTTATTTAGAAAACGTTTTAATGTCGCAAAGAAAAATTTTAAAAATTCGTTCAACTATCGATACCATTGATAAGAAAATTATTAAATTACTTGGATTAAGAAAAAAACAAGTCCTAAAAATTGCAAAATACAAAAAGAAAAACACAATTGTTGATAAAAAAAGGATTAATCAAATAATGAAACGAATTAGAGCTGAAGCAAAAAAAAATAAAGTGGATTTTGTATTAGTGAAAAACTTTTGGAATAAATTGATTCAATATTCAATCAAATTGGAAAAAAAAATAGTTAAATAACTATTATTTACTGTGGGGTGGAAGTTTTTTTTCCACAAACCATTCATGTTTACGCGTAGAAGGATTGTATTTTTTTACTCTCAACTTAACTTTGGCTTTCTCACCTGCAGAGGGTTTTTTAACGTAATAGTTAAAGGCACTATCCGGTTTCAACTCAGGAACTAATCTTACTTTGACTGAAGTTTTTTTTGCCATTTTAAGAGAGGTTTTTTAGTTCTGTAATAATTTTTTTAATTCTAATTAGCTTTTCTTTTTTATTTAGTAAATCGTTAGTGCTTATATCTTTTCTCTCAAAATCGTCAACTTCAATATCATCAATATTATTTTCTATTATTTTTTTTGCTCCTTTTATTGTCAGACCTTTATCTTTTAAAAGATATTGAATTTTTTTTAAAAGCTGAACATTCTCAGCAGTATAATATCTTCGACCTTTGGCTCTTAATTTTGGCTTTAATTGAGGAAACTCTTTTTCCCAAAATCTTAAAATATAAGTTTTTGCTTTTCCAGTTTCTAACTCAATAAGATTTAATTCTTTAGCTACTTCCCCTATTGTTTTTAAAGCTTCAGCTGACTTCTCCGACATTGATATGTTTATTAATTTTATTTTTTAAAATTTTAGAGGGTTTAAATGTAACAACCGTTCTACTGGAAATAACCTTTTGCTCCTTTGTTCTTGGATTTCTTCCTACTCTTTCATTCTTATGGCGAATATTAAAAGAGCCAAAATTAGCTATCTTAACTTTATTTTTTTTTTCAAGTTGTAAGGTAATAAACTCAAATATGTCATCAACAAAATTTGAAGATTCAACTTTAGAAATTCCTAGTTCTTTGTAAACTAAATCGGACAAATATTGTCTTGTGATAGTTGTTGTCACAAATATTTATTTATAAATTTTTTTGTATTTGTTCCTGCAAATTACCATTTAAAATATCATAGCACAATTTAATAGAGTGATAAAAACCAATATAATCTGTACTTCCATGACTTTTTACAACCGGTGATGTTAGTCCTAAAAATATTCCACCATTATATTTTCTTGGATCTAAATCATTCTTAATGCTGTTAAAAATTTTAAATGACAATAAATAAATAAATTTAGAATACCATGAATTTAAAAACTTTTCTTTAACAAGACTTGCAATATATTTTGCAGTTCCTTCAGCGGTTTTTAATGCAATGTTTCCAGAAAAACCATCAGTAACTATTACGTCTGCATTACCATCTTTGATATGATTTCCTTCGATGAAACCATTAAATATAAAACTGTCAGTATTAATTTGTCTTAATTCTTGTAAACTTTTCTTTAATAAATCACTTCCTTTACTGTCTTCGCTTCCAATGTTTAATAATGCAACCGTTGGTTTTTCTTTTTTAAACACAGCTCTATACAAAGCCGCACCTAATTTAGAGAAATCTACTAAATTTTTTATACTACAATCAATATTGGCTCCTAAATCTAAAACAACGCTTAGTCCTTTATGTGATGGCCACATCGATGCTAAAGCAGGTTTATCAATTCCTTTTATGGTTTCTAGGATCAATCTAGACATGACCAATAAGGCAGCTGTATTTCCAGCTGATATGGCAATATCAGCATTTTTATTTTTTAAGGCTGTCAGCGCTAACCACATACTGGAATTTTTTCCATTTTTAACTGCTTCTAATGGAGACTCATTATCAGACACTTTTTCATTGGTGTGAACGATAGTGCTTGAGGTTCCAACTAAAGGATATTTTTCTAAAATTGGATTTATTAAATCTCTATTACCAAAAATTAAAAATTTTAAATTTTGGTTACCTTGTAAGAATAAATCTAAACCTTTAATAACTTTTGAAGGAGATTCATCACCACCCATTGCATCAACTGCAACTGTAAATTTCATTTAGATAAATTGATAATTATTTGAATTAAGCTTTAGGCTTAAATATTTGTTTACCATTATACATTCCGGTCTTTTCATCTACATGATGCGGAAGTCTATATTCACCACTTTTTTTATCTTCAATAACATTTGCAAAAGAAACAGCGTGATGTGATCTTCTGTAATTTCTTCTTGATTTAGATGTTTTACGCTTTGGTACTGCCATTTGAATAATATAATAGTTTAAAAATTAGGACACTCAATATCATTTAAGGCTAATAAATCAACCTAGTTAATAATCGTTGATTAGATAGCAAAATTTTATATTTATATGATAGTGTTTTTTAACAAATGAGAATTTATTTCTATAAATATATCCTAATATTTTTTTTTATATTTAGCTGCACAACCATCGATGAATTGCACGGTATCGATAATTTAAAAATTAAATCGGAATCTCTTCAAGAAAATGTCACCAATACCAATGATGTATTAAATCTTATAGGTCCGCCACAAAATATAGGAATAACTAATAATAATATTTGGTTTTACCATGAGGTTCATCAAACAAGAAATAAGTACGGAACAAAAGTAATTACCGACAACAATACGTTGAGATTAGAGTTTGATGATTTAGGTATTCTAAAAAAAATTACTTTCTTAGATAAAAATACATTAAGCAAAAACCCCTTTGATGAATCTTCAACCATCAGTCTTGGTAAAGATTCTAGCTTCTTATCAAGTTTTTTAGCCAGTATGAGACAACGAGCTAAAAACTTTGGTAAAGCTAATGAGCAATAATCGCAAGCAATAATAAAGCTACAATATTTGTAATCTTAATCATTGGGTTAACAGCCGGTCCTGCCGTATCTTTATAAGGATCACCAACTGTATCTCCTGTTACCGCTGCTTTATGTGCATCAGAGCCTTTTCCGCCATGATGACCATCTTCAATATATTTTTTAGCATTATCCCATGCGCCGCCACCTGCTGTCATTGATACTGCTAAGAAAAATCCAGTAACGATAACACCTAATAACATTGCACCTAAAGCAGATAATGCTGAAGAAGTTCCTGCTATATAATAAATTATTACGTAAAGAACTATTGGAGATAAAACTGGCAATAAAGAAGGAATGATCATTTCTTTAATTGCAGCTTTGGTTAAAATATCTACAGCGTTTCTATAGTCTGGTTTTTGTTTGTTCCTCATAATTCCAGGCCATTTCTTAAACTGTCTTCTAACTTCAATAACCACAGCTCCGCCTGCTCTACCTACTGCTTGCATTCCCATAGAAGCAAATAGATAAGGAAGTAAACCTCCAATTAACAAACCAATAACAACATAAGGATTTGATAAATCAAAATTTACCACAATTCCTTTTAGTGCTGATCCTGGTGTTTTAGCAAAATGTTTAATGTCTTCTGTATAAGCAGCAAATAAAACTAAAGCTCCAAGTCCTGCAGAACCAATCGCATATCCTTTTGTAATAGCTTTTGTAGTATTTCCAACTGCATCAAGAGCGTCAGTAACTTTTCTAACACTTGAAGGTAAGTTACTCATTTGCGCTATTCCACCTGCATTATCTGTCACCGGTCCATATGCATCTAAAGCAACTACCATTCCTGTTAATGCTAACATTGTAGTAACTGCAATTGCAATTCCGTACAATCCAGCAATTAAATAAGTTGATAAAATTCCTGCAACAATAATTAAAGCTGGTATTGCTGTTGCCTCCATAGATATAGCCAAACCTTGAATAACGTTTGTTCCATGTCCAGTCGTTGAAGATTTAGCAATAGACTTAACAGGATTATAAACTGTACTCGTGTAGTATTCTGTAACCCAAATTAATAATCCAGTAATAACAAGACCAATAACTCCACAATAATATAATTTAAGTCCTGTAAAACTTAGAGTTCCTACTTTATATACTTTAGTAAATCCAACAACATGTTCAGTCACTGGGTATAAAATAGCTAAAGATAAAATTGCAGATACTATGAAGCCTTTATACAAAGCGCCCATAATACTTTTTTTAGCACCTAATCTTACAAAATAAGTTCCAATAATAGAGGTAATTAAACAACTACCCGCAATTGCTAGCGGATAAATTAACATGTTTAAATTTCCAGAGAAAAATATTGAAGCTAAAACCATTGTTGCAACAATTGTAACTGCATAAGTTTCAAATAAATCGGCAGCCATTCCAGCGCAATCTCCAACGTTATCTCCAACGTTATCTGCAATCACAGCAGGATTTCTAGGATCATCTTCCGGAATTCCAGCTTCAACTTTTCCAACTAAGTCAGCTCCAACATCCGCACCTTTTGTAAAAATTCCTCCACCTAATCTTGCAAAAATTGAAATTAATGAAGCACCAAATCCTAATGCAACAAGAGCATTTGAAATTTCTCTTTCATTAATTTTTAATTCTAAAAGTATTAAATAATAAACAGCGATAGCAAGCAAAGCTAAACCAGCTACCAACATTCCAGTTAGTGCTCCTGATTTAAAAGATATTCTTAAACCTTCTGCTAAACTTTTTCTTGATGCTTCAGCGGTTCTAACGTTTGCTTGAACTGAAATTAACATTCCAGCGTAACCTGCTATTCCTGATAAAAAAGCACCTATAAAATAACCAAGTCCAACCCAAGCACTAAATAAATAAATTACAGCAATAAGAACTACTACTCCTACTATTGCTATGGTTTTATATTGTCGATTTAAATATGCTCTGGCTCCAATTTGAATTGCACCTGCGATTTCCTGCATTCTTGCATTACCTGAACTTGCAGATAAAATTTGTTTGCCAGTAACAAAAGCAAAAACAATTGATAAAATTCCAGAAAGAATTACTAAATTTAAAACAAAACTTGGATCAAGAAGCATAAATAGACTTTTAGTTAGTTAGGTTAACGAGAACCATGTAAATGCCAAATTACATTAATAAAATCAACCCTTTTTATTAAAGAGTGTTTGAATTAAATGAAATAATTTAAGAAATTAAGCGCTTTTTGCAATTTTATCGAGAACTGCATTAATAATGTTTTTTTGCTTATCGTTAAGAAACATTTTGGTAATTTTTAAATACTCATCAATCACGACTTTAAAAGGTGTCTTTTTATAAATAAAAATCTCATAAATTGCAGATTTTAAAATAATAGAAAATATTATTTCAAAGTTTTTAAGATCAAATTTTTTATCTAAAAAATTTATTAACTTTTCCTCTAATACTAAATTATTTTCAATAACACCATTACAGATTTTTTTGATGAATCTTTTATAAGGATTTTTAAAATCGAATAATAATTTTTCTTGATTTAAATAATAACTGTATAAAAGTTGTACTATTATTAATCTTGAATTGTTTTTAACGTTAGTCATTAACGTTTATAAATAGAATTATAAACACTTAATGCAGCAAGTACAGCTTCTCCACCTTTGTTTTTTAATTTAGGATTACATCTAACTTCAGCTTGTTTTGGAGTGATACAATTTAATACCCCATTAGCAACTGGAACATTATACTTTATTGAAATTTCTAATAATTTATCTGATACAGACTGACTGATTATGTCAAAATGCGGGGTTTCACCTTTAATAATACATCCAAGAGCTACACAAAAAGCATAATTTCTATTTTTTAATAAAATATTTAATAATTGGGGTATCTCGTAGGCTCCAGAAACTGAAAAAAGATTAACATCAAATAATTTTTTATCTATTTCTTTTAAAGCTCCAGTTAAAAGTTTTTTTTCTAAATTTTTATAAAAGGATGAACTAACTATTAGTATTTTTTTCTTCATTTAATAAATTCCTGTTTAACAATTTTTAAACCAAAGCCATCCAGGCCTATAATATTTTTCTTTGATTTAGATATTAAAATCATTTTTTTTATATTTAAACTTCTCAAAATTTGAGCGCCAATACCGTAATTTCTTAAACTACTTTCTTTTTTATTATCTAGATTATTTTTAATTATTTCATCTCTAATAATAATCAAAATACAATTCTTATATTTTTTATAATAATGAAGTGTTTTATTAATAGATAGATTTTCTTTATTTTTCGATAAAAAACTGGTTACAATATTTGAAGATATTACTCTAACTCTTGGTACTATTTTTTTATCATGAGTTTTGACTAGGGCAATATGCTCTTTCCCATCTAATTTATTCTCATAAATTTTAACTTGATACACATCATTTTTTCCAATCTTAACTTGTTCAATTCTTTTAAGTTTTATTAAACTTTCTTTTTTTAATCTGTAAGCAATTAAATCTTCAATTCTTGCGATATTTAAATTAAATTTTTTGGCATAATTAATTAAGTTCTTCCCTTTCGCCATTGAACCATCAGTATTCATTATTTCGCAAATAACACCGCTTGGACCGCAACCAGAAAGTTTTGCTATGTCAACGGATGCTTCAGTGTGACCAGCTCTTTCGAGAACACCTCCATCTTTCGCAATTAATGGAAAAATATGTCCTGGCGTTGATATATCTTTAGCAGTAACATTTTTTTTAATTGCAGTTCTGATTGTATGAGCCCTGTCCTTTGCAGATATCCCTGTTGTGACACCTTTTCTCGCTTCTATAGAAATAGTAAAGGCGGTTTGTAATCTAGAAGAATTTCTGCTTGGCATGAGTGATAAGTTAAGAGCTTTAGCTTTATTTTTATCGATAGCTAAACAAATCAAACCTCTACCATGTGTTGCCATAAAATTGATTTTTTTATGGTCAATCTTAGATGCGGGAATAACAAGATCCCCTTCATTTTCTCTATTTTTATCGTCTACTAAAATAAAAATTTTTCCTTTTTTTGCATCTTGAATAATTTTTTTTATTGAAGAAAACATATTTATTTTTTTAATAAGGTTTTAGCTATTAAATCAATTTCAACATTTACATAATCATTGATTTTTAATTTTAATAAATTTGTATTTTGAAGTGTATGAGGAACGATCACAACTTTAAATTTATAATTAAAAATTTTAGCAATCGTTAAAGAAATTCCGTTAATTGCTATAGATCCCTTTTCAATTAAAAATTTTTTAAATTTCTTTGGAATATTAAAAAAAATATTCCATGATTTTGGATTGTCAGAATTTATATTTAAAACTTTGATTGTAGTATCAACATGTCCTTGAACAAAATGACCTGCTATCTCATCACCATATTTCATTGATTTTTCTAAATTAATTATATCTCCCGATTTTAAGTGCTTAAATGCAGATGTTAAGATTGTATGTTTTGATAAATAAAAAAATAATTCATTTTTTTTCTTATTTTTTTTTATTTTGGTTAACGTTAAACAAACGCCAGAGCAAGAAATAGAAGTACCAATATCCCTTTTATTAAAATTTAAATTAGAAATAATAGATAAAAAATAACCACTATTTTTTTTTTTAAGTTCTTTAATTACACCTGTATTTTTTATTATTCCAGTAAACATAAAATTTTTATTTTTTAAAAACAGTTAAATTATTATTTTTTAAATAAATCTGTTGAAATTTATTTTTATTTTTAAATTTTTTTAACAAAATCATATTAATATTTTTAAAAGAATGAGACATTTTTTTACTTATAGTTTGATCATTTTTAAAAAAATAAAAAATGTCTATTAAATTATGATCAATAAATTTCCTAATCGTGTTATAGCCTCCTTCAATTAGCACATTCTTGTAACCCAATAGTCCAATGGTAACTAGGATTTCTTTGCAGTTTTGTTCATTTTTTTTATCAAAAGGTAAATATATTAAGTAAATATTTTTTTTTTTTAGATAATTAATTTTATTTTTATTTTTATTTGTATAAAAAATATAAGTCTTAATTTTTTTAGCAGATAAAACTAATTTTGAATTTTTGTTAATTTTAAGATTTGGGTCTATTATAAAACGCGCAGGACTCAATTGCTCCAGTCCGTTAATTCGACAATTTAATAATGGATTATCTTTATTATGTGTATGCACTCCAATTAAAATAGCATTTATTTCCGAACGCAGAATATGCGTTAATTTTTTTGAATAAGTATTTGTTATCTGAGGTTTACCTTTTATAAAGGAGTAATAGTTTTTTGATGTTGCAATTTTTGCATAAACTTTTGGTAAAAAATTTTTATTAAAATCATTATAAGTTTTATAAAAACAATTTTTATAAATATTATCAATTTTCCTAATTTTTATTTTTTTATTTTGTAAAAACTCAAGACCTTTGCCTTGAACTCTAGGATCATCATCAGTTTCGGAATAATATAAATTTTTTATTTTTTTATTAATAATAGCTTTTGTACAAGGTGGATTTTTTCCTTGGTGATGACATGGTTCTAGTGAAACATAACAATCTAAATTATTATTTTTTTTTAAATTAACTAAAGCTGCATATTCAGCATGAGGACTACCTCCAATACCGGTTACCCCATAAGATAATATTTTATTTTTTTTACATACTAAACAACCCACTGAAGGATTAACACCTGTCATGTTGTTATGAATATTGGCTAAATTAAAAGCCAACTTCATAAAATAAGACTTTAAAAACTTAGTATTATTTTTTTGAAGGAACATTAAGTTGGTCTACAAATTGCTCAAAATCTTTTGCCTCTTTAAAGTTTGTATATACAGAAGCGAAGCGAACATAGGCAACAGGATCAAGTTCTTTTAGACCTTCCATTACATATTTTCCGATTGTACTAGATAATATTTCCGCCTGTCCCAAATCTTCTAAATTTCTATAAATTTTAGAAATAAATTTTTCTATAGTGTCGCTATCAACTGGTCTTTTTCTTAACGCAATATTAATAGATTTTGCCAATTTTTCCCTATCAAATGCAGACTTTCTTCCATTTTTTTTAACAACAATTAATTCTCTTAATTGAACTCTTTCAAATGTTGTAAATCTTTGCTTACAACTACACTCTCTTCTTCTTCTAATGACAGTTCCGTCCTCAGTGGGTCTTGAATCAATAACTGAAGTTTCTTTTTCTTTACAAAATGGACAAATCACAAAAATTAAAAGTTATAAATTGGAAAAGATGCGCACAAACTTTTTACTTTTTCTTGAACTTCTTTTTCTATTTTATCACTATTCTTATTAATTAACCCTTTTAAAACTTGATCAATTAAAATTCCTACAGTTTTAAATTCATTTAAAGAAAATCCCCTTGTAGTACATGCTGGCGTTCCAAGTCTTATGCCTGAAGTAATCCATGGTTTTTGATCATCGTAAGGAATCCCGTTCTTATTACATGTGATATTGGCTCTACCTAAAGAGTCTGAGGCATCTTTTCCGGTTAATTTGAAGGGTCTTAAATCGATAAGAATTAAGTGCGTATCTGTACCGCCTGAGAAAATTGTATAACCTAAATTTTTTAATGTTTCTGAAAGTATTTTTGCATTTGCTACAACAGATTTTGTATAAGATTTAAAATCATTTGATAAAGCTTCTTTAAAACAAACAGCTTTAGCTGCTATCACGTGCATTAATGGTCCTCCTTGCAGTCCAGGAAAAACAGCAGAATTTATTTTTTTTGCTAATTCTTCATTATTCGTAAGAATTAATCCACCTCTTGGTCCTCTTAAAACTTTATGGGTCGTTGAAGTAACTACATCTGCATATTCAATTGGATTTGGATAAACTCCTCCAGCTACTAAACCTGAAAAATGCGCCATATCAACCAACAAGTAAGCGCCTACTTGTTTTGCAATATCTTTAAAAATTTTAAAATCGATTATTCTAGAATAAGCGCTACCTCCTGCGATGATTAATTTTGGCTTATGTTTAACTGCTAAATCTTTAACTGCATCATAATCAATTAAGCCGTTATCTTTTCTAACTCCATAAGCAATTGCATTAAACCATTTTCCAGACATTGCTGGTGCTGCACCGTGCGTTAGATGACCTCCTTGATCAATACCCATTCCTAAAATGGTATCACCTGGTTTTATTAAAGCTAAAAATACAGCAGCATTAGCTTGTGCGCCTGAATGAGGCTGAACGTTTGCAAAATTACAATTAAATAGTTTTTTAACTCTCTCTATGGCTAAGTCTTCTGCAATATCAACAAATTCGCAACCCCCATAATATCTTTTACCACTATAACCTTCAGCATATTTATTTGTTAATACCGATCCTTGTGCTTCTAAAACTGCTCTTGAAACAATATTTTCAGAAGCAATTAGTTCAATATGATTTTGTTGACGTGAAAATTCTTTTTGAATTGAATTGTATAGATCTGGATCTGAATTTTTTAAATTAGAATTAAAAAATTCTTCAATAGGTTTTTTATTAATTTTATTTTCTGAACTCATCGTTATTTATCTAATTTTTTTACTCTAGCTGTATGTCTGCCGCCTTCAAATTTTGTGCTAATAAAAGTATTTATAATTTTTTTTGCGTTTTTAAAATTAATTAATCTAGCACCAAGACATAATACATTAGCATTATTGTGTTTTCTAGCCAATGATGCAGATATTTGATTATAACAAACTGCTGCTCTTACTTTTTTGAACCTATTTGCCGCAATAGAAATACCTATACCAGAACCACAAATTAATATTCCAAATGAAGATTTTTTTTTAACTAACAACGCAAGTTTTTTAGCATAGTCAGGATAATCCACTCTTTCTTCTGAGAAGGTTCCAAGATCTAATGATTTAATTTTGTACTTATTTAACAATATTTTAACTTTTTCTTTCATTACAAAACCTGCGTGATCTGAGGCTATAATGATTGATTTAGTTAATGATTTGGACACAGAAGTTAATTACCAACTTCAAAATAGCTTGTATATTAAAAAGATAATTAATAATTTTTATATATTAAGCCGCTCTTGAAAGTTTTAATTCTCTCCAAATTTGATCAAGGGAATTCACAAGAAACTCTAGCTTAGAATCATCATGTAAGGGGGTTGGAGTAAATCTAAGTCTCTCTAGCCCTTTTGGAACAGTTGGATAATTAATTGGCTGAACATAAATAGAGTAATCATTAAGTAAAATGTCTGAAATCTCCTTACATCTTACTGGATCTTTAACTAACAAAGGAACAATATGACTATTATTTTTTATAATTGGCAAATTTTTAGCGAGCATTAATTTTTTCAATTTATTTGCTCTTTCATATAAAGCTTCTCTTAAACTATAATTATTCTTAACGTAACGGATGCTTGCAACTGCTGCTGCAGCTAAACTTGGTGGTAAAGAAGTTGTAAAAATAAATCCTGGTGCAAAAGATCTAATAACATCAATAATATTATATTTTGCTGTGATATATCCACCCATTAATCCAAAACCTTTAGCAAGAGTGCCTTCAATAATATCTATCTCAGATGTTAATCCTAGCTGCTCAGATAATCCCCCTCCATTTTTTCCATAAAGTCCAACTCCGTGAACTTCATCTAAGTAGGTAAGCGCATTATATTTTTTTGAAACTTCAATAATTTTTTTAATTGGAGCAAAATCACCATCCATAGAATAAACAGATTCAAAGGCTACAATTTTTGGATGATCTGGATTAGAATTTTTTAAAAGATTCTCAAGATGTTCAACATCATTGTGTTTCCATATAAATTTATCAGAGTTTCCTTTTCTAATACCTTCAATCATGGAAGCATGATTATTTTCATCTGAAAAAATAATACAGTTTGGTAAAAATTTTGCTAACGTACTTAGCGCGCACTCATTTGCAATGTAACCTGAAGTAAAAATTAAAGCTCCATCTTTATTATGAAATCTTGCTAACTCATTTTCTAACTCAACATGATAATTCGATGTACCGGAAATATTTCTTGTACCTCCTGCTCCAGCACCCACTAAATTTACAGCATTTACAAATGCATCAACCACTAACGGGTTTTGTCCCATTCCTAAATAATCATTACTACACCAGATAGTCACATCTGATTTAATGCCATATTGATTATTGTAAACTGCTTTAGGAAACTCACCTTTTTTTCGAGTAATATTATTAAAAATTCTATAACGACCTTCTTGTCGCAAACCTTTTAATGCATTATTAAAAATAAGATCGTAATTTATGCTCATAACTCATATTACCCTATAGAAAATACTTTTTTCAAATATATACTTTTACTGTATTGTCGCATTAAATATAAAATTCTCATGAAGTTTCCTGGCACTAGATTAAGAAGAAATAGAAAGTCAGAATGGTCTAGAAGACTTATAAATGACACTTACCTTGATAAATCTGATTTTATATTACCTATTTTTGTTTGCGAAGGTAAAAATAAGAAGCAAGAGATTAAATCGATGCCTGGAATTTTTAGATATTCCATAGATAAATTAGATGAAATAATCTCAAGAGCTTCTGCAAACGAAATACCAGCTATTGCAATTTTTCCATTAATTGATCGATCTAAAAAAGATAACAAAGGAACAGAAGCTTTAAATAAGAATAATGTAGTTTGTAATGCAATACACCAAGTTAAAAAAATAAATAAAAATATTGGCGTAATGTGCGATGTCGCATTAGACCCCTATACATCTCATGGCCACGACGGACTAATTATAAATAATGAAATTGATAATGATGAAACTAATAAAATTTTAATTAAACAAGCCTTAGTTCAAGCTCAGGCAGGTTGCGATATTATTGCTCCATCTGACATGATGGATGGAAGAGTTGGTTTAATAAGGAATGCTTTAGAAAAAAATAAATTTTTTAATGTTCAAATATTATCTTATGCTGTTAAATATGCTTCTAATTTTTATTCCCCCTTCAGAGATGCGGTTGGCACATCCACAACTCTTAAATCTGACAAAAAAACATATCAAATGGATTACAAAAATTCGGCAGAAGCACTGTTAGAAGTTAAACTGGATCTAGACGAAGGTGCTGATATTGTAATGGTAAAACCAGCATTAGCATATCTTGATATTATTTATAAAATTAAACAAAAATTTAATGTACCAGTTTTTGCTTACAACGTTTCAGGTGAATACAGCCTTATTAAAAATGGTATTCAGTCATCTTTAGCAAATGAAGATATTATACTCGAAGTAATTTATAGTTTTAAAAGAGCTGGAGCGAATGCAATCGTTTCTTACTTTGCTAATGAAGTAATAGAAAAATACTTATCAAGATAATTTTTTATATTTACTCGCAAAATATATTAAAGGTTTTTTTTCTTTTTTTAATTTAACATTAAGAACTTTACCAATAAAAAATAAATGATCACCAATATTTATTTTTTTTATTGTTTTGCAATTAAGTTCTGCAAGATTATACTTAAATAAATTTCTCACTATCACTGATTTTTTTTTTATTTCATTTTTAGATGAAAAATAATTTGAAACATTAGTTTGTTTTGATGATAAAATATAAATATTAAAAAATTTTAAATTGTTAAATTTTTTAAAACTGGAAGTTGTTTTATCTAAACTCCATGAAATATAGGCTGGTTTTAAAGATATTGAGACAAAAGAATTTACCGTAATTCCTGTAATAAAATCATTTTTATTTTTTTTTGTAACAATCGTAATTCCGGTTGCGTATTTTGATAAAACTTTTTTATAGGTGGAAATATTCATGAAATTATAAATGACATCTAATATTATTTTCAAAATTTCTATTCATAATTTGATTTTTATAGTTCTTAATAACCTTTCCAGATTGAGCTCTCTTTCCGTAATTATCTTCTATAGTAGATTTATCAAACAACGTTTTATCTATCTGATCTTTAATAACTGATTTTGAATTGAAAATGGTAGCGCTAACAACTTTTAAAGATTTTCCTTTTACTAAAATAACTCCTCTGCCCTTATCTAACTTTGGAATTTCATTAATATTAAATGCTAGCATCTTATTTTTTCCATCTGCATCACAAATGATTATGGCTGAGTCTGCATCTTTTAAAACTTTTGATATTCCAACAACGGTATCGTCCCCTTTGATATTCATTACTTTTTTCCCAGTTTTTTTATTTGTTTCAAGGCTTTTTTCTAGAGCAATAAATCCATATCCATTTTTAGTATAAATAAATATTTCGCCTTCATTATCAAATTTAAAACTATCAATAATTTTTTCATTATCGGTAAGAGTCAAATAAGAAGAGATAGGTCTTCCGGTTGAAGATCCTGTTAAAATATTATCAGCCTCAATTGTGTAAAATTTTCCAAAATTTGATACTAATATAATTTTATCATTAGAACGCGCATGCATTAATAATGCAATATTTTCATTACCAATTTGTTCTTCTAAATTTTTAATAAATGTTTTTTGCGATTTAATAAAGCCATTTTTAAAAATAGTAATAGTAAGAGGATCGTCTGATTTAATTTCATTATCAAAAATTTCTTCATTCACACTTCCAAATTTATCTAATTTAGTTCTTCTTTTTCCTAATAATGGATCGTCTTTAAATTTTTTAATTAAAAAATCTACCTCATTATCAATTTCTTTTTTTTGCAAAGATTTAGAGGATAGTAATTTTGTTAAAAAATTTTTTTCAGATAATAGATCTTTATATTCTTGTTTAATTTCTTTTTCTTCTAGTTTCCTAAGATTTCTTAAACGCATATCTAAAATTGCGTTCACTTGATTTTGCGTAAATTTAAATTTTTTTATTAATTGCAACTTTGGATCATCGGCATTTCTAATAATTTTAATAATTTTATCTAAATTGTGATAAACTTTAATAAAACCTATTAAAATTTCTATTCTGTTTTTAATATTTTTTAATCTAAATTCTGATTTTCTAATCAAAACCTCATAACGATGAGATAGAAAATTTATCAAAACTTCTTTTATTGACATCACTTTTGGCTGAAGCTTTGAATTAAGGACATTCATATTTAAAGGAATTCTTACTTGTAAATCCGTTTGTCTAAACAAACTTTCCATCAATACTTCTGGTTTTACATTTCTGTTTTTTGGACGAATAACAATACGCACTAACTGATCGGATTCATCAATAACGTTATCAATTAATTTATTTTTTTTACTTATAATTAAATCTGCTATTTTTTCTATTAATGTTGATTTACTTACTTGGTAAGGGATTTCATTTATAGATATTTGATATTGGCTCCTACCTAAATCTTCAATTTTATAAGAAGATCTAAGTTCAAAAAAACCTTTTCCAGTTGTATATGCTTTTAAAATTTCAGATTTATTATTATTTAAAATACCACCCGTTGGAAAATCAGGTCCTGGTAAAACTTTTAATAACTCTTTAATTGAAACATTTTTATCATGATTAACAATCTTTAAGGCCTCACAAATCTCAACAATATTATGTGGAGGTATACTTGTTGCCATTCCAACTGCAATTCCAGATGCACCATTTGCTAATAAGTTTGGAAATTTAGCTGGAAATACTAATGGCTCCTGTAAGTCACCATCATAGGTACTTTTAAAATCTACAGTTTCTTCATCTATATTTTCAAGTAAAAGTTCAGAAATTTCAGTAAGTTTTGCCTCCGTGTATCTCATTGCGGCAGCATTATCTCCGTCGATATTTCCAAAGTTTCCCTGGCCGTTTACTAATGGATAACGAATTGAAAAATCTTGAGCTAATCTCACTAATGCATCATAAACCGATTGATCTCCATGAGGGTGAAATTTACCAATAACATCACCCACTACTCTTGCGGATTTCTTTGGTTGTAACTTTGATCCTAAATTTAAAAGATACATTGCATAAAGTAATCGACGATGGACTGGTTTTAAACCATCCCTAACATCAGGCAGCGCTCTATGTGTAATAGTAGACAATGCATAGGCTAGGTATTTTTGACTAAACTCAGTTGCTAATGATGCATTTAAAATATTATCTTTATTTTTCATTAAAAAAATTTTCTAATTTTATTCTATAAAAAGGAAATTTAACTTTATTCGGTTCAAAAATATAATTTAATAATTGATGCTTATTAATTAATAATCCATTGTAAATGTCTTTATCTATAAAGGATGCTGAATTGTCATGAAAATAATGTGGATAACTAATGTTTTTATTTAATAATTTTAAAGAGTCTTTATTTTCTAGATCAAGATTATAACCTAATTCAGATAATAAAAATCTCTCCCATAATACATATTTTTTAAAAAAATCATTTGAATTTAAAGAATTAAATAAATCTTCAAAAGAATTATAAACGGTTAAATATACATTTCTTTCAGGTAATATTTTTAGACAAATACTTGTAGCTGATAATATTGCTGTTAATTTTTTATCATTATCAAAATATTTTGGGGCCACCGCATCTATTAATTCAAAATTATAATAACCAATAGCATCCTCTGATTTTGACTTCCAAGTAACTTTAATTTTATTACCAATATGTATTAATTTTTTTAACTTTGAAGAGCTTCCTCCGTAAATTATGCCTTTATGATGTCCATGATCTTTTGAAAGAATACTTATTATAGAGGAGTTTTCACTGTAAATATTAACTCCTAATATGTATCCTTCATCACTCCAAGTCATTGCTTAGATACTTGTACATCTAAAAATAAACTAACTTTGTGTTTAAATAATTTTTCTATTTCTTTTCTAGCTGCAATTCCAATTTTTTTAATTACATTACCATTTTTTCCTAAAACAATTTTTTTATGGTTATGATTTTTTACATAAATAATTTGATAAATTTTGTAATTTCTATTTTCTTTTTCAAATTTATAAGTTTTAACATTAATTTGATATGGCAACTCTTGATTTAAATATTGAAATACCGCCTCACGTGTAAGTTCAGAAAAAAAAATATCTTTAGAAATATTTGTTTCAAAATTTAAAGAATTATCAAATTCCCCTTCGGGAAGTTTAGCTACAATGCCATCTAAAAGATTATTTATATTCTTATTTTTTAGCGCTGATACGTAATAAATTTCATCAAAATTTTTTGCAAAATTGGATTTATTAACTTTCTCAAGGGCAAATTCCTTTGAAATTTTGTCAATTTTATTAAAGACAAGAATTTTGGGTTTTTTTATATTTTTTAAAATTTTTTCTATAATTTCTTCATAAAATAAATGAATAGAAATATCTAAAATAATTACAATTACGTCTGATCTTTTTACCTCAACAATAACGTCATTTAAAAAATTAGTGTTATTTTTTTTATTATATAAGCCCGGCGTATCGACAAAAATAATCTTATTTTCATTATGATATTTAACAACTTCTATTGCAAAGTTTGTTGTTTGAACTTTATGAGAAACTATTGAGATTTTTTTTTTAAAAATTGTATTGAGTAAAGTTGACTTACCAGCGTTAGTCGGACCAATTAAACATGCATAGCCTATTCTCTTTTTATTCATTCTCTAAACTATTTAATAATGCTTCAGCCGCTTTCTGCTCCGCATTTCTTTTTGATGACCCTTCACCAATAAATGATTTAGTTTTTTTTATAGCAACTGAAACTTTAAATACTGGTTTATGTGCAGGACCCGATGTTGATAAATCTTTATATACTGGAAGTTCCTTATAAAGTTTTAAAGATAATTCTTGTAATTTTGTTTTTGCATCAATTTTAATCTCTCCAGACTGTTTTAGTTGATCTTTCCACAAATCAAAAATAAAATTTTCCGCAGCTTCAAATCCTCTATCAATGTAAATTGCTCCAATGATTGACTCACATAAATCGCCAAAAATTTTTATATTTCCGGTTTTAATTTTTTTTTGTGCTTTACTTATTGATATAAATTTCAACAAATCATATTTTTCAATAACTTTTGCACATGTTTTTTTATTAATTAGTGATGCTAATTTTTTATCAAGCTGACCTTCTTTATCGTTCGGGTATAAATTAATCAATTTTTTAGCTAGTACTAATCCTAAAACTCTATCTCCTAAAAATTCTAAAATTTCATTATTAGCAGAATTATCGTTTGAGTAGCTTTTATGAACTAAAGCCTGTGTTAACAATTTCTTATTTAAGAATTTAACTCCAATAATATTTTCTACTTCACTGATCTTGTTATCAGAAATCATTTAATAAATTTTAAAATTCTATTAAATCTTATTGACTTGTGCCATTTCCAAAAAGTAAATAAATTTCCAATTTCCTCATTATTTGAAAAGAATAAAATTTGCGCCTTACCAACTAAATTAATTTTATCTACATAACCAACACTTGAAAGATACCTGCTATCTTGTGAACAATCTCTATTATCCCCCATAAAAAAAAATTTATTTTGAGGAATTAAATAAACGTCTGTATCTTTTGATGAGTTTTTTTCAGAGTAAGCGGCTATATAAGTTTTTCCATTAGGTAAAGTTTCAAGATAAAAATTTGATTTAATTTTGTATCCACCACAAAGTACAAAATCATTTTTAACAAATTCTCTTTTTATGGGCTTATTGTTGATGTAAAGCACACTATTAATCATTTGAATTTTGTCTCCAGGAAGACCTATTAAACGTTTAATATAATCTGTATCGTTATCTTCAGGTGTTTTAAAAACAACTACATCCCCTCTCTCTGGTAATGAAAATAAAATTCTTTTATCGGAAATATTAGGGCTGAAAGGTAATGAATGCTTACTGTATCCATAAGTAAATTTAGAGACAAATAATCTGTCTCCTACTAATAAATTCTCCTCCATAGATGATGATGGAATATAAAAAGGTTGAAAAAAAAAACTTCTAATAAATAATGCAATTAGAAAAGCAAAGACAAGTGTCTTTAGATTTTCAACAATAATTTTTTTCATTGAGAAGTAATTAAAGCTGTTGCTACAGCCCAAGGTTTATCATCAGATAAAGTTATAAAAATATTATATTTTTTTGATATTTTGCTAAGTGTTATTTTTGCTTTACCGTTTACATTGGCATAAGGTTTACCATTCTTATCGTTGAAGATTTCTATATTTTTAAAATGGATTCCTTTAGAAAATCCATAGCCGATAGCTTTAGAAATAGCTTCTTTAGCGGCAAATCTTTTAGCAATTGTTTCAATATTTATTAAATTAGATATTTTTTTTTCAGTTTTTTTTTCGGTTTCAGTTAAAATTTTATCTAAAAAATGGCTACCGTACTTAGAATAAATTTTTTGTATTCTATTTATATTTACAATATCTGTTCCCAATCCGATTACATTCATCGTTTTAAAATCTTATTAAACTTTTTAAGGACATTAGCTATACCAAAAAATATCGACTCTGATATAAAAAAGTGACCAATATTTAGTTCTGTTATCTCATCGATCTTGGATATTTTTTTAGAAGTTTGATAATTTAAACCATGTCCAGCATGAACTCCTAAATTTAAAATGTTACCAAGTTTTGCTGAATTCTTAATTTTAAAAAATTCTTTTTTAATGCCTATATAATTTTTTTCTCTAAAAAATTTACAATATTTCCCAGTATGCAATTCTACATTATCTGAGCCTAATTTTTTAGCTAAACGAACCGTTTTTAAATCTGGTTCTATAAACAATGATACTTGAATATTTTGAAGTTTTAATAAACGAATAACCTTTGTTAAATAATTTTTTTTATAATTTAAATTTAAACCGCCTTCTGTTGTTATTTCTTTTCTTTTTTCAGGAACAATACATACGTATTTTGGCTTAAGTTTTAATGCAATTTTAAGCATTTCTGGTGTTAAAGCCATTTCTAAATTTATTGGAATTTTAATTTTTTTTTTTAACTCAATTAAGTCATGATCACGAATATGACGACGATCTTCTCTTAAATGAACCGTTATTGAATCTGCACCATTATTTTGAGCTATGATTGCAGCTCTTAATGGAGATGGATAGTCGTCTCCTCTTGCATTTCTAACTGTTGCGACATGGTCAATATTAAATCCTAATCTAATTCTTTTTCTCATTTAGACTAAATTTCTACTACCTGGCTTTATTGCTGGAATAGATTTTAATTTATCTGGAATTTCATCCTCATGATAAGTTGGGATATTAAAAGTAATTTGTGAAACAATTTTTGAGTTAATCGAACTTTGATTATTTGATCGATCTACAATGCATGCAAA
>OGWM01000007.1_pt1 | contig 28126 bp, 30 predicted proteins | sample 1576041 | NCBI WGS metagenome assembly OGWM01 (sample SAMN07581538, study PRJEB24739) | freshwater metagenome | place: Singapore | collected 2015-01
AGGAAATGTTGAAGAAGTTTTGCGCAAGATTTGCGAAGCCGTACATGGTTATGGCGATGTACCTGTTAAGAATGAGAAGTTCAGATGAAATCACTGGCAGTCGTTAATTTTTCTTCAGAACCACATTCAGTAGAAGTCCGTGAAGTTGAGCGTCCGGTTGCTGGCCCAGATGATGTGATTTTAAAGGTTGAAGCTGCATCTGTATGTGGCTCAGATTTGCATCAATGGGAAGGAACTAATTCCTGGCCAGTTAATTACCCAGTGATTTTGGGTCACGAATTCGCAGGCGTCGTCGACGAAGTTGGTGAACGAGTGACTGGTTGGAAAGTTGGCGACAGAGTTGTCTCTGAAACAGCTGCCGAAGTAAATATGCACGGTGCAATGTCGCGCCAAGGACTCTACAACTTAGATCCAAGTCGTAAAGGATTTGGTTATGGAGTAAATGGCGCAATGACGCGTTACACGAAAGTTGCTTCACGTTTACTTCATAAGATTCCTGACTCAGTTTCTTTTGATCATGCATCAATGACTGAACCTTGTTCTGTTGCATATTCAGCAACTATTGCACCTGGTTATGTTCGCCCTGGAGATCGAATTGTTGTGCTTGGCCCTGGCCCTATCGGAATTCTTTCGGGTGCAATGGCTCGATTAGCGGGCGCTGAAGTCGCGATTGTCGGTTTAGATCGCGATAAAGCTCGGTTAGAAGTCGCCAAGAAATATGGATGCGAAGTAATTATTGGTAATCCAAAGGAATGGGCGCACACAGTTGATGGATTGGGAGCTGACGGAGTTGTAGATGCGGCTGGAGTTTCTGCAACGTTAAAAATTGCACTCGATGTTATTCGCCCTAACGGATGGATTTCTAAAGTCGGCTGGGGTCCACAACCCGTTGATTTTTCATTAGATCCACTCGTTCAGAAAAATGTTCGATTAGAAGGATCCTTTAGCCACAACTGGCCAATGTGGGAACGCGTTTTAAGAATGTTGGGAACCGGTCAACTCAATCTTGCTCCCATCTTGGGCGGCACTTTTCCAGTTGAGCAATGGCAAACCGCATTTGAAAAGATGCACTCAGGTGAATTTATTAAGTCTGTGATTAAGCCGGCCTAATATGCGACTTCAGAATAAAGTTGTCATTGTTACTGGTGGAACCTCAGGAATCGGTGCTGCGATTGCACGAGCAGTGATTCGCGAAGGTGGCCAAGTTCTTGTGCACGGGATTAATGAGGCCGAAGGTATAGCTCTGACAAATGAGTTGGGAGCGAAATCTCATCTTTGTATTGCTGATTTAAAAGATCAATCAGCGCCTGAAAAAATTGTTCAATCGTGCATCGCCCAATTTGGCAGAATCGATGGAATCGTCAATAACGCAGCCGTCATTAAGAATGCGAATATCAAATCAATAACTATGGAGCATTATCAGGAGATTCTGCAGGTCAATCTAACTTCCCCACTCTTTCTCTTCAAAGCAGCATATGAAGAACTCAAGAAAAGTTCTGGTTCAGTGCTCAATATCGGGTCTATTAATGCTTACGCCGGTGAATCAAGTTTGCTTGCATACAGCATCGCCAAAGGTGGATTGCAGACAATGACACGAAATTTGGCGAATGCTCACGGCGTTGATGGAATCAGAGTTAACCTCATAAATCCTGGTTGGGTGCTCACCGAGCGTGAAGAGAAACATAAAATCGCAAGTGGAATGGAACCCGGATGGCCACAGCGGTTATCTCGTACCGATATTCCATTTGGCACCATGACAACTCCTGAACAATTAGCAGAAGCTGCTATCTATTGGCTGGGTGATGAATCCAAACCATTTACCGGCGCTGTTGTTGAGCTCGAACAATTTTCCATTATTGGTCGCAACCCAGAAAAACTGTAAATGACAGCCACACCTCAAATTGCAGCATTCCCTAAAGGTTGGATTAAAGATTTAGTTGCACCGGATGGTTTATCTATCTATGAATGGATAGATATGGCAGGTGCTATGGAGATTCCTGGTCTTGAAATGTATAACAATTTTCGAGACTTTAAGGATCCTGCAAATTGGCCCAAGATTAGAAAGTATGTAGAAAGCGCTGGGATGCAGATTCCCATGATGTGCTGTTCGCCTGATTTCACAATTCCAGATCCAGAGCTTCGCCAAAAGCAAGTTGAACACGAGATACATTCAATTCGAATGTCAGCAGAACTGGGTGCCAAACTGTGTCGCGTACTTTCTGGCCAGCGCCGCAAAGATATAACTCGTGAGCAAGGTATGGGATACGTAGTTGATTCAATTGAAAAGTGTTTAGTAGAAGCTGAAAAAGTTGGAGTTACCCTAGTTATTGAAAATCATTACAAAGATGATTTTTGGACTGAACCAGAATTTGCCCAAATGATGGATGTCTTTGTGGATTTAGTCAGCAGAATTGATTCACCGATTTTTGGAGTGCAATTTGATCCTTCAAATGCAATTGCTGCCGGAGAAGATCCGCTGGAATTGCTTGAGAAAGTAAAGCATCGCGTCATTTCTATGGGTGCATCTGATAGATATCTTGCAAATGGAACGATTGAAGATTTGCGCGCTCAAGAAGGTGGCACAGCAGGTTACGTTTCATTCTTTAAACACGGTGTCATCGGAAAAGGGCTTAACGATTACGATGCAATATTTACAACTCTGAAAGGTGTTGGGTTTTCGGGTTGGGTATCTATCGAAGACGGTGTTGATGGCATGGAGCAGATGATTGAGAGCGCCAACTTCCTAAAGCGGAAGATCAATGAAATCTGGGCGTAAATCACTATAAATCTGTCGTAAGATATGCACTCGCAAGACGTGGGGCCTATAGCTCAGCCGGTAGAGCAACGGACTTTTAATCCGTGGGTCGACAGTTCGAGCCTGTCTGGGCCCACTTAATCTGCCTACGATAAGCCAATGAAGATCGTGGTCACCGGAGCAACTGGCCTTTTAGGAAACGCAACCGCACAGCATTTGTTGGCACAAGGCCATGATGTCGTGGCAGTTGATCGCCGCGAAGGTGAAATTGCCCCTTCGCATCCAGTCATTGTGGGTGATTTGAGAGACCTGAATTTCTGCGACAGTTTTATGAGCGGGGTTGAAGCGGTCATACATTTAGCGGCAATTCCAAATCCAACTGATAAACGACAACATGAAGTTTTTTCTAACAATGTAGTTTCATCATTCGCAGTATTTAGCGCTGCTGCACATGCAGGAGTCAGGATTGTTGCGTATGCATCAAGCCTTTCGGCCTACGGTTTTGCATATTCTGAAAGTTGGAGTTCTCCCAAATATGTTCCCGTAGATGAAGATCATCCACTCATTTATGAAGAAAGTTATGCGCTCTCCAAAGAGGTAAATGAGTTATCTGCTGCAATGTGGCATAGCCGCACCGGTATCAATTTTGTGGGAATGCGTTTTCCGTGGACCAACCTGCCTGATAAGACGTACGAATTGGCAGCTCGTGCCCGCAATGAAGATTCCTTGCCACCAGATGACAGATTCCCCAAGGGAATTGTGGCGAAAGTTTTATGGTGTTATTTGGATTTGCGTGATGCCGCAGCTGCACTCGAAGCTATTGTGAAGAGTGATTTCAAGGGTGCGGATACCTTTAATTTGGCAGCTCCCGACACGATGGCAGCTGAACCAACTTTGGAATTAATGAAGAAGTTTCATCCAACAACAGAAATACGTGGCGATATTTCAGGAAATATGGCTCCATATTCAAGCGAGCGATTTATTAATCGTTTTGGTTACAAGCCACAGTACTTACTTGATCGTGCAAAGTTAGCGAGTTTATAAAACCCCATATTTTTCAAATGCTGCCGAGGGAGACATTCCCTCTTTTACAGCTTTACGGAAATTGCTCTCACCTGAGCTCTTATCGATGACGCGCTTGGTGACTTCCTCAATAGCTTCAGTCGGAACAACCGTTACCCCATCAACATCTCCAACAATTAAATCTCCTGGCTTGATTGAGACGCCATCAATTACGCCAGGAACGTTGTGAGCAACAACTTCATAGCGGCCATTGATATCTACTGGCAACGATCCTGTTCCAAAAATTTTGAATCCCATGGCTCGGCATCGAGTTAGATCGCGAGAAGGTCCGTCGGCTAGCGAACCGGCCACGCCTTTAAAGTTGCATGCAGTTGAAAGAAGCTCTCCCCAGAGCGATGCTTTACCCGCACGACCAGTAGGTGTTACGTAAACCTGATCCTTGCCAATTGCATCTAGTGCTTTAAGTAATCCAACATAGGGAACTTCAGGAAATGATTCAACAATTTCAATCTGCACAGGAAATGCGTAACCCAGCATTACTCCCTCACCTGAAAGCATATGGATATCTTCATTGAGAACTTGTCTGCCGTAGCCCATTGCATCTAAACAATCTGATGCAAGTGCAGATGTAAAGATTTCTCGCAGAGAATTTAAATCCATCATGAGACCAGTATTTCACCGATAGACTCATTCGGTGCAGGGTGCATCGCAAAATAAATCAACGAAAAGCTGGTTGCCGAGCTATTTGGCGCTTGGCTTTGTGTGGGGCTGCTCTTTCATCTTCATCAAGATGGGTTTGGAATTTCTGACTCCATTTGGGGTGGCATTTGTGCGCTGTGCCCTGGGGGCTGCCACTTTGCTCTTGATTGCCCGTTTACGGGGGCACTCACTACCAAAATCACGTGAAGCGCTATTTCATATCTGGGTCGTAGCTATTTTGCTCAATGTTATTCCAGGGATTTTCTATGCTCTTGCAGAGACTGAAGTAACTTCGGTTTTAGCAGGAATCATTAATGCAGTAACACCACTCATGACAATCTTGGCAATTATGGTGGTTAATCGAGAAGAGAAACCCCGTGTTTCTCAACTTGTTGGTTTGTTACTTGGATTTACTGGAGTTCTTATTGTTCTGGGAGTGTGGCAAGGTCTAGGCGACAATCCTTTATGGGCAATTGCTGTTCTACTTTTTGCAGTAACCTGCTACGGAATTTCATTTCCCTATACACGACGCTTTGTCATTCCACTTCAGATTAAATCTGAATCCATTGTCTCGTTGCAATTAACTTTAGCTGCACTGACACTTCTTCCACTCTTTCTCCTTGATGGAATAGCTAAGGATGAGTATCGCTTAGCTCCGGTTTTGGCGATGATTGCGCTTGGAGTATTTGGTAGTGGAGTTGCCTATATCTGGAACTTCAAAATCATGGAGCTTGCTGGAAGCGCAATAGCAAGTTCAGTAACTTATTTGACTCCAGTAGTTGCTATTATCGTGGGAATAATTTTCTTAAACGAAAAAATTACCTGGTATGAACCAGTGGGTGCATTGGTTGTGCTTCTTGGAGCTGCGATAGCACAAGAACGAATTCGATTTAGTCGATCTTCCAGCCGTCTTTAATCGGCCCTAAATCAATGCCAGCACGAACATGGTCGGTATTTTCGCCACGAGCCATTTGGGAAGCGTGTGCCATGTTGTGCCAACGTTCTTCAACTTTTCCGATACGCCAATACAGAAGTGCAATCGCCCACACAATGACGAAACCTGCAACGATGTAATACCCCGCAGTATTGAGTTCTAGCGAGTTGGCTGCGTCCCAATATCCCCCTGTGAGATTAAGTTGGTTTGAAATTACTTGGGAAATTTCAAGTCCACCGATGAAAAGAGCTGTAGCCACAGATAATCCAGTAATAATGATGTTGTAATAAACCTTGCGGACTGGTTTTGAAAATGCCCAGCCATATGCAAAGTTCATAAATGATCCATCAATTGTGTCTAGAAGACTCATACCAGCTGCAAAAAAGAGTGGCAACGAAATAACCGCCCACCAAGGAAGACCGGCGATAACTGATGAACCAGCAAGAACTAGTAATCCAATTTCAGTTGCGGTATCAAATCCCAAACCGAAGAGAATTCCAAGCGGATACATCTTCCAGCTCTTATCAATTCTCCGTGCAATTGGCCCAAAGAAACGCCATAACATTCCACGCGAATCTAGATGCTTCTCTAGCTCTTCTTCGTTATATAACCCTTGACGCATTGCGAAAAAGACTTTCAAAATCCCACCTAAAACTAGTAAATTGAAAATTGCTATAAGCATAAGGAATGTTCCCGAAACAGTTAATCCAATTAATCCGGTGTAGTGATGAAGGGAAGAATTTTCATCTTTAATCTGTGAGCCAATCGCCTTAATACCAAAGTTGAGAAGTATTGCAAGTCCTGCAACAACTGATGAATGTCCGAGCGAAAAGAAGAATCCCACTGCGAGTGGCCGCTGCCCATCAGACATCAACTTTCGAGTTGTATTATCAATTGCACTAATGTGATCGGCATCGAATGCATGTCGCATTCCTAAGGTGTAGGCAAGCGCTGCAGTACCCCATCCGAATAAAGTTCCATCCGATAACTCAAAGTTTCCTGTCGTTGCCTTCCACATGAGCAGCGCGCCCGAAATGTGCAGGAAAGCGATGAAGCCGAACATCAGAGCCATACGGCGCCACTCATCGGAGGTCAGGCGTTCGCGCAGGGGAATGCGTGGGATTTCACGGATGACGTCGTTCATGGGGCTCCTTGGCTAGATGCAAATGGTTTGCAAGTAGCCAAGGCTACGCGAGAAACCTCTGTATGGCGAACTGAAATAACCGCGCCCCGGCCAGCGTTGGGGCTAGAGTGCAGGAATCTTCGAGTGAAAGTGGAGGTCTTTGAGTGAGCGATGATGAAGGCCAGGAAGAGTTAGTCACCGAAGAGATGCTCTGGGATCGAATCCCTGAAGTTCAGGGCGAAGAGCGCGCCAACACATACTACGAATTAAGCGCACGAATTTTTGCGCGCGGCCAATATGACGAGGCGCTCGCGCTCGCGGAAACTGCGCGCGATATTTTTTCAGAGTTGGGAGATTCTGCACCTAAAGAAGGGCTAGCTCAAGCTTATTCTGCAATTGGCTACAACTTGAATCAACTTAAGCGGATGGAAGAAGCAGCCACTGCAATGAGTAAAGCAGTTGCAATATTGCGTGAGAATAAATCACCAATTGCACTCGAACTCGCTTGTACTTTAGGCGAATGGTGGTATTCGTCAAAGAATTATGAAAAAGTCATTGAAACTATGTACGAATGCTCTCAAGAGCATTTAGTAGACGGAAATAATATTGGTGCAGCAAACGACATGCATCTAATTGGTTGTGCTCAACGCGAACTCAAGAATTACAACGAAGCCATTATCTGCTTCTTGGAAGCTCGCAAAATGTTTAAGTTAGAGCGTGAAGTTATCCACGTTGCTCGATGTGATCAAAAAATTGCATCCTGCTATGTCGAATTAGGCGAAGGTGAAAAAGCCATTGATGCAGCACGAAAAGCCATCGATGTATTTGAAACAGCACATGATCATCGCCGCCAAACTTTTGCGCTCTTTGAATTTGGAAGAGCTGAAATATTGCTAGGCAAATTAGAAGATGGCCTGGCTACCTTAGATAGCGTTCTACAAACTGTCGCAGAAGATGAACCTAAAGATTTCGAATTTATTATCGACATTGAAACCCGCATGGCTGAAGTACTTCGCCAGTTAGGGCGCATGGAACAAGCGGATGAAATTGAGCGTCGTTTAACTTCTGTCCGACAGGCGCTCGAGAGCGATCCTGATCCAGAAGTAAGCGGAACCAACTAACGCTCCAATAGCTGCGATCACTAATACAGGCTCGGTCGCACCGCTCATCCAGAATGCACCACCCCAGATACCTGCACCCAGGACAGCAAAATTCATCGATGCTTGGTAAACACCTTGTGCTCGACCGCGATGTTCGTCATCGCTTAACTTTGCGACCCATGCTTTTCCAACTCCATCTGTAAGCGCTGGAAAGATTCCATAAACCAGCATGGCCATCACAGCAACAGTGTGATTACTTGTAAATCCGAGAGTTGCATAGGCGCAAGCAAAGGCAATCAATCCTGTTGCATAAACATGTTGCGGAGAGAAACGATCCGCTAGCAATCCGGCAGGGTAGGCGCATAAAACTGTGACACAACTGTATAGCGCATATGTGATCACTACAGCTTGGATAGAAAAATCTAAGTCATAAAGTCGCAAGAGCAATAGAGCATCTGGAATATTTGTCAGCTGAATCAAAACCAGAATTGCAATTGGCTTCTTGAGCTCTGCTGGTAATTTCACTTTTGGAATTAACTCGCGATTCTTTCGCTTTTCTTTAACTGTTTCCTTAATAAAGAGAGTAAGAAAACCAGAAAGTATTGCGGGGATCAGGGCCCACTTCGCAACTGCCCGAACATCGTCGTTGAATAGCGCAAGTCCACCTAGTGCAATAAGCGGTCCAATAACTGCGCCGATATTGTCTCCAGTTCGATGAAATCCAAAAGCTTTTCCTAAATGTTCTTTATCCACTGAATCGTGAATCAATGCATCACGAGGAGTACTACGTAAACCCTTACCGATTCGGTCTGTTATGCGTCCTGCGAATACCGCACCCCACACAGATGCAAAGACCACAAGCGCCTTACCAATTCCAGCAAGTGTGTAGCCAGCAACAACGAATCTTTTACGTCCTACGCTGTCAGATTTATTTCCCGCCCATAATTTGGTGAATCCGGCAGCTGCCTCTGCGCATCCTTCAATCAATCCAAGTGCTATCGGAGCTGCACCAATGACTCCAGCAGTAATGATGTAGGGAAGTAGTGGGTAGAGAAGTTCACTTGCTGCATCTTGTGCCAGCGAAATAACGGTGAGCAAAACAAGATTGCGCGATAACCAGATCCGCTTCATCTCTATTGTTTTCGTGGCAGGTGTTGCAGTGCCCAGTGATACATGGCTATTGCAGCAGCAGCTGAGGCGTTCATAGAACGAGTCGAACCGTATTGTTCAATTTCATACAGGGCAGAACAGGCAGCTATGGCCTCCTCAGACATCCCCGCACCTTCTTGGCCAAAGAAAAGTATGCAATCTTGGGGAAGCGTAGCTCCCTCCAAATGTTTTGATCCGGGGACATTATCAATTCCAATAATTGGAATTCCTTGAGATAAAGACCATTCTGAAAAATCTTTAACTGTTGGGTGATGGATGACAGTCAAATAGCGGTCAGTGACCATTGCTCCCCGCTTATTCCAATCACGTTTTCCAACAATATGGACTGCACTCACATTAAATGCATTAGCGGTTCGCACCACTGATCCAATATTTAGATCGTGCTGCCAGTTCTCGATTGCAATCTGCAATGAATGCCGCTTCGTATTTAAATCTGCGACGATTGCCTCGACAGTCCAATATCGGTACTTATCCAAAACATTACGACGGTCACCGTTAGCAAGCAGTTCTTGATCAAAGTGAGAATCTGTGGGCCATGGTTCTGGATGAGGTCCTACACCAACCACCGGGAAAAATTCACCTGGCCCAATAACGCCAGGAGTATTGATTTCCATGGTTGCACTCTAAACTTAAGTCACTACAAACTCCAAGGAGAAGCCATGACTATCGTGTATCACATCGTTCAGTCTGGGCTGCGATGTTGGGTCTAACGATTACCAACATTGTTGTTGCATACGCTTGGTAGTTCAAAAAATGAAGCGATTTTCTGGAGCATTTGCGCTTGCATTTGCTCTTTCTATTATTGCGCCTCAGTCGGCACATTCACTTGAGCCAGTTAATTTGGGTTCGCTTATTAGTAGTTTGACTAGGAGCGCCTCCCTTTCAAACCCATCTGTCATCTTTATCGATGAATCAAACGGACAAGTTGTATATGAAAAAGATTCAAATTCACTCCGTAAACCAGCTTCACTGATGAAGTTGTATACCGCTGCTGCTGCCTTGACCTACCTTGACCCCCAAGAAAAATTCACCACATCAACGTGGGTGGGCACATCAGATAAGAGCCTGGTGATTCAAGGTTCTTATGACCCATGGATTAGTTTCTTATCATCCCAAGCGAAGAAGATGGGAAGAACTTCCCTTCCTGGTTTGGAATCCAAAACACTTGGCGCTTTCCGAGAAGTGAATGGTAAAACCAGGGACGCAAAAATTTACTATGTTGATTTATATCCCAAAGAAGTAAGCCACATTAAAAGCTATTTCTCGAAAAACAGAATCCGCGCCACCATGATAAAAGTTTCTCGTGATGATGCGCTGAAAAAGTCACATCACATGATTACTTCTTCAGAATCTCCAGCGCTGCAAACAATGCTCTCTTTTGCATTGATGTGGAGTGACAATGTGCTTTCAGAGCGAATTGCACGGTTATCTGCCCGAGCGGCCGGTTATTCTTTTACAGATAAAGGTGTGTCACAAACCTTTTCAGATGTGTTGAATTCGCTCAATGTCGCACAAGGTGACCAAATCATTAAAGATGCCAGCGGGCTTTCAAAAGAGAATCGCGTTCGCGCAACTCAAATTGCCCAGCTCTTACTTCAGCTCAAAAAGAATTCCAAGTTTGCACCAGTAATTGGTGGCCTACCTGTGGGAGGAATTTCGGGCACACTACGCCATCGCTTTATTGAGAATGCACCTCAAGCAATTGGTTTAGTGAAAGCTAAGTCTGGATCGCTCAATGGAACAGTAAATTTGGCTGGATACGTGGAAGCAGGAGATCGCGAGTATGTTTTTGTGATTATTGCTGATCAACTTAAAACGGGTTATCGAGCCGAAAAAACTGCCCGCAATACAATCGACAAAATTTTGGGAAAAGTGGCAGTGCCTTTACTTCCAGTCCTGCCTAACTCAAATTCCGAAGTAACAACAGCGTCGAGCTCTGCTACTTAGTCGTCATCACCACCGCGATCACCATCATGTTCGCGACTTTCTCGTTCTTCACCTCTGATTGAATTTTGTGGCGAAGTTGAGATCTGTGGTGCAGGAGCCACAGATTGAGATGCTGTTTGTGGCTGTGTTGTAGTTGGAGCAGTTGTAGTCAAAGTTTGTTGAGTATCAGCAACCGCAGCAGGTCCATCACCGGCGTTTGCAAAGATAGAACCAGCAACCATGATTGCCCCTGCCACCGCAATTGCAACGATTGGCAATTTCTTATCAACTTTACGAATTCCAGTTGCAGGAGTGTGCTCTGTTAATTCAAACCATTCTGGTTTCTGCGCTGTCATTTTTTTCTCCTTTGACTTGCACAAGGTAAATCTGCAAACTGTGAGGAGACTGAGAAACGCCCCTATTTTGGTTGGTAATTATCGGTAGGCTACGAGCGTGATGCGCCTTCGAGCCTATGTAGATCTCATGAAATTGAGGGTCGTTGAGCTGCTCATCATCACGACTATCCCAGCCATGGTCTTGGCAGAACGTGGATTGCCTTCCTTTCAACTGGTTGCGGCCACCTTAATCGGCGGGACGTTGGCAGCAGGATCTGCCAATGCTTTTAATATGGTGATTGAAGCTGAGACCGACAAATTGATGGCTCGAACATCAAAGCGTCCATTGGTTGTTGGTTCGATAGGGAAAACTCACGCACTTGTTTTTGCTTCGATTATTGGCGCACTCTCGCTCGTAATCTTTGAAATTTTCACAACTCCACTTGCTACTCTTCTGAATGCGCTTGCGATTTTTTATTACGTTGTCATTTACACAATTATTCTTAAACCCAATACTTCGCAAAATATTGTGTGGGGTGGGGCTGCTGGATGCATGCCAGTATTGATTGGTTGGGCCGCTGTCACTGGTTCACTTACATGGGTTCCCGTCGCATTTTTTATGGTGATTTTCTTCTGGACACCACCACATTTTTGGGCGCTGGCCATTAAATATAAAGAGGATTACTCGGCAGCTGGAATCCCTATGTTGCCTTCAGTCTCTTCGCAATCCTCAGTTATTGGCCAAATGTGGTTTCACACAATTGCCATGGTAATTTCATCGACCGCCCTCATTCAACTTGCAAAGTTACCTGTGTGGGTCTTATGTGCAACAGTATTACTGGGAGCGATTTTTACCTTTCAACTCTTTGCACTCAAAGAGAACTCAGAAAATTACAATAAAGTTGCTTCAGGAATTTTTCACTGGTCAATTACTTATTTAAGTCTGTTTTCGGTGCTGCTAGTCGTCGCTCAGTTATTAAGTGCTTGAGAAAGGTCTTTGAGCAAGTCATCAATGTGCTCAAGACCGACAGAAAGACGCAGTACTGACGGGGTAATTCCCATTTCTAATTGGACTTCCGGTGTCAGCCTGCGATGCGTTGTTGAGGCAGGATGAGTAATAAGAGATTTGCTATCACCCAAATTATTTGAAATATCGATCACTTTAAGTGAATCCATGAACTTAAATGCGTCTTTTTGAGTGCCAGCAAACTCAATACCTATGGTGGTTCCACCAGATTTCATCTGCTTCTTAATCACTTCATAATCTGGATGCGACGATAAACCTGGATAACGAACGCTCTTTATCTCTTTGCGACTCTCCAAAAATTCTGCAATTGTCTGGGCATTTTCGCTCATGCGAGTTACGCGCATCTCCATAGTTTCAAGAGACTTCACCAACACCCAGGCGTTAAAGGCACTTAGCGTTGGACCTGTGTGACGAGTAAATGGAATCAAATTTTCATAAATGTAGGAGAAGGAACCAAGAAGGGCACCGGCAAGAACTCGTCCTTGTCCATCAATATGTTTAGTCGCTGAATACATAACAACATCAGCGCCGAGTTCGAGCGGTTTTTGTAGTACAGGAGATGCCATCACGTTATCGACGATGACCGTCGCTCCAACTTGATGCGCTAAATCACTGACAAATTTAATATCTACAATTTCAAGTAGCGGGTTGCTTGGAGTTTCAATGAAAACAGCCTTGGTAGGTTTAGAGAGCGCTTTTTGCCAGGCCGCTTTGTCATTTGCCTTCACTAATTCGTAAGTAATGCCCCACTTGGGCAAGATCTCAGTGATGACGACGTGGCAAGAACTAAACATGGCGGCAGAAGCAACAATGTGATCGCCTGCTTCAACTAGGCAAGCAAGCGATGCAAACATGGCTGACATTCCAGAACCAGTTGCTACACAGTGCTCAGCTCCTTCAATTGCCGCCAATCTCTTTTCAAACATGGCAACTGTTGGGTTGTGAAAACGGCTATAAAGAAAATGATCAGTTTCGTCAGTAAATGAATCGAGCGCTTCTTGTGCATCGGTGTAGGTAAATCCACTATTTAGATAGAGAGCTTCGGAAGTTTCTCCGAATCCAGAGCGCGCCAAACCTTCGCGCACTGCTGCAGTTTGAGGATTTAATTCCCAATCTGGCTCGCGACGTTTTGGGTGCTCGTGATACCCCCATACATCCTTGCTCATAGGTGAATCTTAAGTTAATAACCAGAATTCTCTAATTTTCTCCGTATATATTGCCCTGCATGATGCAAATAGCAATCAAAGCGAATGATTTGAGCAAGAAATATGACTCAGGATTTGCAGTCTCGCATGCAAATTTTGAAGTCCCTCTAGGAACCATCTGTGGTTTCGTGGGGCCAAATGGGGCTGGAAAAACGACAACTATTCGAATGTTGTTAGGTCTCATTACTCCAACAGGGGGAAGTGCCACCATTCTGGGTGAGTCGATTAATCATCCTGAAAAATATTTATCTCAAGTCGGCGCGATGATTGAAGGTCCTGCTTTTTATCCAGCACTTTCTGGTGAAGAAAATTTGAAAGTGCTTGCAACGCTTGGTGGATTTCCCATCGAACGCGTCAAGGAATTAATAAAAACAGTTGGATTAGAAGGACGCGGACACTCTAAGTACAAGACTTATTCGCTCGGCATGAAACAGCGCTTAGGAATTGCAGCAGCACTTCTACCTAATCCAAAGCTTTTGGTTTTAGATGAGCCAACGAATGGACTTGACCCCGAAGGAATTCAAGAAGTTCGTGATCTCTTGAAAAAGTTGGCGCAAAACGGAACCACTGTTTTCGTCTCATCACACTTACTCTCTGAACTCGAGCTGATCAGCGAATATTTAGTAATGCTACGCAAAGGTGAGGTTGTCTTTGCCGGCACCATGAAGGAATTACTTCTACAACAGCAACCAGTGATTCTGGTAAAGACTGAAAATCCTGCGGATTTAGTTAAGGTTGTTGAAATCGCACAAGCAGCTGGGCATAGTGCAACAATCCGTTCAGATGTTGCACACATCGAAGGTCCGGCTGACTGGGCAGGATTTCTCAACCGAAAAGCATTTGAATCTGGAATCGTATTAACGGAACTGTCTCCACAATTGCCAAACTTAGAAGAGACTTTCTTTGAAATGACTGGAGACCGCTCATGATTCGAGTTATTGCCGCTGAGTGGAGAAAACTTCGTCGTCCAACGTTATTTTTGGGCACTCTTGGAGCGGCGCTTTTCTTCACAGCGCTCACAACAACATTTCTATATTTAATGATTGATTCAGAGCAAGGAAACTCAGATCGTGGCCGTCAAGTTGGCCGTGAGGTTCTTGGATTAGCGAGTGGATCTGTTTATGGGTTTGCATCTGTAGGTGGCTTGCTCGGAATCATCGCACTTTGCGTATTTGCTGCACAAACAGCTCAGGAATACACCTACGGAACCCTGCGAAATCTTTTGGTGCGCCAGCCTGGAAGGATTCGAATCCTGATAGGCAAATTGATTGCAATGAAAATCTTCGCACTGATTTTGGTTGTTATCGCAGCAATCGTAAGTATTTCGCTCTCATACTTTCTATCCGATCATGCTCGAGTGACAACTGATCTCTGGTTTACCTCTGCCGGATTTACTGAAATTGGGAAGACGCTTTTAAACGTAAGCATTTCGGTAATCTATTTTGGAATTGTTGGAATGGTTTTGGGTCTCTTACTACGATCTCCAATTTCTGCAATTTCTATCGGTGTTTTATGGCTTCTCATTATCGAAAATTTGATCGGAGCAGTTAAGCCGGTCACTTTAGAGTGGATGCCGGGTAATCAACTTTCAACAATTGCCCAAGGAGGTTCGCAAAACGTGGATTATTCGCATGCGCTTCTGCTTGGAAGCGGGTACGTGATATTTGGAGCAATCGTTGCTGCAGTTCTCTTCTCGCGGCGTGATGTTGCCAACTAGCGACACTAATAACCGACACTAATAACGAGGTCAGCCAAAATTATTGTTTGCTCACTTATCCTTGACTAGTGCGCAAACGCTTCTCCGTAATTACTTTTGCCCTCATCGCTGGGTTGACTCTTTCTACGACCCCTGCAATCGCGAAACCCAAACCAACTCTTGCTGAAATTGAAGCAGCAAAAAAGGCTGAGGCCGCCAAGAAAAAGGCGGCTGATGAAGCGGCAAAGAAATTAGCTGCAGCAAATTTGACGCTTCGGCAATTAACTGCGCGAGCAAATACTGCTCGCGCTTTGTATGTGAAAGCGCAGAAGGAATTAGCAATTGCAACTGCGGCAGCAACAGCCGCTGCAAAACATGCCGCTGAAACAGCTGCGGCTGATGAGAAGGCGCATCGAACAATTGGCAAGTTAGCAACCAATGCTTATATACAAGGTGGTTCACTCACCGATATTCAGCCGCTCCTTAGCGCCAATGGGCCACAAGATCTCATGGATGAACTCTCTACGCTCAATACACTTGGCGCTCGAAATTCAACTGCGCTGGAACGATATAAAGCAGCGGAAGTAGTTGCACGTGCTGCAAAAAAGAAAGCAGATGAAGCCAAAGCGATTCAAGCAGCTGCAACCGCAAAAGTAGCGGCAGCTAAGAAAGTCGCAGATGATGCTCAAGCTCTGCAGCAGAAAGAAGTGAACAAACTTCGCGCTGTGCAAGATAAGTTAATGCGCGAACTTATGAATGCTCGCAATGTTCGAGTAACTCTTGAGCAACAACGGCAATTAGCATTACTCGAAGAAAGCCAAGCTAATACAGCTGCCAACACAATCAACCAAGCAAAGATTTGGCCAGATTTAGGATTTAAAGGAAGAACAACTATTCGAACCACTGAAGCACAACGATTAGCTGCAGTTGAGTTTGCTAAAAAACAAGTGCTTGCGCGCAAGCCTTATGTATGGGGATCTGAAGGACCAAACACCTTTGATTGCTCTGGATTAGTGTTCGCCGCTTATCGTTCAGCAGGATTAGGTTGGCCCAGTTGGGACCGACTCAACTCTGCTTTGTACGCTGGTTACACCAAGCATGTCTCGCTGAGCGAATTGCAACCTGGGGACCTACTTTTCTATTCATACAAGGGCACAATTTCAACAATTCATCACATCACTATCTATGCGGGCAACGGCATGATGTGGGAAGCAAATTCAAAGAGCAAGGGTCTGCTCTATTCCAATATCTATAGCGTGAAGGGGCTTATGCCCTTTGGTGGTCGGGTTTAACCTTTATCCATGACCCAAACGCTCGTTGCATTACGCAACGCAGTTAAATCATCATTGCAGCAACTCGAAGCTGGCGATGTTGTGCTGGTCGCAGTGTCAGGAGGTGCTGATTCACTAGCACTTGCATATGCAGTACTTACTGAAGCAAAACCTTTGGCAATTACTGCAATTGGAATCACGATTGATCATCAACTGCAAAAAGATTCTTCTCAGCAAGCAGAACATGTTGTGCAACAACTCAAAGAGTTGGGGTATGGCAAAGTTCTTAATCAAAAAGTGGTTGTCACGACTGAGTCTGGCCTCGAAGCTGGCGCTCGTTCTGCACGCTATAAAGCTCTGACAGAGAGCGCTCACAAAGAGCAGGCAGTCAAAATCTATTTGGGACATACTCTTGATGATCAAGCAGAAACTGTTCTTCTTGGTTTAGCTCGTGGTTCAGGAGCGCGATCACTTCCTGCCATGTCTCATGAAAACGGAATCTACCTACGTCCATTCCTAGGAATCACACGTGCAATGACTGAGCAAGCATGTTCTGATTTGAAAATCAATTATTGGAATGACCCACATAACTCAAATTTAGATTTTTCACGAGTAAAAGTGCGCAATGAAATTCTTCCACTGATGGAGGAAAAGTTGGGTCCCGGAATTTCCGCAGCACTTGCACGAACTGCACAACTGTTGCGCGATGATGCAGATGCGCTCGATCAGATTGCTGCGCTCGAAATTTCAGCAAGCAACTTGGCCTCACTTGATTGTGAAAGATTGTCGGCGCTGCCAAGAGCCATTCGCAGCCGAGTGATTCGCGCGGCTATTTATGCCTGTGGGGCGCCAGAAGGTTCCCTGAGCGCTGATCACATTGCTGCAGCCGAGGCGCTCGTCACAGCGTGGAGCGGCCAAGGGGCGCTGAGCCTTCCAGGTGGTGTGAAGGTTGAACGAATTTCGGGCAGACTTTCGCTCTCGGCCACAGCGGCCAATTAACAATTTCTCTTAAGGAGAGCGCACTGTGGATCTTTCAACAGTTGGAACTGATGTTGAGAAAGTTATTGCTACAGAAGAACAACTTCGTAATCGCATCGCTGAATTAGCAGCACAAGTTGATGCGGATTACAAAGATAAGAATGTACTTCTTGTAGGAGTTCTCAAAGGTGCAATCATGGCCATGGCAGATCTCACTCGCGCTATGCAAACACATGTTGAACTTGATTGGATGGCAGTTTCTTCTTATGGCTCTGGCACGAAATCAAGCGGAGTTGTTCGCATTCTTAAAGATTTAGATCGTGACATTACTGGTCGCCATGTCTTGATTGTCGAAGATATTGTCGATACTGGTTTGACCTTGTCGTGGCTATCTTCAAATTTACTTTCCCGTGGTGCAGCCAGCGTTGAAATCCTGACTATTCTGCGAAAGCCTGAAGCCGCAAAGGTAGATGTAGCTGTGAAATATGTAGGTTTTGATATTCCTACTGAGTTTGTGGTTGGCTACGGATTAGATTTTGATGAAAAGTATCGCAATCTTTCATTTATCGGCGTGCTCTCAAAGCACATGTACTCGTAAGGAAATTGATGACTTCCCAGACTCCGCTTCAAAAGATCAAGAAATCGTTTAAGCCATCTAGTAAAGATGGCGCTAAGAAGCCTGTACAAAAGGGCTCACGCCGTTTCTTTAAAGGTCCACTTTTCTGGATTATTGTCGCAATCTTTGCAGTAACAATTTTTGGACAGATTACCAACGCTGCTAATCAATATACCGAGATCAAAACTTCGCAAGCTCTTGATGCAATCTCAAAAGCACAAATTGATTCAGCAGTTCTTGTTGATAAATCTCAAAAGATTCGCTTGGTTCTGAGCGCTGGCAACACCATTAAGGGCGCGACTAAAGTTGAAGCGTCTTATGTTGCGCGCCAAGAGCCAACGCTCGTTGACGCACTTACCGCTAATCCGCCACGTAAAGGATGGAGCGTTGATGTTCCGACGCAATCATTCCTATCAACATTCTTCTTTACCTTTGGCCCTATTCTGATTATTGGACTTCTCTTCTTCTTGTTAATGAGCCAAGCTCAAGGTGGTAACCGAGTATTTTCTTTTGGAAAGTCACGTGCGAAGTTACAGAACAATGATGTTCCACAAAATACATTTGCCGATGTCGCAGGAGCTGATGAAGCGATTGCTGAGCTTGAGGAAATTAAGGATTTCTTAGCGGACCCAAATAAATATGCGCTACTTGGAGCCAAGATTCCTAAAGGCGTACTTCTCTACGGCCCTCCTGGTACTGGTAAAACTCTTTTGGCGCGTGCAGTTGCCGGTGAAGCTAAAGTTCCGTTTTACTCAATTTCAGGTTCAGATTTTGTTGAAATGTTTGTTGGAGTTGGTGCAGCGCGAGTTCGCGATCTCTTTGCACAAGCGAAAACAAATGCTCCTGCAATCGTATTTGTTGATGAAATTGACGCAGTAGGCCGTCAACGCGGCGCAGGAATGGGTGGCGGTCACGATGAACGCGAACAGACGCTTAATCAACTACTTGTTGAAATGGATGGATTTGAAGCTAACGGCCAAGTTATTTTGATTGCAGCGACCAACCGCCCTGATGTGTTGGATCCAGCGCTCTTGCGCCCAGGACGTTTTGATCGTCAGATTCCAGTTGAACGCCCTGATCTCAAAGGTCGCGAAGAAATTTTGAAGGTTCATGCAAAAGATAAGCCGATTGCCAAAGATGTAGAACTAGTGGCATACGCGCGTCGTACTCCTGGATATACCGGCGCTGACCTTGCCAATGTACTTAATGAAGCAGCGTTGCTGACCGCGCGTGAAGGCCTTAAAACAATTACCAAGACGCAAATTGATGAAGCGATTGATCGCGTGATGGCTGGCCCACAACGTAAGTCGCGCATTATGTCTGAAGAAGAACGTCGCGTAACTGCGTATCACGAAGCAGGACATGCGCTGGTTGCACATGCACTTCCTCACACAGATCCAGTTCACAAAATCACGATCATGCCACGCGGTCGCGCACTTGGTTACACCATGGTGCTTCCTGATGACGATAAATACTCAACAACGCGCAACCAGCTACTCGATCAATTGGCATATTCACTTGGTGGTCGCGCTGCTGAAGAATTAATTTTCCACGATCCATCAACTGGCGCAGCGAATGACATTGAAAAGGCCACCGCATTAGCTCGCGCAATGGTGACGCAATATGGAATGACCGAAGCCATTGGTGCCATTAAATTGGGAACTGATGATTCTGTTCCATTTATGGGACGTGACTACGGTCATCAACGTGATTATTCCGAGAGCGTTGCTGCGATCGTGGATGCAGAAATCAGAGGACTCATTGAAAGAGCGCATCAAGAGGCTTATGACATTTTGCAGGCTAATCGCTCCGTATTAGATGAAATGGTTGTGCAACTACTCGAAAAAGAGACTCTCAATAAAGAAGAGATTGCCGAAATATTTGCGAAAGTTGTTTCCTGGCCAAAGCGTCCAGCATGGACTGGTTCGCCATCCCGTCTGCCTTCAACTCAACCTCCGGTAGCAATCCCTGAACGTGCAGCGGTAGCGGAAGCCACTAAGAAACCTCGACGGGTAAAGAAAACTACTTCGAGTGAGTGATATTTCTTCCATCTCAATGGGGCCAGACGATGGTCGTGCATCGCATCCCTACGATGAAGAACGCGCCAAGAAGGCAGTACGCGAATTACTTTTAGCGCTCGGAGAAGATCCAGATAGAGATGGTTTACGTGATACTCCAGCACGTGTAGCGCGCGCTTTTAAAGAGAATTTCGAAGGTCTGTGGCAGCGTCCGCAAGATGTTTTAACTACGACATTTGATATTGGCCACGAAGAACTAGTCATCATTCGCGATATCGAAGTTTTTTCTCACTGCGAGCATCACCTCACTCCATTTCATGGTGTTGCACATGTTGGCTATATCCCGCGTGGAAAAATTACGGGACTTTCAAAAATGGCTCGACTCGTTGATTTATTTGCGCGCCGCCCACAAGTTCAAGAACGGCTGACAACACAGATTGCGGACGCCATCGTTGAAATTCTGGATCCCATGGGCGTGATTGTGATTATTGATTGTGAGCATCTCTGCATGTCGATGCGTGGTGTGCGCAAATCTCAGGCTCGCACAACTACATCGGCAGTGCGTGGAGTTTTACGAGATGCAGCAACACGCGCAGAGGCGATGAGCCTTATTACAAATCGGTAATTTCCATGTATGTAATGGGAATCCTCAATGTCACTCCAGATTCATTTGCCGACGGTGGATTACATTTTTCACACGAAGATGCAATCGCTCATGCGTTACAAATGGTTGATGATGGTGCTGACATAATTGATGTTGGTGGAGAATCTACTCGGCCAGGGGCTGAACGAGTTTCAGAAGAAGAAGAACAAGATCGAGTAATTCCGGTAATTCAGGCGTTGGCGGCCCGCAATATCAGAGTAAGCGTTGACACAATGCGAGCTTCAACTGCATCTCGAGCAGTGGCAGCAGGTGCCGAAATAGTTAATGATGTGAGCGGAGGAGCTGCTGATCCCGACATGTTTAAGACCGTGGCAAGCCTTGATTGTCCATACATCCTGATGCATTGGCGGGGACATTCAAAGGAAATGAATGCAAAGGCAATTTATGACGATGTTGTCAAGGAAGTCATTGCAGAAATCAGTGGACAGTTAAGTAATGCTCTTGAAGCAGGTATCAAACCTTCAAAAATTATTATTGATCCAGGAATCGGTTTTGCAAAAGATGCAGATCACAATTGGGAATTAATCAATCGCATGCCCGAATTAATCGCGATGGGATATCCCATTTTAATTGGCCACTCTCGCAAAAGATTTCTTGGTGGCGCACGTCCTGAAGATAGGGAAGAAGCAACTGTGAACCTAACCAAGTCACTTGTGGATACAGGTATCTGGGGAGTTAGAGTTCATGGTGTGCGCGCAAACGTGGAGGCAATTCGCTCATGAGTGATCGAATAACTCTCAAAGGGATTTGGGGCTTTGGCTATCACGGTGTTTTCGAACATGAAGCAAAAACAGGGCAAGATTTTTTTGTGGATCTTGATATAACTTTAGATTTAAGTGCTGCAAGTAGAAGTGATAATTTGAGTGACACGATTGATTACGGTGCACTTACCGATTTAGTTGTTGCAGAAATTACAGGCGAGCGAACACAATTAATTGAACGATTAGCTGGAAGAATCGCAGATCGCATTAAGACTAACCATCCTCAGATTTCAAAAATCGAAGTGACAGTCCATAAACCGAAAGCACCGGTGGCATCTGAGGTTGGCGATATTTCGGTAACAATCACGCGATGAAAGCTGTAGTAGCGCTGGGAGCAAATCTTGGTAACCCGCGAGAGCAACTTGATGTAGCAATCGCACTACTTCGAGAATCAACTGACGTTGTTGCTGTATCCAAGTATTACTCAACTAAACCAGTAGGCGGACCTGATCAGCCCGACTATGAAAATGCAGTCTGCATTCTCAATTCTGACTTACCTGCAAAAGATTTACTCTCGTTACTACATGGGATTGAAAAAAGTTTAGGTAGAGAGCGAGTTGAAAAATGGGGACCACGCACTATTGATTTAGATCTAATTCAGTATGGATCATTACTAAGCTTCGCTGCCGAACTTGAATTGCCCCATCCGCGTGCACATGAACGTCGATTTGTCTTAGAACCATGGCATGAAATTGAACCAGATGCAGTTCTGCTCACGCATGGAAAAATTTCGCAACTTTTGGAGCAATTGCCATAAGACATTAGAATTAACCCACTGCCTGCCCGGTACCTGAAAGGACTGGAGCCATGAAAGTAGTGACGCACTCGAGTGAACTGCCTTCGGCATGCGCTTTTGTTCCAACTATGGGCGCGCTCCACGCAGGTCATGCCTCACTATTTAATATCGCAAAAAGCTTGAGTAACCAAGTGGTTGCAAGCATTTTCATTAATCCATTGCAATTTGAGAACCCAACAGATTTAGCGCAATATCCACGGACTCCTGAAAGCGATATTGAATTAGCAGCAATTTCTGGAGTCACTCATCTTTGGTTGCCAAAGTATGAAGAAATTTATCCTGAAGGATTCGAACGTCTCACTGCAGATCCAATTGGCAATCTATTTGAAGGAGCAGCCAGACCTGGCCACTTTGATGGAGTTGTTACAGTTGTTCGAAGGCTCTTTGACTTGGTAAAGCCAAAAGTTGCGATTTTTGGAGAGAAAGATTTCCAGCAACTATTCCTCATCAAAAAAATTGCACATGATATTGAGATCATTGCTGCGCCTACTATTCGGGAGAACGATGGTCTGGCAATGTCATCGCGCAATTCTCGATTAAGTGAAGCTGGGCGAAGCGCCGCCAGCATCATGTATCGCGCTTTAAAGACTGCCAAGTCAGAAGCTGAATTACAGGAATTACTGAAAAGTGAACCGCTCTTTACGCTCGACTATGCGGTATTTATTGATGAGCAAACTTTTATGCCGGCCTCACCAGATTCACAGAAGGTAAGAGCTCTCGTAGCAGGGTGGATAGATGGCATCCGTTTGATTGACAATATGGCAATGGAAGTTCGCTCATGAGATTACTTGCTCCAGAACCAGGATGGACTGCTAGCGCAGATGTCATTGTTGTGGGTTCAGGTATTGCGGGATTAACAACTGCACTGCAGTGTCGTACCTATGGACTTTCAGTTCTACTTGTCACAAAAGCACGTGTTGATGAAGGTTCCACAAAATGGGCACAAGGTGGAATCGCGGCAGCACTTGGAGATGGAGATTCTCCGCAAGCGCATGAGAACGATACTTTGGTAGCAGGCGCAGGATTATGTGATCGCGAAGCAGTGCGAGTTTTAGTTACTGAAGGACCCGAAGCTGTTCGCAAGTTAATTGAACGAGGTGCGATTTTTGATAAAGAAGCAAGCGGTGAAATCGCTTTAACTCGCGAAGGTGGACACCTTAAAAATCGCATTATTCATGCTGGTGGTGATGCAACTGGCGCCGAAGTTTCGCGTGCGCTCTTGGCTGCAGTGCAGAACGATCCTGAGATTGAAGTTGTTGAACATGCGCTTGTACTCGATGCTCTCAAAAACGAATCAGGTGAAGTGTGTGGAGTGACTTTGCACGTTATTGGTGCAGGTAGTCGAGATGGAGTAGGACGCGCACTAGGGAGAGCCGTTGTACTTGCAACTGGCGGCCTAGGTCAGGTATTTGCACAGACAACCAATCCATCTGTTTCAACGGGTGATGGTGTAGCGCTTGCGCTACGTGCGGGTGCAAAAGTTGCTGATGTTGAATTTATTCAATTCCATCCAACAGTTTTATGGCTTGGTGAAAATTCTGAAGGACAGCAACCACTTATTAGCGAAGCAGTTCGCGGGGAAGGTGCATATCTTCTTGATAATGATAGAAACCGATTTATGCAAGGTATCCATCCACTTGCTGAGTTAGCACCGCGAGATGTTGTGGCAATTTCCATCATGCGCGTGATGAATCGCAGTAAGTCTCATCATGTGTGGCTCGATGTCCGCCACTTGTCTGGATTTAAAGAGCGCTTCCCAACAATTTATAGCTCATGTATCTCGCATGGTATCGACCCTATGAATTCACTTATTCCAGTCGCTCCGGCTTCGCATTACGCCTCCGGTGGCGTGCGCGTTGATATCAATGGAAGAACTAGTGTGCGCGGTCTATACGCGTGTGGTGAAACTGCTTGTTCAGGAGTTCATGGAGCAAATCGTTTAGCATCAAATTCATTGCTGGAAGGTCTGGTATTTAGCGCTCGTATCGCAGCAGATATCGCCGCACATCTTCCTGAAAAATCTGAACCTGTCGCAAACGCCTCTCCAACTTTGTTGCTGGACCCACGTGTTCGTCATGATCTACAAGTCAGTATGAGTCAGGGAGCTGGAGTTTTACGGTCATCAGATTCGCTCTTAAAAACTAGTTCTGATTTAGTTCGCATTGAAACTCGTGTAAGTACCGACCCATGTGTTGAGGCATGGGAAACGACAAATCTCTTTCAATTGGCTCAAGCCATTTTAAAAGCGGCGCTAATTCGTCAAGAGACGCGTGGTTCGCATTGGCGCGAAGATTTTCCTGAAACGAGCGAACTCTGGAAGAAGCGCATTGTTCAACAAATAGATCAAAGCGGATACTGGACGAGTGGTTATCAGGAAGTAGGTCAACCATGATTGATCGTGAATTAGTCGCAAAAGCACTTGCAGAAGATCTACAAGGCGGAAGTGATATCACTTCGCTTGCAACTATTTCTGAAGATGCAGTATCAACAGCCGATTTTGTTGCGCGAAAAACTGGTGTGGTTGCAGGCATTGACATGGCATGCGAAGTATTACGCCAAGTGCATCTCACTCATTTTTCAGTTCTCGCACATGACGGCGAGGTAGTTTCTGCTGGTTCGACCATTATTACTGTGCATGGTTCCACTCGCGCAATTTTGCAAGCCGAGCGCACTGCCTTGAATTTCTTGAGCCATCTCAGTGGAATTGCCACGCTGTCACGTCAATGGGTGGATGCGGTCGCAGGTACCGGATGCATTATTCGAGACACTCGCAAAACCACACCAGGATATCGCGAGCTCGAAAAATATGCAGTACGCATGGGAGGTGCAACAAACCACCGCATGTCATTAAATGATGCGGCTCTCATTAAAGATAATCACATCGCGGCTGCAGGTGGAGTTTCCGCTGCTTTCACAAGCGTGAAGAGTAAATATCCAGATTCACCCATTGAAATTGAAGTTGATAATTTGGTGCAGTTACAAGAAGTTATTTCGCTCGATCCTGATTTAGTACTTCTTGACAATATGACGCCTGCGCAATGCGCAGAGGCTGTAAAACTCGTCGGTGGCGCCTTTCCGCTTGAGGCATCTGGAGGAATATCGCTAGCGAATGCACGCGATTATGCAGAAACAGGAGTGAATTACTTGGCAATCGGAGCGCTTACCCATAGCGCTCCTATTTTGGATATTGGCCTAGATATGAGAGTGGAGTAGCCATGTTGTTAACAATAGATGTCGGAAATACCAATACCGTATTAGGAATTTTTCAGGGAAAAGATCTCGTCAAATCTTGGCGCGTGAAAACTGATTCTCGAACCACTGCTGATGAACTTTGGTTGCAATACAGCGCACTCACAACTGGTTATGAAGTAACGGGTTTATCCATGTGTTCAACTGTTCCAGCTGTACTTCGGGAATTGCGTACGATGATTAACTCTTACCTGCAAGAAATTCCTACAACAATTGTCGAGCCAGGTACAAAAACTGGCGTGCAGTTGTTGGTTGATAATCCAAAAGAAATTGGCGCAGACCGAATCGTAAATACCTTGGCTGCACACACTCTCTTTGGTGGACCGGCAATCGTTGTAGATTTTGGTACCTCAACTAATTTAGATGTCGTATCTCCCAAAGGTGAATTTCTTGGCGGTGCACTTGCTCCGGGTATTGAGATTTCAGTTGATGCACTTGCTGCACGAGCAGCTCAACTTCGTAAAGTAGAACTTATTCGGCCAAAGAGCGTCATTGGTAAAAATACTGTTGAGGCGCTTCAGTCTGGAACCATTTTCGGCTTTGCCGGCCAAGTAGATGGATTAGTCGAACGAATTTGTGATGAGTTAGCAGATCTTTATGAAGGTACGCCAACAGTCATTGCAACCGGAGGTCTTGCGCCGTTAATTATTGGAGTGGCAGAAACCATTGATGAACATGAGCCAGATTTAACCCTGATTGGACTTCGTCTCATTCACGAAAAGAACGTCAACTAGTCGTGCGGCGGTAGACTGCGGACACTATGAGCGCCGACAACACGACTGCACCAGAGGATGATCTTCCAGAGCAACTCCGCATCCGTCGTGAAAAGCGTGCAAGCCTCATCGATCGTGGCATTGAGCCTTATCCCGTTGCAGTATCACGAACCAAAACCCTCAAGGAAATTCGTTCACACTATGCAGATTTGGCAATCGATGTTGCAACCGGAGATATCGAAAGCCTTACGGGACGCATAATTTTTAAACGCGATACTGGCAAGCTCTGCTTTGCAACGCTGCGCGAAGGTGATGGCACTGAACTACAAGCAATGCTTTCGCTCGACAAAGTTGGCGAGGATTCGCTCGCCGCTTGGAAGTCAGATATTGATTTAGGCGACATAGTTTCTGTCACTGGAGAAATCATCACATCAAAACGTGGCGAACTCTCAATTTTGGCGCATTCCTGGACGCTCGCTGCAAAGTCATTAAGACCACTACCAAATGATCACAAGCCTATGTCTGAAGAGACCCGAGTTCGCATGCGTTATGTGGACTTAATCGTGCGTCCTGAAGCGCGCAGTGCTGCAAGAATGCGCCCGTTAGTAATGCGTTCACTCCGCGAAACTTTTAACTCCCAGGATTTTATTGAAGTCGAAACACCTATGTTGCAAGTAATGCACGGTGGTGCAGCGGCAAGACCTTTTAAAACGTATAGCAATGCTTATGACATTGATCTTTATATGCGCATCGCCCCGGAATTGTTTTTGAAGCGATGCGTGGTTGGCGGTATCGAACGAGTCTTTGAAATCAATCGTAATTTCCGCAATGAAGGTGCAGATTCTTCGCACTCTCCAGAATTTGCCATGATTGAGTCTTATATGGCCTACGGCGATTGGCGCTCAATTGCCGACTTAACTAAGTCACTTATTCAAAATGCTGCGCTAGCCGTGGCGGGCTCCCACGTTGTTACTCATCATGATGGACGACAATTTAATTTGGGTGGCACCTGGAAAGAAATTTCACTTTACGATGCAATCTCTGAAGGAGTTGGCGAAAAAGTTACAGCGCTCACTCCCATCGAAGATCTCAAGAAAATTGCTACGAAATTAGGCATAAAGGTTGATCCGAAGTGGATCACCGGAAAGTTGGCAGAAGAAATCTTCGAGCACGTGGCGAAAGATCAGTTAATTGAGCCAACATTTGTTATGGGCTTCCCAGTTGATACCTCTCCGCTGGTTCGAGCGCACCGAGAAATTCCGGGAGTTGCGGAAAAGTGGGATCTTTACGTTGATGGATTCGAATTGGCAACTGGTTATTCTGAATTAATTGATCCCGTGATTCAGCGCGAGCGTTTAGTAGAACAGGCACAACTTGGCGCCAAGGGTGATTTAGAGGCGATGCAAGTAGATGAAGATTTCTTGCGTGCCATGGAATTTGGTATGCCACCAATGGGTGGCATGGGAATGGGTGTTGATCGATTACTGATGGCGCTAACTGGACTTGGTATCCGCGAAACTATTCTGTTTCCATTAGTTAAACCTGAAGCAGAGTAGCAATGCTGCAGATTCGTCCCGCAAAAACATCAGATGTAAAAGCCATTCGAGAGTTAGTGGATGCTTATGCAGCTCCTGGTCAAATGCTCGCTAAGGAAACTGTCACACTCTTTGAAAGCGTTCAGGAATTTACCGTTGCTGAAATAGATGGAGTGATTGTGGGTTGCGGAGCTCTCCATATTCTCTGGGAAGATCTTGCAGAGGTACGTACTGTTGCTGTTAAAAAAGAGTTACATCGACAAGGAATCGGACATCAAATTTTGCAACGAATCATTGAACGGGCTCGTGAGATTGGTGTGTCAAGAATATTTTGTCTCACTTTTCAAACTCAATTTTTTGGCAAACATGGTTTTCAAGAAATTGAAGGAACTCCGGTAGCAGCAGATGTCTATCAAGAGCTGTTGCGTTCCTACGATGCAGGAACTGCCGAATTTCTCGATCTCGAATCGGTGAAGCCCAATACCCTGGGCAACACCCGCATGCTCTTGAACCTTTATCGTGACTGGGAAAC
>OGWM01000008.1_pt1 | contig 27481 bp, 30 predicted proteins | sample 1576041 | NCBI WGS metagenome assembly OGWM01 (sample SAMN07581538, study PRJEB24739) | freshwater metagenome | place: Singapore | collected 2015-01
GTTTCCCAGTCACGATAATGGGGTGTTATATTAGAAAGGTAAATCAAAATACAATTGATTTTGGTTTATCCTGGTTTGAACAGGTGTGCAAATTTTCATCAAGGGATCAGGTTTCATTTCCATTTGTGCTTTGGAACTTTGAGGATAGAATAAAGCTGGCATATCTTAAAGGCAATTGCTCAAAGTATATCGGCACGCCGTTTGAAAACGAAGGGAATATATATTTTACTAACCATGCAAACCATATAAGATGATACCATTATTTAAAGTTGCTATGAATCCAGAGGCAGATAAAGCCGTAGCCAAAGTATTACAGTCAGGCTTCATCGGTCAGGGTGAAGTTGTTGAAGAATTTGAAAGGCAACTAAAAGAAAGGTTTAAAAACGAATATCTTGTTACTGTCAATTCTGGTACCTCTGCACTACAATTATCATTAAGACTTATAAAGGATAAACATCCAAATAAGAAGTACATCATATCAACCCCATTGACTTGTACAGCAACTAACTGGGCGATACTTGCAGCTGGGTTTGAAATCATTTGGGCGGATATTGATCCAAACACTTTAAATATTCATCCATTATCGGTTCAAGCGTGCCAAACGGATGAAGTGGCTGCGGTTATGGTTGTTCATTGGGGTGGTGCTGCTGCGGATGTTAAATGGATAAAATCACTTACAGGGCTTGACATTATCGAAGATTGCGCTCACGCTTTTGGCGCAACTTATAGGAATGAAGATATATTGGTTGGGAATTCTGGTAATTACTGTTGTTTTTCCTTCCAGGCTATAAAACACCTTACCACTGGTGACGGTGGTATGTTAATACTTCCAAGTGAGTATGAATACAGAAAGGCAAAGTTACTTCGCTGGTATGGCATTGACAGGGAAGGTGATAGAAAAGATTTTCGATGCGAAGCACCGATAAAAGAATGGGGCTACAAATTTCACATGAATGACATTAATGCAGCCATTGGTATTGAAAACCTAAAAATAGTTGATGATAATATTGATAAGCACTTTGACAATGCTTTATATTATAATGAACAATTTCTATATGGAGTAACTGAATTACGAAAATTGGAATTTAAACCTAATTCCAGCTATTGGATATATTCAGTTAAGGTACCAAGAAGAGATGACTTCCAAAGGGCAATGAAAGACAGAGGGGTAATGACTTCTCAGGTTCACGAAAGAAATGATATACACCCATGCGTTACAAAGTATAAAACGAAGCTTGATATTCTTGATGATATTATTGGGGAACTATCCAGCATACCCGTTGGCTGGTGGGTAAGTCAGGAAGACAGAGAATATATTGTTGAACAAATAAAAAAAGGTTGGTAATGTTAAAATTAATAGTTAGCGGTCGTGTTGGTGCGGATGCACAATTAAAAACGGTTGGAGATACAACGGTTTGTTCTTTTTCAGTTGCTCATTCAGAAAAGGTGTATGGGGAAACAAATACTGAGAAAACAATTTGGATAGCTTGTAATATCTGGGGCGAGCGAGGGGTTAAACTGGCACCTCATATCTTAAAAGGTACTTTTGTTTGCGTGGAAGGATCAGGCGGAGTAAATGCTTACTTGAAATATGGTGAGGCTTCAGCTATGATAAATTGTCGTGTAAATAGCCTTGAGTTTGGTGGTAAACCAGTACCGGGAGAAAACAATCCTAAAGTAACCGATTTAACAACATTAGTAAACGATGAATTCCCTTTTTAATGGCGTATTATAACTACCAGATACCTTCCAGTTATTATAAGAATAATATCGGAAAGACATTATATAACACGGTTCTTACGATGAACCCGCAAATCATTATTGAGTTTGGAACATTGCACGGTTATTCAGCTATCGCAATGGCTCAAGCATTGCGAGATCTCGGAAGTAATGGTAAAATAATGTGCTATGATCTTTGGGAGAAATACCCATACAAACATACCTCAAAGGAAAACACTCAAATAAATATTGATGCATACGGCTTGACAAAATATATTGAACTGGCAGAATTGGATTTTTATAACTGGAAGCCTGTTCCTTTTGACTTAATGCACTTTGATATATCCAACCATGCTGGGCATCTAAAATATTTAAAGTCATTAAAAGAATATCATTCCATGTATGGAACTATTTTATTTGAAGGTGGAACAAAGGAAAGGGATAATGTTGACTGGATGAAGGATTTCCAACCCATCAATTCATCTGGAATAAACTTTATAACCATTAACGAGGCATTTCCTTCCTTATCTATTTTACTATGAAATTAGCCGTAGTAGCATCAGGCTGGCATTTCCCATTAGATTTTTATGAATCAATGGCAAGGCAAATTAGGATAAAGAATTGGCAGTATAATATGTTCTGCATTAGCCATCGGGAGCCAAAATACTCAAAACAGGAAAAGAAAGATTTGCAGCTTCAGGAATTGGATGCTATTCTATATAAAGAGATAGCAACCATTGAGCAGATAAAGGCATTAGGCTGGAATTATAAAGAATATCCAAACACAATAGGCGACTGGGGTTGTTCAAATCAATGGCTCGAAGATTATGATTACAAAGATTACGATTTGCTACTCTTTACCCATGATGACAATTTTATTCATAATTACAAATGGCTTGGGAATATCATATACTTTATCAATGATGACTGGGAGATTCTTTCCAATTCATGTGGTGATCCTCCAGGCTGGCTTCGTGGTTCGTGCGAGTTCTTTAAGCCTTCATTACTTGATAAAATAGGTGGTAAGTTTGACCTAAGTCAGGTTACTTTAAACAGAGAAGGCGAAACCTTATCTCCAGATAAATGGGCAGATATTTTTGACTGGAATAACACGGTACATCCATTGATGACATTCATCAAGGATAATAATATCAAGGTTGGACATATTTCCAATACATATCGGCATTCAATGTTTGTATCCGAGGGTGAGCGTGGATTTATTTCCCCTATTTTAAAAAAATAAACTTATATTTGTTTAATAATTTATGAAAATGAACACGGTAAAAAAGGATGAGATATTTGGCGTAACCTTTCGAAACAAGGTTATAAGGCAGCGTCTTTTGGATATTCAATACGATTTATGGAAGGCAACCAATAGAAAGCATTCTATGGAAGCAGTCCTGGAGGTTTTATTAGATACCTATAAAAACAGGCATAAATGAGAATAGGTATCGTAGTAAATTTAAGTAGCCCAACAACTGACTATTATCGAACGGTTAACCCATTTATCAGGCTTCGGGAATCATACCCCAAGTTCATAGTTAAAATGATTAACCCAGATACGGTTAAGTGGTATGACTTTTACGACGTTGATGTAGTTATCTTCCAGAGGGCAAATGGTAATGATATATTGGGAATGATTAATGAGGTGAAGCGAATGGGTAAGAAAATCATTCTAGATCACGATGATTTACTGCATGAGGTCAGCCAGGCAAACCCATCAAGCCAGCATTTCAATAAGCCACAAGTAAAAGAATCAGTTGAAAAGGCTTTTCAATACGCTAACTATGTGACGGTTTCAACCCCTTTCTTAAAAGAGTTTTATTCCCAGTTTATCCCAAAAGATAAAATAACCGTTATTCCTAATGCCATTGACTTTCAGGTTACACCGATGCAGCCAGTAAAAAGGGATAAGTTGATAGATGCAAAGAAACGGTTAATGTGGCGAGGCAGTCAAACGCATCTTGAAGACTTAAACACGGTTAAGAATTTCTGGGAACAGATGCAAAAGAACGATAAGGTTGAAGTCGGTATGGTTGGATTACCTGACTGGATGGGTAGAACGCTCTATCCAAATTCAATTATTGTACCTTGGAATAATTCGCTATTTCAATACTTTGAGATGCTTAAAAATTCAAAACCTCATTACGGGGTTTTCCCTTTGACTATTGACAATTTCAATCAGGCGAAGTCAAATAACTTTGCTATGGAAATGCTGGTAACGGGTTGTATATCCTATGCACCAAAGAAGATTGAAGAGTTTAACATACCTGGTGTGCGGACTTATTTAAACGAGGTTGATTTAATCCACCAATTTACCACGGCTTTAAATAAAGATGATATGTACTTTGTTGACTTGGAAGCAGGTCGTAAGTGGTTGCAAGAGGAAAGGGATTTATTAAAGGTAAATGAGTTAAGGTTAAGTGTAATGAAAAGTATATGAAAACAGGTACAGTAGGCAGACCAGTAAAGGCAGATTATGATAAGGGTACAGTCAGGGTTGAACTTAGACTAACCCCTAAACAGGCAGAGCAATTGGAATTTAAAGTTGAAAAAAGTGGTTTAACGACATCTGCATTTATTAGATTAAAATTAGGATTAAAGTAAAAAAAAAAAAATATATGACAGCTATAAATGTAGGTTGGTGGAATGATGAGCAATCTTTTTATATGAGCTTTGAAAAGGCTATGGAAAAAAATAACCTGTATCAAGGTGAAATTGAAACCCCGATACAATGGTTACATAGGCAGTCTTATGACTTGGATAGTGATGATAAACTTACAAGTGATATTTTTAAAATAGCTTCTGAAAAGCAACTTATATTGATGGAACAATTTAGTAAATGGTTAATTGATAATAAATGGGAAATAGATTATAGAAAAGGAATTTGGTCACATGAATTTTATGGATGGTATTCAATGTCAGAAGTTTATCTATTGTTTTTAAAAAGTAAAAAGGCATGAAGCTAAAAGATATTAAGCCAAACCCGAATAATCCCAGAGTTCTAAGGGATGACAAGTTTCAAAAGCTGAAGAAAAGTATTCAGGAATTTCCGAAAATGCTTTCCCTTCGCCCAATAGTCATTGATGAAAACAACGTGGTTCTTGGAGGCAATATGAGGCTTCGTGCCTTACAGGACCTAGGTTATACAGACCTTGATGACAGTTGCGTAAAGTATGCCAATGACTTAACCGAGGAAGAAAAGAAGCGGTTTATCATTGCGGATAACGTTGCCTTTGGGGAATGGGACTGGGACACTTTGGCGAACGATTGGGACGTCGTGGACTTGGAGGCGTGGGGGTTGGAAATACCGAACTTTGATGAAGAGCCTGAACAACTTGAAGCAAGTGAAGACGATTACGACGTTCCCGAAGGAGGCATTGAAACAGACATTGTCATTGGTGACTTGTTCGAGATTGGGGAACATCGGTTACTTTGTGGGGATTCAACGGACTCGGACGCCGTGGCGCGGTTGATGAACGGGAAGAAGGCAGATTTATTATTGACAGACCCGCCTTATGGCATTGATTATGGCAATCAACTTATTAAGGGAGAAGAATTTAATGAGAAAACAAATAAACACGGGTGGCGAAATTTTGGAAATCCTGGATGGGATAAAGCAAAACCAGAAAGTGGCGTTTTGCAATATTTTTGCCAAATAACAGACAATCAAATAATATGGGGTGGTAATTATTTTACAGACGATTTACGCCCAACGATGGGGTGGCTTATTTGGGATAAAGGGCAAAGAGGATTCAGTTTAGCGGACGGGGAAATGGCATGGACTTCTTTTAATAATGCCTTAAGAATTAAAGAATACGCAAGGGCAAAAGCAAATCAAGAAGAAAAAAATCATCCAACTCAAAAACCACAACAGATAATGAATTGGTGTTTTGAATACGCGGACAGACATTCAAAGAAAGAGGTTAATTTGTTATTAGACCCTTACCTCGGTTCAGGCTCTACCATGGTTGCAGCGCACCAACTGAAACGCCGTTGTTATGGTTTAGAGTTAGAACCCAAATATTGTGCCGTCATCATTGACCGCATGAGAAAACTTGATTCAACATTGATAATTAAGCGTAATGGCGTGGAGGTAAAAACAACGTAATAACAACGAAATGGGAGGCAAAGGAAAAATAGAACCACGTTGGAAGAAAGGAGAGACAGGCAACCCAAACGGTCGCCCTAAGAAACTCCCAGCCCTTGACTTGATTATGGCAAATGTCATGGGGCAGGAGAAAGACGGTATCACGGCGGCGGAAGCAATTATCATGAAGCTACGAGAGATGGCAACAAAAGGCGATATTAAAGCTGCTCAATTACTTTTAGATAGGGGTTACGGTAAAGCAAAGCAAAACATTGATATTACCACGCAGGGTGAAAAGGTAACAATACCGACGATTATATTTACAAAGGATGAAGATAAAGGTTAATCCTAAATATCAAGCACTCTGGAAGCCTAAGACAAGGTATTTTCTGATTACTGGTGGACGTGGTTCAGCTAAGTCCTTTACCGTTGGGCTTTGGGCTTGTAATATGCTATTGGCTAACCCATCATGGAAAATGCTTTACACACGTTACACGTTAACGTCTGCCAATATTTCCGTTATCCCAGAGTTTAGGGAAAAGATTGATTTATTAGGCGTCGGGGATGAGTTCAATATGACAAACGCCTTGATAAGCCACAAAGTAACAAAGTCAGAGATTATCTTTTCAGGCATCAAAACAAGTTCAGGGAATCAAACGGCAAAGTTAAAGTCGATACCCGGGTTAAATGTTTTTATCGTGGATGAGGCTGAAGAATTTGTCAGCGAAAAGGACTTCGATACCATTGATGAATCTATTCGTATGCCTGATATTCCAAACATTGTCATACTGGTAATGAATCCCCAGGACGTGGAACATTGGATATGGAAACGGTGGTTTGAAAAGTCGCACAAGATGGAAACGATTGAGGGGCAGATGATACCGATAAGTACTCATGAAGATATCACCCATATACATACAACCTACTTTGACAATTATGGTAATTTAAGTTATGACTACATTTTAAAAATCAATTCAATAAAGGAGCAATCACCTGAGGCATACGCTCATAGGTTTTTAGGTAAATGGCTATATAAGAAACAAGGCGTTATATTCCCAAACTGGGTAGAGGGAGAATTTGATAAATCTTTGCCTTTTGCCTATGGACTTGACTTTGGGTTTTATCCTGATCCGCTTGCATTGGTTAAGGTGGCAGTTGACAAAGGGGCAAAGAAAATTTATGTCCAAGAGGTGATATATAAACAATCCCTTTCTTACGAGGCAGTCATTGAGCAAATGAACCATTTTGTTGAGATTAACAGTATGATAATAGCCGATACAAGTGAACCAAGGTTAATTGAAGCATTGCAGCAAAAGGGGTTAAACGTGCATAAAGCAGATAAAGGGCCTGGGTCAGTCGTGGAAGGAATAAAAAAGATGCTTGATTTTACCATTGTTGTTACGGCTGATTCATTTAATATCAAGCATGAGTTAAGGAATTACATTTGGAATGACAAAAAGAGTTCAACGCCCTTAGATGCTGAAAATCACGGATGCGACAGCACACGCTATGCCTTTATGAGGCTTTTGGAGGGTTCAGATTTATTGGCTTTTAATTAAAAAACTATGACAGATAAAGAAAAGGCGGTTACGATCATTGATATCATTGAGAAGATAACCCAGGAAATCATTGATAAGCCAAACCATCGTAAGCGGTTGTTACAAATGCGTTCACATCTGGAAAAGGCAGTTAAACTGACAGGCAATGGGATCAAACGAGAATGGTCACGTCCTCCAAGCCTTCCTATATTCCAGCATCAAAAGGCAGAGGCGAAGCCATTTGTCCCTGATACCTCGGGTGATGTACTGGCAGATAACACAACCCCAACAACCAAAAAAGGAAAACGAAAATAATGGTAGTATTTAACATTGGCAACAAACAGGTAAAATATACCTACCCTGAAACGGCATCGGATATAACTATGGAGCAATACATCCATTTTGTCAAATTCCTTTTACCCCAGCATCCACAAGTAGAAAGAGAAGCTATTGACCACCTTGGAGAAAGGGAGCAAGTATATGAGAAGATAAAGCCGTATGCAAAGAAGCTAAAGATTGAGACAAAAGGCAAACAACAATTTGATGTCATTGAACTGCTTAGTTATATATTAGACAATGATGAAGTAAAGGACAATGTACGTCGTTTTCTTCCAGCATTGATAAGCAAATGGCAGACACATAACGATGAATTAACAAGAAGGCTGGAGATAATGGACAAGGTCTGGGAGGCTAAAGTCAGATATCCATATATGGCAACCGTAGTGAACTACTTTACCGGTATTCCGTTAGATGCCTGTTACGGAAAAGTGGCAGAATCAATTGAACTTAAATACCTTCAATTTCTATTTGAAAAGATATTAAAGGCATTAAATACACCAGATGAAACAAAGTACAAGCAACTGTATGATTTTAATGGCAAAGTCTATACGCTTCCTGATAAGCTTATGGAAAAGTCAACCTTATTAGAATTTAGCATGGCAGCACAATTTGACAAAGCTATCATGGAAATTAATAGCCAACAAGCTGAAGGGCTTTTAAATGTAATGGCAGTATTGCTAAAGCCTATTGGCATGGAATATTCAGATGAACTATTTGAACAGAATAAAATTGACTTTCTTAAAATGCCATTACAGACGGCTTACGAGGTTGCTTTTTTTTTGACAAAGTTAAGCGAGAGATACAGTTTAGATTTGCAGACCTCTATGCTTCAACAGGCGATGGCAAGTCTCAATTAGCAAGTAAAAAGTTAAATGAAAAATATGGTTGGTATCTTACGATTAAGAGAGTGGCAGAATCAGGATTGTTCAATTTAAGCGGTTATACGCCTATGGAATCAGCGGAAAAAGCAAAATTGTACCAAGTCTTTCAATACCTTGCAAGCAAAGCAGCTGAAGAAAAGGTACTTAATGAAATATCTAAAAGCAAAAAATGACATTAGTAGATTTAGCAAATATATTCGAAGCAGCCACAAACGCAATAACAGGGTTAAATGGCTTCTCTTTTGGCTGGGCTTCAGACCGAGTGCGATCTCAAATTTATACGGAAGAAGGAGAAAATAATACAAATATATTCCCACGGGTATTCTTTGCCGTTCCAACCTTAGTAAATAACCCAATAACTAGGAGAGATAATTATCAAGTTACTTTATTCTTTGATGATTTACTAGGGTATGATGAGAACGGCGATGTCGATTCAACTTTGCAGATAACAAAGTGGTCAACGTTAATAACATTGGCTGAAAAGTTTATTCTGGAATTAGGGACAACAAAAACAACTAATAGCTTTCCAACAGAGGTAACATTAACGCCTGATTCATTTACCTCAATTCAAAGGCTGATAACAATACAGGCAACCTTTAATATAACAATTAAGAGCGAATGTTAGATAACCTTCAAAAGTTGGCAGATGATATTGGGGATTTAGCCATGACGGTAGTGGCTAATGAATGGAAGGCGCAAGGACACAACTTAACAGGTTCAGCCATTAAGCAGATGGAAACAATGGTTAAGTTTCAAATCAATACGTTAATCATTGAAGGACTTATTCCTGATTACATGGCTTACAATAATTCAGGGGTTAAGGCTGAAAGAATACCATATTACCCGGGCAGCGGAAACAAGACAAGCAAGTACATTGATGGCTTAATGCGATATGCAAAACAAAGGTTTGGCGCATCCGACAAAGAATCAAAATCAATAGCCTTTGCCATTGCATCAAAGCATAAAAAAGAAGGTATGCCAACAATTAAAAGTCAGAAGTATTCAAATACGGGAAAGCGTACTGGATTTATCGAAACGGCTTTAGACAAAAATAGTCAAAAGTTTATTGAGCTAATTGAGAATGCTATTAAATATAGCGTTGAAGTTACCATTGAAAGTTATTACAAATCAATCCTTAACCGATGAGTTATACGATTAATCCTGATACATTGTCAAGTTTTCTTTATCCTGTATCTTATCGGAATATTGAGCCTTCTGCGGTGGTTCAGCAACAAGTTGACGTATATGTCGGTGGAAGTCTAGCAGGATCATTTTTAGCTGCCAAAACAGGAACATCAGGAAGTAGTGCCGTCTTTGATACCAATATTCAAAGCTTTCTTTATTCAGACGTCGCACCAGTTACTGGGACAAAGTCAACTTTATTTGGTACATTAAATACCTATTCCCTTTCAACTAATACCGATGTTATTAAATCCATTTATTGCGTAGCTAAGAATCAAACGTTGGATTCATCTGGATTCTTGGTAACGTCAACAGCACCTCAATATAGTGCGACGGCTTATGTCATCCCTTCCCAGTTTTATGCCAATGAATATGACTTAGGCGATTTTTACCAGCCATCAGCAAACCCTTTTAAATTCTTGACCACGAACAACCAGGACAGGCGATGTAATGCAGCTGGTAACCTTTATTTATCCTTTGTTGGGAAAGGGGTTAATAGCGCACAATTTGAGTTCTGGACAAATGCTGGCAGTTCATCGGTTACCATTGTTGACTTAGTTAACGCAACGGCTAATAATGATTTATACACTATCTCAGTTGGTGTGGCTAATATTTTTAACGCTACTGCTGTATTTCACGCTGGCAACTTTCCTACTAATCCTGATACTTATTCCTATTATGAGGTTAGCGTTGGCAGTTATTCGGGGAGTTATACGCAGCTTAGCGAAAAGATACAGATAAACATTGAGCCAAATTGTAGCGATGATATTGAACTTCATTGGTTCGGTAAATACGGTGGGGCTGAAAGCTATCAATTCAGAGGCTTAATACAAGAAAGTCAAACGGCAAATGGTGACATTATAAACCTTTCCCAGCCATGGAATTTGGCAGTATCACCAAAGGCAAACAGTTATGACAAAACAATTATTAAAACAAATCAAAGGGTAAACAAGTCAAAACAAATCAAGTGTAATGTAAGTCATGAAGATGCAGAATATATCGCATCATTGTTTTATTCGCCTGAGGTTTACATTATTGAAAATAACCAATACGTCAATGTTACCATTGCTAATGCGGATATAAGAACAAATGACAATAGGGCAACAGATATTGAGATATCTTTTGAAATTATCTATCCTAATAAACCAGTCGCCCAGCTATGATAAAATTATACATTGGTGGGCAAGAGGTTGATTTAAACCAAGAGGACGTAAATGTTACCATTGATTATTCAATTGAGAATATTGAACTTGGAAATATATCAGGCGCACATTCAAAGCGAAATGTTACGCTGCCAGCAACCAAAACCAATGTAAATATATTTCAGAACATTACCGACCCGGGAGCAATTATTACCAATGCTTATAAGTTGCTATCGGCACGCCTTGAAGCTGATGGCGTACCAATCCTGACAGGCAAAGCAAGGCTGGAAGGGGCTGATTTACAAGCCATCAATTCAGGGTTTTTGGCATCCAATTTTAAGGTATCATTAATTGGCAACAATGCGGACTGGTTTGCAGATGTTGGCAATACTTTAGTTCGTTCTTTAGGGTGGGATGACATTGAGGTAAGCGAAACAACGGTTAAAACAAATTACAATCCAACCACGGCAGAGCATTGTTTTATCTTGATGAAATGGAAAGCCTGGGAGAATGAGGATTACATCACGAACAATGAAATGACACCAGCCATCTTTATTTGGCAAATACTGGAAAAGGCATTTAGGACAAAGGGATATGAGTTGAATAGTATTTTTAAGACGGATCCTTTTAACCGTTTGATTATCCCAATGGGATTAAACCTTGATGCGGATTATATCAAAGACTTTGTCAACTTACGGGCGTCAAATCCATCACCAAGTACCATCACTTATTCAGCTGGCGATTACGGAACAATTGATATTACCTTTACCGATGAAACAACATCGCCAAACTTTGACAATGGCGGCAATTATACTGGCGGTGTGTACACCGTTCCGATAAATGCTTTATATGAATTAATCTTAGAGTTAAACGTTAATTTAACGGCTTCTATCGGTGATTTAAACCAGTTTGCAGAGCTTATTTTATTTTTTGAAGTTAATGGCAACGTTGTATCAACCTACGATTTAACCAATGAAACGGCTTTAAATGATTCCATAGTACTTGAATATCTGGGGGATTTAGTAACTGGGGACTTGGTAAAGGTTCGATTAAGGTATGAAAATGTAAGCTTTAATTTAACGCTTGCAGGTTCTATTTCCATAGTGGCAGAAAAAGAAGGATTAGAGGCTGGTGAAGTGGTTAACCTTCAGTACATCATTCCCATTTCATGGTATGTTCGGGATATTATCAGCGATCTTACAACCATTTTCAATTTGGCATGGGAAACCGATGTATTAAATAAAAAGGTATATGCATACCCAAAGGACGATTATACCATTCGTTACCGGGCAAACAGTACAGGAGCAATAAGCCTAACTACCTTTGACGGCTTCTTTACTGGCTCAAACAAATACGATTTAAACACCCGAGATATTGACGGCTCGGAGTTTGAAATATTAGACGGATATAAAAGCAGTCAAGTATTAGCATGGGCAACAGATGATGATACGACAAACAAAGAAGAGGAAAGAAGGGGTGTAAATATTTATTCAGGTGGTTACAACTTCCCAACAGATAGATTTGAAAATGGGGTTGAATTTATTTATACCAAATTCTTTGCCAAAACAATTCATATTAGCGATGTAGCCATAACAAGCGGTGGGGTTTATGGCGCTCAAATACCTTTAGTCTTTGGCGATGACTACAACACGGTTACCGATGCCGAGCCAAATTACAACTTAGCCCCTCGTTTGCTTTATTATGCTGGAAGAAGAAGCGGTTTAGATGGATATGTCAGGCTATATGATGAAAATAGTTCAGCATCTTCAGCCTTTGACTTTCCAGCAGCTTTCATGGTTAATTACAACGATCCAAGTGGAGGGGATTTCAATCTATCCTTTTCCGATGAGGTAACAAATTATTCAAATGTAATGCAAGGGATATTTAAAACCTTTCATTTACAAAGTTATAAGCGAATTGAATTAGGCAAGGTTTACACTACATTTGCAAAGTGGAAGCCAAAAGATATAACCCAGCTTTCATTTAGACGTAAGGGAATTATTGGTTCATCCAACTTTATAATTCAAAGCCTGGAATATAACCCAAAGTCTAACAGTCCAGCCAAAACCGTTTTACTTTATGATGAAAAGCCAAACGTTACTGACTTAACAAAGGTATCAAATACGATTACGTTGGCTGGTGCTTCGCCACAAACGGGAACGGTTACTGGTTCTGGCAGCGGATTAGTTGGAGCAAATGGACTTGTAATTAATATTCAATTGTCATACAATCCATTCCTTAATTCAAGTACCAACGTATTGGTTTTACCAGTCAATTCAGGAATCACGAACGTATCAAATGTCAATGCCAATGTTATGGTATTCCAGAATGGTCAAAAACTTTTACCAGGTGTTCAGTATAGTATTACAGCGTCAACGGTTACAATTGATGCAAATACCCATTATGAGGGTGCAAATTATGAAGTCATTGTTAACGGTGTAACAAAAGGATAATGGACAAAGAGGCATTGGCAAAGAAAATATTTTTAGAATTTTATTCATCTTTCATTCTTGATGATGATATTGAGGAAACTGGTCGGGTTTTATATCTTGCTAAAAAGGCTTCGATAATACATCTTAATTTGATTAAAGGTATCTTGCAGCATGAGGAGTATATTGATAATATGGCATATCTAAAGGATATAGTCAATAAAATAAATATATAATGTCAGAAAAGGTAATTGGTTTTAAAATACAGATAGAGGGTTTAGCTGGTACGATTGAAACGGCAACCGAACTAAAAAGGCAAATTGCTGAGGTCAACAAAGAGTTAAAAAAGGCTTCCAATGTCGATGATATAAAAAAGCTGGAGAAACAACTTATTGACTTAAAAGCAGCGCAATCACTTGTTAATGATGTTACAAGGGAGCAAGTTAAATTAAGGAAAGAGGAGATATCAGCGAATGATAAGGCAGAAGGGGCTTATCGCCGTTTATCAAAAGAATTAAATGACCAGCGTAAAAGATATAAGGATTTAGCGGCAGCAGAACAGGATTCAAGTCAGGAAGCAAAAGACCTTTTAGTAAGTATAAACAACCTCGATAAAAAGCTAAAGGGAATTGATGCTACGGTTGGACAATTTCAAAGAAACGTCGGAGGTTATACTGAAGCATTATCCAACTTTTTCCCACGTTTAGGCGGAACGATTGGCAATGTTACAGGGCTTGTTGGAGATTTATCAAGCGGATTCGCTCAACTTGGTAAAACCACAGGGGTTGCAAACGTTGGATTAGGGGCGGTTGGTTTAGCATTGACGGCTTTCAGTGGCATTAGTGCAATCATTGATGACATTAGTCAATCAGCAAGGGCAATATTTGACCTTAAATTACAACTTGAAAACTTTGGAGTAGCCTCTGAAAACTTAGACCAAGTCGCGGTAAGGGCGCAAACCATTGGAGAAATATTTAAGGTTAGTGCGGATGAAGTTGCGGTTGCGGCAAATACATTGGTTAAGGAATTTGGCGTTCCATTTGAAAAGGCTTTTGATACGATTCAAAGTGGATTTTTAAAAGGTGCAAATGCTCAGGGTGAATTTTTAAAGGAGTTAAAAGAATATCCCGCGCAATTTAAAGCGGCAAATATAGGGCTTGAGGAATTTTTAGCGTTGTCCATTGATTCTGCAAAAAGTGGTATATACGACGACAAAGCATTAGACGCGGTAAAAGAATTTGGCTTATCAGTCAGAGAGCAATTAAAAGGAACAAGAGATGCTTTTGTAGCTGCATTTGGTGAAGAATTTACAAATAATTTATTTAACAATTTAAATACGGGCGCAATCACAACTGGTGAGGCGTTAAAACTTGTAACAAAAGAAGTACAAAATACAGGTGTTTCGGGTAAGGAATTACAGGGTTTAATATCTACCGTTTTCCGTGCAGCGGGTGAAGATGCGGGAGAATACGTCTTAACCTTAGGTGATGTTTTAAATAATACGGATAACCTTTTTGTTGCCGAAACCGATTTACAAAAGCAACTTGAAAGAAATATTAAGGTTACTCAGGATTTAAACGAGGAAACGGCAAAGTATTCTCAGACGGTTATTGATGCTGAAATTTCAAGAAAGGAATTTTTAAACGGCTTAAAAAGCATTGGTTTATTTATAACCGATACCTTCATTGGAATATTAAATGCGGTTGGCAAAAGTTTTTCAGAATTATTTGGAATTAATGAAGAATATGTAAAAAGAGTTAAAGCGGCTCAGGACAGAGCAAGTGAGGAGGATTTTCAAAGACTTGTTAAACAAGGCGTTTTAAAAGCAAGAGAAACAAAAAAGCAAGGTGAGGAAATATTAAAAGTTGGTTCTGAGGCATGGAAGAAAAAAGAAATACAAGAACAAAACCAAAGAGAAAAGGATTTAAACGCACAAAAAAAAGGAGTTAAAGATTTAGAAGAAACTCTTAAAGGAAAAGATATTGTAAGCAATTCAAAGAAAGCAGGCGAAAAAATCGCCAAGTCCTTCACCGAAGGTTCCCTTGCAGCCCTCGAAGATGAACGAAGCAAATTACAACAGGCTTTCTCAAATGCCGTTGCTGGTTCTGGAACACAGAAGGAATTGGCGGTAAAGTTGAACGCAATCAATAATCAAATAAAAGATGCAGTTGAACAACAAAACCAATTATTGGCTGATGCTTCCAGAGGTAATTTGCTTAAAAATTTACAAAGTGCAGAACAGTTGGTTACATTACCAGTAAGTTTAAAACCATTAGAAAGTAAAACGTTGACTGAAAATGCGGCTAAAATTGCAAATAAGGAAGCCGAAGATTTAAAGAAGATTCAGGATCAAATTATAAAAAACGCTGCTGACTTTAATGAAAAATATAAAGATGAGCAAAAAAAATCGGAAGAAGAATTTTATATTGAAAGACAAAAAAGAATAGAACTTGCAGCTCAAGGCATTTCATTATTGACTGATTTATTTTCTACTATTCAACAGGCACGATTTAAAAAAGATGCTGATATTCTTAAAACTGAAATACAAAGCACGGAAGAAAGGATTGCTACTCTTGAGCAAAAAGCTGAAAAAGCAAGCGGATTAAAAAGGAAACGTTTATTAAAAGAGGCTGCGGATGAGAAAGTATTACTTGAGGCAAAAAATAAACAAGCTGAAGAATTACAATTAAAAGCAGCAAAGCAGGAAAAAAAAATAGCCATAGTTCAATCAATTATTCAAGGTGCTTTAGCAGTTACACGTGCATTAAATCAATTTCCTGGACCACCTGTCACCATTCCTGCAGCCATTGCAGCTGGTGTATTTGCAGGCATACAAACGGCTACTATTATAGCCCAACCATTGGCAGAAGGTGGGCTTATTACCGGGGAAAGGGTCAATCAAAGGCAAAACATCCCGACCCGTTCCAATGGCGATAACGTTTTAGCTTTTGTAAAACGGGGTGAAGTTGTTTTAAATCAAAGGCAGCAAAGTTTATTAGGTGGATCGCCAACCTTTAGAAAAATAGGTATCAAAGGCTTTGCCCAAGGTGGTTTAGTTCCGCCAATATCTGCACCAGTACAAGGTATATCAATGAATAATGATTTAAGCAAATATCTGGATACCATTGAAGCCAAAACCGATGCAATAAACAATAGGATAGATAGGTTACAGGCTTATGTTGTTTCCGAGGATATAGCCAGGGACTTAGCTGAAGGAAATAAATTAAAAGTAAAAGCAACTTTATAAATGTGCAATTGTATGAAGGTACAAAGTATATGGGGTGAACTGGCAGCGAGAATTCCAGAAGAATATAAAGAACAAGTCATGGCATCGGTTGACAGAACATATCGGGTATTATCCATTGACCCAACTGATATGGATTATCTATTTTACATTTATAATAACTTTGTCAATCATTACGAGCCAGAGCGTAGAAATTGCCCAGCTTGTCGGACAAAGGTAGTCGGGAAAATGCGTCAAATCGTTCAATATTGGAGAGATGAACAAGGATAATAAGCAAATAAGTCGGGAATTGTTTCTAGAATTTCAAGAAAGCATAATCGCCAAGTTTGTTGCCTTTTGCCATAAAGAAAATTTAAAGGATGATATATTTAACCTTATTGACTTTATCTATCAAACCAATATCATTAAGGATTCAACCATTGCAAAATATATGGTGATGGATTTATATCCAGCATCATTGTTTGAAAATGATTCGAAGATGAACGCTATAACCGATATAAGCATTCAAACGGGGTTAAGTGAAAAAACGGTGTACAATATGGTGCAGCATCCTGAAAGCTTTGGATATGGAATCAGCAAAAAAAGCAATAAGAAAAATAATAATAAATAAATTTACACCATGACTTACGCAGATTATCCAGATACGGCAAAAAATAACGCAAGAAGAGCGTTGAAGCACAAACGAGAAAACGGTTCTGATTGTGGCACTCGTGTTGGTTGGTTTCGTGCTGAACAGTTGGCAAGTGGCGAAGGCTTAACGGAGGATGAAGTAAGAAGGACTTATTCATTTCTTTCCCGGGCTGAGGTTTATGATCAAGGAAGATATACCGATGAAAATGGGAATGAAATATGCGGGTCAATAATGTATGACGCCTGGGGTGGAAGTGCGATGAAGGGTTGGGCTGAAAGCAAGTTTAAACAAATTGAAAGGGAAAAGGAAAGCAAAGCAATGGCAAGTATAAACGTTGATATAATAGGGGAAATTTCAGAATCGCAAAACTCATTTAACTATCTAAAATATAAGATAGATGAGGCAAAGGGAGAGGCTATTGATTTTACGATTTCATCTGGTGGTGGCTCGGTTACCGAAGGGATGGGAATGGCAGACTTAATAGCAACTTATCCAGGCGAAACGACGGCAACAGGAATCGGCTTGGTGGCAAGCATTGCAACGGTTGTACTGTTATCCGCAAAGAAAGTTAAGATGACTGAAAATTCATTTTTGATGATTCATCGTCCTTGGTCACAAGCCGTCGGTAATTCCGAGGAGCTGGAGGCAACGGCAGAATTATTGGATAAGATGGAAGAGAAGTTACTTGACATTTACGTTAATGCCGTTGAGAAAAGGGGTGGCGGTGATGAAATTAACCTTAGAAAGCGACTTAGAAAGATGATGGCAACCGAAACATGGTTAACGGCAAAAGAAGCAAAAGAATTTGGATTCATTGACGAAATTGTAAAAACGGACGAAAAAAATATCAATTTATTACCGTTGCAAAACAGTTTAAGCAAATTTGTAAATGTTCCAGCAGCTTTATTAATTAACAAAAACGAAGACGATATGGGTAATACCATTTTAGAAAAAATCAAAAACCTTTTGAATCAAACAGAAGAAACAGAGGTAATTGATGCACCAGCGGTTGAGGTTGAGACAGAAGAAAAGGTAATGACAGATGAGATGGCATTTAACCATTTATTAGCAAAAGGGTATTTTATCCTTACGGCTGAAGAAATGGAAAGTTTAAAGGCTAAATCAAATGAACAAAACCAATCAATCAATGAGATTGAAAGTGTTCTGGATACCTTATCAACTGAACTGGTAGCATTAAGAAACCAAGTTAAAAAAGGGGTTGGACTTCCTTCGGGTGGAACAACTGCTGAAAAAGTTATTGAACAAAAAGCGAAATCGAGTCACTTTGATTCATTTGCTTTATTAGTTAAAAACAAAATTTCACAAAGATAATGGCATTCAATCCAACAGCCCAGAATGTGAACAGTTTTGACAACGATTATACATACGTTGGTCGAAACAGTTTAAACAGAACAAACCCTTATGCAAATCCTGACGGTATCAATGCGGAGAAGCTTTACGGGGTGGATACATTTGAAACAAGAATTCCAGTTAGCCTTACTTATGCAGTCGCTTCGGCTGGTGCAAGAGTGACGGTAACACCTATCTACGGTGTTACAAGTGCATCAGATTATTGGAAATTTAACCTAATTGATGAAGCAGGCAACGAGGCTTATGGCAGATGGATTTCATCCGCTCCTTCCGCAGCTTTTGACATTACAACGACTGCCCTTAATAGTAATACTGATTGGAAGGCTTTCTTTGCTACAAAGAAATCAGGTGCAAAGACAGAATTTGCATTTGCTATTGAAGATGCAAAGGTATTAACCAATACCACAGCAACCATTACTTATGCTAACCTTTAAAATTAAATTAAAATGCCAATAACAGAATTAAGCCAATTAGACGTATCCTTCAGAGGTACCGAGGCAAATAATATATTTCTTGAGCCTGTTTTCTTTGATGATGATTTAAGAGGGCAATTCCGCATCCTCGGTAACGTCGCCAATAAAAAGAAAATGGTGTTTGTTCAACAGCTTGAAAACATCGTAAGGAAATACTCAGGCTGCGGATTTAATCCCGTTGGATCGGTATCTATCTACGATAGAACCATTGACGTTGAAAAAATGAAGGTGGATCTTGAAATGTGCTGGGATGAGTTCGAAGATACCGTTTTTGAAGAGTTGTTGAAAACAGGTACAAGGCTTCCAGATGTTTCGGGTACATTAATTGAAAATATTTTATTGACTCGTACCCAGCAAGCTATTAGACAGGATGTTCAAAGATTAACTTACTTCGGTCAGCAATCTTCAAACAATCCTAACTACGATGCCTTAGATGGTCTTTGGACAGTATACTACCCTGAATTGGTTGCTGATGCCTTAGTGCCTCGTACCAATACCGGTTCTGGATCTGACTTAGCCGCTGGAGATGGCTTTGCTATTCTTCGTGCAATTTATGACCAAGCACCTTTGCAGCTTAAAGGCTTACCAGCTTCTCAAAAGGTATTCAACGTTACTGGTTCAGTATATACCCAGTTAAGGGAAGATATTGAAGACGGTGGTGGCGGTGACTATGGTTTATTGCAGTTGATTAATGGAGTTGAGCAATTTACCTTCCGTGGTATTCCTGTTGTGGCTCAATGGAGATGGGATGAGATTTTGACAAACCTTGGAACAACTAAGCCGCATTACGTTGAATATACTACGCCTCAAAACAAGGTATTGGCAACCGATGTGCTTTCGCCTGAAACTGCATTGGAATTATGGTATGACCAGAAAGACGAAAAGGTGTATATTAAGGCACGCTTTAAGATGGGCGTAAATTATATTCACCATTCCTTAATCAGCTTAGGCTATTAAACCGAAACAAATATGAGTTCAATAACTGGTGGATGGCTTAACCAATGTACCGATGGCACTTGTGCTGGTGGTATTGGAAAGCTATATATTGCCAATGCGAATCAAGTAACGAGCATTACTACCAATGCCACGGCAGCGGTAACGGCTATTACTATGAGTTCGACAGCTGCGGTATTTTATGAAGTTGAGTTTAGAGATAATTCTGGAGCGTTCACCGAAACGGTTACCCAGGATCCAGACACTTTAAGCGTTGCCGTTGAGCAAAGTTTAGTTGGTATTATCAATTGCCGTGATCAGGAATTAAGAAACCTGGTTCAAGACATGGCAAATCAGGCTTGCGGTTTGGTTTGTGTCCACGTTGAAAATACGGGCAATTACTGGATTTGGGGGGCTGAAACGGTTGGAGCGAAGAAAAGACCAGCAAGGTTAACAACTGCTGAAGGCTTATCGGGTGCTTTATTTACTGATAGTAATCAGGAGACCTTGACAATTTCATGCCGAACTACAAATAAGGCACGTTATATCGTTGATGGTGCTACCGTAATGGGTGCTCTTGATTAAAAATAATGAGTTATGATAGTCAGAGAAAAATCAAAGCTAATGATGTACGTTGGGGCTGACCCAACTGGGAAAGCAGGGATATTAAAGAAGGCTATCGGTAACTTTACACAGGCAGAATTAAGGGGTTGGTATAATGCCAACCCCTCATCTGTCAGTCAACACGTTATCTATACGCCTGAGAAACAAATCTATGAGCCAATTAAAGAAGATTCAACAAGCAGTTCCGAACAGGGCTAAGAGAAATTTAAGAAAGAATCAAAGCCCTTTATTGGCATCGGTTACCTTAGATACTTCCAATACGATGTTGGTACAGGAAGATATTTTTAACGAACCATCACGGGAGCGGCTTGATTTTACTGGGGCGAAATGGGTTAGGTTTTTCACGCAAAAAGATGACTTTCTAAAAAGTCTGATAGCGATTGTTAATAATTCCCCTACACTTAGGCGAATCATTGAGGATAAAACAAATATGGTAGTAGGCGATGGATTTATTCCGATGAAAGGGAAATCAAATACATTGCTTACTACCTCAATGAAAGGTGAAGTAATAACCGATGATTCATTAAATGAAATTGAAGAAATTATCGGTTCTGTAAATTTACATAGTCAAAACCTTCAAGAGGTAATGGCTGCATTGGCATTTGATTATGATGCCTTTGGCAATTGCTTTGCAGAAATATGTCGGGGTAAAGTTGGTAATCAACCATTTACTTATATATACCATGTGCCGGTATATAACATTGGCATAAGAAAGGCTGGAGCTGACCAGATAATTAAATCGGTTGGCGTTTATGATAACTGGGAAGAGGTGCCATTGACAACCGATGGCAGTTATTATGCTAATGAAGGATTTAAGGAAATGCCTATTTATCCAGAATTTAAGGATTTTGAAGATGGAACGCAACGTTCTATCATTCATGTAAAACAATACGCTGCAGGGTATTTTTACTTTGGCTTACCTGAATGGATTGGGGCAAAAATGTGGGCTGAGATTGAGTACAGGATTCAGCGTTTTAATACCTCAAAGTTTGAAAATGGATTTATGCCATCTGGATTATTGCAATTTTTTGGTTCAATGACACAAACAGAAGCAAAGGCTTTGGTTGATGGCATTGAGTCAAAATTTAGCGGTATGGGTAATAATCATAAATTATTTGTCCAGGTATTAAGAGATGAAAAGTTAAAAGCAAACTGGATACCAACTTCCAAGGAGAATGAAGGAGAATTTTTAAACCTTCAGAATCTGGCGGCTTCTGCTATTGTCGTAGCTAATAGATGGAGTAAGTCATTGGCTGGTTTTGCTACATCAGGACAACTTGGAACTAACCAACAGATACGTCAGGAAATGGAATATTTGCAAAATACGGTTATCAAACCAAGACAAAATCTGTTGTTATCAAAGATTATTAACCCATTTTTAGAAGAGATTGGCGTTTATAACCCAGCGTTTAAGGATGTTACGTTTGGCGTATCCAACACTTTGCCCGTATCATTTATGGGAGATATTAAGGTTGAGGATAATCTATCAACCAATGAGAAAAGAGAAATATTAGGTTATGCGCCTATTGAAATAGAACAAACAACACCAACAAATGAGCCAACTAATACAACCGAGTGAAGTCATTAGCGGTGGCGTTGCAAGACCTACCCCAGCGGATATAAGGCTTGATAAATCCCTTATTAGTCCACATATACAGGATGCGGAATATCGTTGGATTGTCCCAGCTTTAGGCGTAAGCTTTTACGATACCTTAGTTGCCGATAAAGGTAATTCAACGGCGTTTACTTCAACGGCTTACCAGCAGCTTTGGGATAGTCAATTAAAATCTTTTTGCGCTAATGCGGTGCTTTATGAGGCTTCGCCTTACATGGTTATGCAGCTTGGAACAAATGGACTTTATACGTTGGATAATGAGTATGGGCAAAACGTCGGTGTTGAAGGTTTAAAGTTTTATCAAGATACATTGCTCCAGCGTCTGGATGTAAAAAAGAAAAGAATCAAAGATTATTTGTGCGCTTGTGCTACGAGTTTTACAGGCTTTGTTCCAAGTGCTATTGGTTGCCCTGAATCAACTTGTAATGAAGACGAGGAGATAAGTGATATTTATAATACTTTAGGAATAGTTTTATGATTGAAAAACCTAAAAAAGAACGAAGATTTCTCAAAATATTAGGGAAAGTTGGCGAAATATTAGTGCAAGAATTGTTAATCAAAGTGGGGAAAAGTCTGGTTCAGAAGATTGGGGGTAAAAAAAACTTGCCCTCAATCATTTTTTTATCCTTATTTTATAATATTGCTATTGCATCCATTGACTCAATTCCATACCCGATTACCGGTAATAAGCAGCGATTAGGCTGGCAGACTACCGGAAATGGTTTAGTATATAGAGGACGTTCACAGGATACCATTACAAAGCCAACAAACTATGTTGACAAAAATGTAAAGGCTTATTTAATTTTAGATTCAGTTCGTGGAACTATCTTTGTTTGGAGGCAAACATATTGGGATAGTTTATTGGTAGGAGGTGGACGGTTGACTATGCCTTTCGATTCAATTACCTTTATCACGGCAAAGGATGGCACGGTTGGAGTTGGAGAAGTTGAATATAACGACACACAAGGCTCATTGATACAAGGGTTAAAAGGAGGTAATGTTACAAATGTCATAGGGCAGCAGTTACACCAAAGAGTAAATAATCGCACTGGAGCAACACTTAACAAAGGCGATGTAGTTTATTTGTCAGGAAGTCAGGGAAATCGCATAACCGTAGCTAAGGCACTTGCAACAAGCGATCCAACATCGGCTAATACCTTTGGCATTGTTGCAGAAAGCATAGCTGATAATCAAAGTGGTTACATTATTACTGAAGGATTAATTACTAATTTAAATACTTCGGCACTTACCCAGGATAGTGCCGTTTATTTGTCAGGCACAACAGCAGGCGCATTGACATCTACAAAGCCACAAGCACCAATTCACGGTGTATATATTGGCGTGTGTGTAAAAAGTAATGCTGGTAGTGGAGAAATATTTGTAAAAATTAGAAATGGTCAGGAATTAGACGAGCTGCACGATGTTCAAATTACATCACCAGTAAATAATGCATCATTATATTATAAAAGTAGTCAAGGGTTATGGCGCGATACAACAGAAGCACTTTTGGTAAGTGATACAGCTTCGATGTTAGCTAATTATTCTTTAAAAGGTTACGTTGATTCTATTGCTCAAAATTTTCAAGATAGTATTGATGAAATTACAAACGGTTATTTTAAACAAGAATTTCCAACTGTTACAAAAGATACTTTAAATTGGACAAAGCCAGTTCAATTACCAATCGGTGGCAGTAATTTATTATTAGTTTATCGTAATGGACAAATGATAAACGACGCTCAATATACAGTTATTGATACTAATAAATTAAAAATAAATACTGGTAGTTATAAATTAGGTGAAAACTATACAATTGTTTATGTCAAGGGTGGTGGTGGTTCTGGAAGCGGTGGAGTTCCATTTGATACGAGTGTTTTAAATTTACAGGCACGTTTGGATTTAAAGCTAAATATTTCTGATACGGCTGCGATGTTAGCCAACTATGCCACAAAAGCCTATGCAGATACAACTGGAAGATTTTACGCAAGGCAAGATTTTAGCAATGTTTCATCTTCAACTTTAACATGGACACAAAGCGACACATTGGTTACAGGTGGCGTAAATGTTGTTCAGGTATATCGTAATGGTCAAATCTTATTGCCCTCACAATATACCATCCCATCATCTACAAGTGTAGTTATTGCCGCAACATCTTACAAAGCAGGTGAAAATTATACGGTAATATTTCCTCGTGGTGGTGGTGCGGGAAGTGGTGGCGGATCGGGAAGCCTTACTTCTATCTCCTCGGGCACAGGCATTACCGTATCACCTAACCCAATAACAACAACTGGCACGGTATCGGCTGATTTATCGGTACTAATGGAGCTTACTGATACTGCATCATTGTCTAATAGGATTAATCTTAAATTAAATTCAAGTGATACGGCTTCATTATCCAATCGAATAAATGCAAAGCTAAATATATCTGATACTTTATCAATGCTTTCGCCTTACTTTCGTGATGCGGATACAAGTTTATTAAATCTTACTTCAAGGTTTGCATTAAAATTAAACGCAACTGACACGGCTTCTCTTTCTAATAGAATAAATGCAAAAGGAAGCGGTACTGTTACGAGCGTTGCAACGGGTTATGGGTTAAGCGGTGGAACAATTACAAGTACAGGCACATTGGTTTTAGATTCAGCCGTAGTATTTTCAAGAATAAGGGATTCAATTGTTGACGTAGCTATTGGTAATGATACAATAAAGATTTTAAAACAGGAATACGCTCCAGCTACTTCAAGTATTTTAACGTGGACAGTTACGCCTAAATTCCCCATTCAATTAAAGGCTTATATCTTGGTGTTTCGCAATGGGCAACTTCTTATCAATGACCAATACAACTTGACTGATACGAATAAAATTACCATTGTATCAAATAGCTTTAAGTTAAATAGTAATTATACTGTTGTTACCGTATCTGGCATCGGCTCGGTTGGATCGGCTCAAGCTGGAAATCCTGTTTATCCAGATGCTGGTATTGCTTTATCAACTGGCAGCACATGGGCTTCATCTATTCCAAACAATTCAAGTAATTGGAACACGGCATATAATGATAAAATAAATAGTTTAGCATTTACAGGAACAACAACTAAAACTATAACATTAACCCAACAAGATGGGGGAACGGTAACGGGAAATTTTACTGATAATGGTTCAGTAACATCAGTTGATATGACGGTGCCAACTGGCTTATATATATCTGGAAATCCAATTACTACAAATGGAACATTTGCTTTGTCGTATGCTTCAGGTTATTCATTGCCAACAGATGCAAATCAAAATAACTGGACAATTGCATATAATGATAAAATAGCAAGTTTAGCTTTTACCGGAACAAGTACAAAAACGTTAACATTAAATCAAACAGATGGAGGAACGGTAAGTAATACGTTTACTGATTTACAGGGAATTGTTGCGGCTGATACTACTTCCATGCTTACACCTTACTTAAGGAAAGCCGACACAACCTTATTAAATCTTACTTCCAGATTTGGAACAAAATTAAATTTATCGGATACTGCTTCCATGCTTACAAATTATTTGCGCACGGGCGTTGCAGCTTCGACATATCAGGCTAAATTAAATGGTACAGGCTTTGTTAAAGCAACTGGCACAACGATAAGCTATGATAATTCGACATACCTTACAACAGGCACGGCGGCATCGACTTATTTGCCTTTGACGGGTGGAACATTGACGGGAGATTTAAATACAAAATATTTAAATACTTTTGCTAAAACAACATATACTCCTTATAATGCTGGTATAGGGGAACAAAGCATTTTTAATGTCGGAACAACTTTAAGAGGTGGTACGGTTATGTTTTTTCCTGATTCAAATTTAGTTGGAAGTTCTGCAAATATTTTTCTTGCTAATTCAAGCGTTCAGGGCGTTGAATATTCTGCAATGGGAAGTGGCATGAGAAATTATGCAAAACAAGGTGGCGATTCAAGAAGAAATTCACTTGCTTTTTATACATCTGGAATTGGTTCGCAAAATACAAATAGATTATTTATTGATTACGACGGTAACGTTGGTATTAACGACGATACGCCTTCTTATAAATTAGACGTTAATGGCACTCTTAATGCCACAGGCGCAACTAGCATTGGCTCAACCTTGGCGGTAACGGGCGCAACGACGTTGTCCACAACCACGGCAACGCCAACAAGTTTACTTGGAAAAGACGGAAGTAATGTAGTTGGCACGGTTACAACGGTGGCGCAGACTGGGTTATTTGGAAGAGGTTCAGTCGCAAATGTAGTAACAAATGCAAATGGGGAAGTTACAATAACTCATGGATTAGGTTTTACCCCTATAATGGCATTTGCAAATATACCAGGAAGTACAGTAAATATTGTAAATGTAAAATCAGTAAATTCAACAGATATAGTAGTCGTTATAAGAGATTCTGACGGTGGTGGAGTACAAAACACGGTAACAATATCTACTATTCAATGGTTTGCAATTAAATAAAAAAACATAAACATGAAACAATTCCTTTTCCTCCTCCTTTTCCCAGCCTTTGCCATGGCACAATACCCAGGCAATGCAAATCAAAAGATAACACTGGGTGAACAGACGACAGCCGACGGGCTGGTGTATCGCGGTTTAGCGGCTGATACAACGAGAAAGCCATCGGTTGACACAATGGCATACATTTTATTGGATACGGCTACCAATATCATTTGGCAATATAAAAAGGCAACAAGTAATGCGTGGTTAAGGCTTAATCTATTGCCATCCGACACATCCTCAATGCTGACAAATTATTGGAGAGCAGGAAGATTTGCAGGCACGCTGCCTGTGGCAAATGGGGGGACAAATGTGACAAGTTTAACAAATAACGGAATTTTATATGGTAGTTCTACGAGTCAGGTTGCGACTTCATCGGGGTTAACTTTTGATGGAACTAATTTATCTACAATAGGAACTGCAACTGCTACTAAATTTATTCCAACAGGCACAAGTGCAACAGGTAATGGAATGTTTTTACCAGCAACAAATACACTTGGCTTTTCAACGGATGGAACAAATAAAATGACGATTGACGCTTCAGGCAACGTCGGCATTGGGACGAGTTCACCTGTAGCCAGACAGCATATACGAGGTTCTGGCACAAGCAATCAAGTGACTGCTTCTTGGAAGTAATGTAGTTGGCACGGTTACAACGGTGGCGCAGACTGGGTTATTTGGAAGAGGTTCAGTCGCAAATGTAGTAACAAATGCAAATGGGGAAGTTACAATAACTCATGGATTAGGTTTTACCC
>OGWM01000009.1_pt1 | contig 27152 bp, 26 predicted proteins | sample 1576041 | NCBI WGS metagenome assembly OGWM01 (sample SAMN07581538, study PRJEB24739) | freshwater metagenome | place: Singapore | collected 2015-01
GCGTTCGGAAGTTTGAATCTCCGCACGCGCTGAAAAGTTTCCCAGAAGTCCAAACATAGAAACAGCTAGAAAGATTAACCGCGATTTGTGGGAGAACATGTCCCCAATGTACATCAGTATTTTTCGATATTTATAATTCTGGCGGTTCAACAACTTTATCACTTTGTAGAGATGACAATCGTGGTTGCGCTTGTTGGAGCTAGTACTGCGCTTATCTCGATAGCACTTTTTATCGCTCTATTCGTGACATTAGGCCACCTAGTTGCAATACTTGGTTCACGTAAATTTGAGACAAAGTAGGACAGAGAAATGATCTTTATGGCCCGCGAAATGACAGCCCGTTTTCGCCACCTCTTTCCTCACGGAAAATTTCGCTGGGTTCTGATTGCAGTTTCACTTATTGGTGCTGCTATTTCGGTATCGGAGTTATTGGTAATGAAATTGTTTACCACACTCGTGCTACATGAAGGTGAATTTGATCGCTCACTACTTATCTGGGCAATAGTTGGATTCTTCCTCTTCTTTATTGTTACCCGCGTTGGTCAATTCCTTCAGCGAAATTACCGAGTAAAAGCACTCGCTCGAGCACTTCGAATGGTTGGAAAAGAACGAACATCTAAAGAAGAAACTCGCGAATGGGCGATGGCATTTGAGCTCACAAACTTTGTCAGTCAAGGCACTCAGCTAATTGCAATTCTTGCGTTTTTTCTTCTGCTGAATCCCTATATTGCAATAATAAATGTGCTGATTTTGATTATCATCTTGCAGGTTCTCAGTTCGATTTTCCGCAAACAACTTGAAGTGCACGCCCAATTAAATACACCTGGGCCTGGAAAGGGAGTAAAACCTTGGCAACGCCATGGCGCTCGAATTCGTGCAGCAGAAACGGGTGGACTCGCTTCTGGTGCGGGAATGTTAATTTTGATGGCAGCGCTCTTGTACCTGAGTATTAATGGGGACATCACTCACTCAAATACTTTGGTTATTTTCCTTGGGGCACGTTTACAAAACTCAGTTATCAATAGTGCCTCTCAATCGCTGATGCGATATGCCCGTTTTAATTCTGAGAATGTCACAAATAATGATGAAACGTAATATTGGGTTCATTTTTGGGTATTCAACACTAATCGATCGTTTTAAGAAGGGGTATGTGTCTTCTAATTCGATTAGCCACTCACCCCAAGGACAGTTCAGGAAGCATATGGGGAAGTGAAAAAGATTTGAAAGCACGTGCTGTGGTCTTTACGAGAGTCTGTGGAATCTTTGTGCCCATTTTTCGCGCGCTTTTCTTACTCAAATCTCGCAAAGGCAAGGTTGGGATCACCAAAGCCTTGCAATTTGTATTCGCACGATGAAAATTTATGCCCATCGCGGCTACAGCGAAAAATTTCCTGAAGGTAGCAAAATCGCTTACTTGGAGGCAGTAAAAGCTGGTGCAGACGGCTTTGAGTGCGATGTGCGCCTGACCAAAGATCGTGAAATCGTCTGCTTTCACGATAGATCTCTGCGACGAATTGCCGGCAAAGGAACTGTCATTAGCCGGGCAACGTTGGAAGAGATAAGAGAGCAGACAGAGATTCTTACTCTTAGCGAGTTGTTGGATATAGCCATATTGAATCGTAAAGATCTGCTTATCGAAACAAAGCATCCAGTTGCGAGTGGTGGCGCCATCGAAAAATTAGTTGTTGATTTATTGTCTCGAAGAGCAAGCGATATAAAGAATTCAGGAATCGAAATCATCATTATGTCTTTTTCTTATTTGGCAGTCTGGCGCCTCAAGCGAAATTACCCTCTTGTTGGGAAAGTCATTGCATACCGAATTGGGCTCCTTTTTAATCGAACTCCTGTGATTGCGGTAAACAAAGATCTGATATTCAAAGAGAATGTAGTTAAGAAATCCCTCACTGCAGAGAAAATCTTACTCTGGACTGTGAATGAACGTAGTAAATTGCGTTCACTTAAAGCGCATCCTCAATATGAAATCATCACAGATCGAATTGAAGTTGCACGAGAAGAATTGCAATAATTTTTCTGGTGTCCCCGGCGGGAGTTGAACCTGCGACCTACCGCTTAGGAGGTAATCGTCATTTACCAGCAAAGTGATAGTGCATCCTGGAGTCCCAATTCGCTTTTATAGTTTCGAGGGCTGGGTCGCTATTTCCAGTAGGAAACATGCTCCCCTGAATCTCTCCGCCTAATCTCACGAGTTGTCTCAAGAAATGGGAATTTCGTTCAACATGCTCAAATACGCCACTAGCTGACGTGTACTCCTCTAGAACCACACAAATGTCCTCATTTTCTGAAAAAAAGAGGTCGTATCTCAATATAGATTCTTGTTTTCTAATTTCTCTTAGCATTTCTTGTGCAACACTTTTAAATAAGTTTAGATTCTCTGCAGATATATTCGGAAAGATTGCGACTGCTCTCATATTACCCATAACTCTCCTTGCATGATGACTACTTTTAAATTATCCTGAAGTCGTGACAGTATCTCATCCAAAGACTTTTAAGACAGTGACGGGACACAAAGCTCTTCGTGAGTCACTCAGGGATACCCAAACTTTTTCATCAGATTTGCAAGGCGATGCCGATGTCCGTGATTACCGTCAGATTCCTCTTGAAGTAGATCCGCCAAGACATCATCTGTTTCGATCCGCACTTGCTCCTTACTTCGTTAAGCCTGCAATCGAACGACACATTTCACAGTTTCGGTCAAACTCTGTCGAATTGATTAATGAATACTTCAGTGGCATGCCCAAAGAAGTCATTCCTAATCTCTGTTTGCCTCTTGTGATGAGGAATCTAGGGGTCATCTACAGGCGCCCGCAGGATGTCGCAGAATGGATCTCGTGGGGTCCAGATGTCTGGACTGCAGAGTCCGAAAAAAGAAGTGGCGCAGTTCTACACCGTTATCTAGATCGAATCTATGAAGAGGCGATGTCAGGAAAATCTGACGATATCTGGCAAGAAATAGCTCACCTACAAATTGAGGAAAGGCAAGTTACCGATGTTGAGTTTCGCGGAATCGCGGGAGTTCTGTTAGCAGGTGGTCGAGACACCGTAGTAAAACTCTTATCCGGCATACTCTGGCACTTTGCAAGTCATCCGGAAGATTTACAAGAATTAAGAGAAAGACCAGACGGCATTCCGGCGGCAATTCAGGAGTTTTTGCGATTTTTAACTCCTCTACCACTTATGAATCGAACAACCATTCCTGAGAGTGGACGTGAGAACTTACCCCCGGAACGATATGTAGGGATGAGTTTCATATCCGCAAACTTTGATGATTCAGTTTTTGAAAATCCCTTTGAATTAGATTTAAAACGTCCTCGAAATCCACATTTGAGTTTTGGGTTTGGACCTCATACTTGTTTAGGAAATCATATTGCCGAAGTGGAGGCAAAAGTTTTTCTAGAGGTCCTAATTCAAACCCCATTCATCTGGCAAATTCATCGTGAAGAGACGAAGTTTCATGAGTCGCCTTTTGAGGAAGTCCCCGATCAATTTAGATCACTACAGCTCGTAGCGATATCCAACACTCGTTAAAATCAAGTCAACATAGGTCATATCGGACCAAGAGAACCATTCGCGAGTGAAAATATTAGGGTCATCGACATGAAACGATTCGTGCATTCGATTGGTTCCAGCGTCTGTAGCTTCTAAAGTTTCCAAAGCTTGTATTTGCAGGTCCACATCATTCGAAGTGAGCGCTTCAATTGCAATTGCGATCGGCCAAACATGTCGTTTTGGTGTGTGCTGAGATCCAATTCCATTCGCTCTAACTCCAGTGAAAAAGTAAGGATTCTGGTCCGATAGGACGAAGGCTCTCGTATTTTGGTAGCGCAGGTCATCGAATGGTAAAACTTCCAAGTAAGGCAAGCTCAAGAGCGAGGGAACATTTGCATCATCCATCAAATTACTATTGCCAAGACCATCAACCTCATATACAAATTTGCCCGCTTCCATACCAAAATTATTAACACCACTTTCAATTTGAGTCGCTAGTTCAGAAGCTTGGATATCGAAACTAGGCAAATTTAGCTTCCTTAATTCACTCATAAAGAAAAGATTTGCCGGTATCAAATAACCGTAAGTACACGCATCATCACTTGGCCTAAATGCCGAGTACACCATCCCGGTGTACCCAACTGGCGCTCCTAAACCATCATGAGATAAAGAATCGTGGGAAACATTGTTTCTGCGAACGAAAACGTATCCTTCCCGATCATGGCGTTGCTCTTTCCTGGCCAGTTCCAACATCAAGGACACAGCTTCTACAAAACTCTCGTCTATGTGATCATGTCGTCCAAATTCCTCTCGGATCTTCCTCGCCAAGTAGAGCACTGATACCCATGAATCTAATTCAAACTTACGCTCGAATACCCAGGGAGATTGGTCAGAAAAGTCTTTATGCCAACAAGCCCCACTTTGCTCCGGATTAAATGCGTTTGCATAAGGATCTTTAAGAAACAATTTAACTTGACTTCTACTTAGATTCAAAAGTAATTCAATTACTTCTCTATTTCTTGAATGAAGTAAAGGTTTGACCTGCCAAGTAGAATCTCGCAGCCACATTGCAGGAATATCTCCGGTAATTACAAATGGGAGTCCATCGGACATTTGCATGAGAGTTTTTGTGAAAAGTGACTGCAACGCTACATCTACTCTATTGAATCGATTTTGTGAAACAATCTTTTGTAGACCTGGGAACACAGAGTTCGTTTCAAGGCGCACAGGTTTCACTATAGCGAAAAATAGGAGAAAAGATTTGATTCCATCTGAAACTTTCAACAAAGATATAGCTAAAGAATGGACTCTCAAATAGAGAAATGTAATGTCCAGGTTGTCCATAAAAGTTATGGGAAAAGTTATGGGAAAAGAAAGAGCGGATGGTCGTAGATTTAGAGAATTTATTAGAAAAGAAGTGAAATACTTTCACTTTCTCTTGTGTCCCCGGCGGGAGTTGAACCTGCGACCTACCGCTTAGGAGGCGGTTGCTCTATCCACTGAGCTACGAGGACTTGCTATAAATCATGCGTTAAGTTGGCAAAGGTTATCGGTACGGCTAGCCTAGGGCTAACACGTTCAACAATGCACGTGTGTAATTAATGATGAAAGGCCTCTCATGAAAGCGCTCGTTATAGGCGCCGGTGGAGTTGGCAGTGCAATCGCAAATATCGCATCACGTCGATCATTTATCACTGAAATGGTCATTGCAGATCGCAATCTGTCGCGCGCCGAAGCAGCCGTAACAAAGGTAAAAGACTCTCGATTCTCCGCAGCGGAGGTGAACGCCGCAGAACTTGAAGATGTCCGAGCTCTCATTCGAAAGGCAAATCCCGATATTGTCGTGAACGCGGTAGATCCGCGTTATGTAATGCCTATTTTCTTGGCATGCGAAATCGAAAATACCAATTACATGGATATGGCAATGTCTTTGTCACGTCCGCATCCGCACTATCCGAACACAGAAACTGGTGTGAAGCTAGGCGATGAGCAATTTGCTCGTGATTGGAATTGGAGCGAACGCGGCATCTACGCAGTTGTCGGCATGGGAATGGATCCGGGATTAAGCGATGTTTTTGCACGTTATGCATCTGATGAACTCTTTTCCCGCCTAGATGAAATAACTATCTTTGATGGTTCAAATCTGACAGTTGAAGGAACCAACTTTGCTCCTTCATTTTCAATTTGGACAACTATCGAAGAGTGCCTCAATCCCCCATTAGTTTGGGAAGATGGACGCGGATGGTTTACAACTGGTTCCTTTAGTGAATTAGAAGTCTTTGATTTCCCCGAAGGAATCGGACCAGTCGAATGTGTGAATGTCGAGCACGAAGAAGTTGTGCTCATTCCACAGAAGATTGATGCCAAAAAAGTAAAGTTTAAATATGGACTTGGTTCAGAATTTATCTCTACTTTAAAGACAATTCATATGCTGGGTATGGATCGTAAAGAGCACATCAATGTGCAAGGCGTTGATGTATCTCCACGCGACATCTTGGCTGCATCGCTTCCTGATCCAGCAACACTCGGCGAGCGCATGCGCGGAAAGACTTGCGCTGGCGCACTTGTTAAGGGGCTTGATAAAAACGGAAAACCAAAGGCCGTGTACATCTACAACGTTGTAGATAATTCATGGTCAATGGAAAATTACGGAGATCAAGCAGTTGTCTGGCAGACCGCGATGAATCCAGTTATTGCCATGGAATTAATCCATACTGGCATCTGGCAACCAGAAGGAGTAAATGGTCCTGAATGGTTTGCCCCTAAACCATTCCTTGATTTAGTGGCAGACTATGGAGCGTCTTGGCATATTCGTGAAGAAGATCCAAAGGGGATTGTCGTATAGATGGCTCATGAGTTCGATGTCGTCGTAATCGGATCAGGTTTTGGTGGTTCGGTTGCGGCGCTTCGACTCCGTGAAAAAGGCTATTCCGTTGCCGTTCTTGAAGCGGGCAAACGATTTGAGGATAAGGATTTTCCTAAGACTTCATGGCGTTTAACTAAGTTTCTCTTTGCTCCAGCTTTTGGTTGTTATGGAATCCAGCGAATTCACGCACTTCCTGATGTTTTAATTTTGGCAGGTGCGGGTGTCGGTGGAGGTTCACTGGTCTATGCAAATACTTTGTATCAACCAGGTGATAAATACTTTAACGATCCGCAGTGGCGCGATATCACTGATTGGAAATCAGAGTTACTTCCCTACTACGACTTAGCACGGCGCATGTTGGGCGTAGAAAATAATCCTTATTTCAGTCCAAGTGATAAGGCGATGAAAGAAGTTGCCGAAGAGATGGGAGTCGGTCACACCTTCAGGCTTGCTCCACTTGGAATTTATTTTGGTCGAGGCGAAGGTGTTGCCTCTCCTGATCCATATTTCGGTGGAGCTGGACCTGCCCGCCGTGGATGTATTAACTGTGGCGAGTGCATGACTGGTTGTCGCCATAACGCCAAGAACACTCTGCCTAAAAATTACTTGGGCCTTGCTGAAAAAAATGGTGCGCAAGTCTTTCCTTTGACAACGGTAACTCAACTAGAACAACTTGCAGATGGGCGTTGGAAAGTGACGGCAAAGCGCACACAGGGCTTTGGCAAAATAACTTTTTATGCAAAAGATGTAGTCGTCGCTGCAGGCACCTACAACACCCAAAAATTATTGCATTCATGGAAGGCCACTACGCTTCCTAAGATTTCTGATGCACTGGGCCGTTTATCGCGCACCAATAGCGAAGCATTGACGGGGGCGTTGATGCCAACCACTAGGATTGATTTCAGCAAAGGCGCTGCAATTACTTCATCCTTCTATCCGAGCGAAGATACTCACGTTGAACCTGTGCGCTATGGAAAAGGCAGCAATTCCATGGGGTTATTGCAGACCATCATGACCGATGGTTGGAGCGCACGAGAACGTCGGCGCCACTGGATCGCTCAATTTTTCGCACAACCTGCGCTGCTTATAAAGATAGTGAACGTTCGCAAGTGGAGCGAACGCACTGTGATAGCTCTCGTGATGCAAAATGTAGATTCGAGTATCAAAGTCTTTAGAAAACGTGGATTCTTTGGCTATCGACTTTCTTCGCAGAATGATTCAGAACATCCAAATGCCACATATATTCCCGCTGCAAATGAAACTGTCAAGCGCATTGCACAGCGTTATGGCGGGGTTCCCGGAGGACACATTGGCGATCTGATCGGCGCTCCCTTCACAGCTCACTTTGTAGGCGGCTGTGTCATTGGAGATAGCGATAAATCTGGAGTTATCGATCCCTATCACCGCGTCTATCACTACCCATCACTGCACGTAGTCGATGGTTCGACGATCACTGCAAACCTAGGTGTTAATCCATCGCTGACAATTACAGCGCAAGCAGAACGCGCATTTGCAATGTGGCCTAATAAAGGCGAAACGGATAATCGTCCCTCTCAAAATGAGATATATCGAAAGATTTCTGCGATAGCCCCTATCGCACCGGTCGTGCCGCGTGGTGCAATTGGCGAACTACGAATTGTTGAGGTGAAGTAATGGCGCAATGGGCTTTAGTAACTGGAGCAACAGCAGGAATCGGTGAAAGTTTCTCGCGGCTACTTGCATCAAAGGGATTTAACGTTGCCCTCGTTGCGCGAGATGAAGCCCGCCTACATGAGCGTGCTGCGGGATTGCGCGAAAAGTATGGAGTACAGACATACGTACTCCCTGCAGATCTTTCAACGGATGCAGGCTGTGCACTTGTTGAAGATTACATTCGCAGTTACCCGATGGAAGTCCTCATCAATAATGCTGGTTTTGGCATCAAGGCCGCCTTCACATCCAGTGAATTAGTCCTTGAACAAGAGATGCTTGATGTTTTGGTGCGCACGCCGATGCGCTTGATGCATGTAATTATTCCTGGGATGAAAGAAAGAAATTCCGGAACCATCATCAATGTTTCATCAGTTGCATCTTTTATCGCTGGCGGCACATACAGCGCATCTAAGTCCTATCTCACTGTTTTATCTGAAGCGCTTAACACTGAGTTATCTGCAACAAACATTAAGGTCTCTGCGCTCTGCCCCGGATTTACTCGTACTGAATTTCATCAGCGCGGAAAAATGCGCATGACTGGTCTGCCAAATTTCATGTGGCTGGATGCCAATACATTAGTTGCACAATCTTGGAAAGATGCGCAAGCTAACAAACCTGTCAGTATTCCAGGATGGCAGTACAAATTACTGGTGGCGATTATTTCGACTGCGCCGCGTAGCTTTGTCAGAAAAATCGGAATGAACGTTCGCCGTAAACAGCGAACTTAACGACCGTATCGTCTGCGCTTACCTGCATATTTAGGACGGTTCGCAGCTATAACTGGAGCAACATAGGGAATGCCAGATGGTTCTTGTGCACCGGTTAACACCATCAACTTCTTATCAAGTGGTTTCACATCATGAATTTGTGGTGTGACTCCTGCGCGCGAAAGTAAACCGGTCACTGCACGCTGATGTTTGCTCGAGCTGAGCGTCACAACAGTTCCTGACTCTCCAGCACGTGCAGTTCGTCCTGAACGATGGAGATAATCTTTATGATCTTGCGGCAAATCAACATGTACAACGAGCGAAATTCCATCTACGTGAATTCCGCGCGCTGCCACATCGGTTGCGACAAGCGCTGAATTCTCTTGCTCCTTAAAGAGCGCCAGAGTGCGAGTACGGACTGCTTGTGATTTTCCGCCATGCAGCGCACCTACTGCAACGCCAGCATGAGCCAACTTATCGGCTAAACGATCTGCTCCGCGTTGAGTTTTAACAAAGAGAATAGTTTTGCCTCTACGCGCTGCGATTTGTGATGTGATGTCATCTTTATCGCCTGGGTGCATCTGCAATACATGGTGCTCCATAGTGGTTACTGATGCTTGATCGCTCTGCAGCGAATGAGTCTTTGGATTTTTCAAGTATTTGCGCACAAGCGCATCAACTCCACGATCCAGAGTTGCAGAGAAAAGTAGGCGCTGCCCATTGGGATCTGATTGATCAAGAATCTCTTTTACTACTGGCAAAAATCCCATATCCGCCATTTGATCGGCCTCATCAAGAACTGCAATCTGTAAGTGATCAAGTTGCACTTCATTGCGATTGAGTAAATCAATGAGGCGACCAGGTGTTGCAACCACAATTGCGGTTGCCTTGCGAAGCGCAGTAATTTGTTTTGGATAAGGCATTCCACCTGCAATCACAATTGATTCATGTCCCACTGCGCGAGCAAGTGGGCGAATAACGTGATCAATTTGCTGAGCAAGCTCACGAGTGGGAGTCAGGATAAGCGCTAAAGGCTTATGGGGTTTAGCAACTTTGTTTGAGATATTGGTAAGAAGCGAAAGCGAGAATGCAAGTGTTTTTCCAGAACCAGTTTGTCCGCGTCCCAAAATGTCACTGCCTGCAATCGCATCTGGAATTGTGGCGATTTGAATAGGGAATGGCTCTGTAATTCCTTGTGCACTCAGCGCATTGGCAAGTGCAGGAGTAATTCCTAAATCTCTAAATGAATGGGTACCTTCGGCGCGGAGCGGCTTAACTTCGCGAATGTGTGGCGATGAAGGAGTTGCCTTCTTTGTACGAGCTTGAAAACGCTGCGCGCGCTCTTTAGAGCGAGCATCAAGGCGCTCTGCTTTGCGCTTAGATTTTTGCACCTGGCTATGGCGCGGTTTTCCGGCCTTTGCGCGGCGGGCTTTTCCGGGCGCGGTTGAACGCTGGGTTGTAGACATAGAAATACATACCAATCGAGACGACAAGCGCGTCTCGGGAAAATGATCAGAGCCACTAGTGGCCCGTTCACTTAAGTCGAAATAAGACTCGCATGTAAGTGGCCAAGTGGCTCACTCTGGGGAAATTACATCGAAGCGGGTGCGTCGATAGGTAAATCATACAGGGGTAAATAACATCTCGCTACCACCTCATTTTTCAATCATTTATCGCCAATATTCACATGAAATTCAATGACGCTCTGACCATATTGCCGAAGTTTTTCAATAGTCGCTCGGTACGATAGCCCCATCTTTAGTGGAGGTTTTTCATGTTTCGCAAAGTAGCAATTACTGCTCTTTCTGCCGTTGTTATCGCAACTTCTTTTACAGCCCCTGGTGCTGTTGCCGCTACAAAGAAAATTAGCAATGGAGTTGCATGTACAAAATCAAATGCGGTCACAACAGTTGCAGGATATAAATATCGCTGCACCCGAAATCCACTTGTAAATAATTCAAAGTTAACATGGCTTTCATTTGAATGCCTCACCGCAGTTCGCCAATTCCAGGCTGCAACTAAAGCTCAAGCTGATTTAGCAAATGTTTCTACTCAAACTGCAGAACTTGATGCTGAATATCAGAAAGCGACTGCGGCACTTGCTTCAACAACTGCTGCGCTAGAAAAAGCACGCGCTCAAGTGACTCAGTTCCAAGCCACCATGAATTCCTCGACCAACGCTGCTGAAAAACAGAAACTTGCAACCGCCGTGTCAAAACTGGCAAATGCAGTATTAGTTCTCAGTGGTTCCCGCTCTAAGTTGGCCGCTCAGGTAAAGGATCTAGAAGCCAAGAAGGCGCTGCTTGTTTCTGCTCCCGAACAGTTGAAGACCAACGCAAGTGATGCCAAGGCATCTGCAGATTTGCTCTGCGCTCGCGGTTTCTAAGTAATTCACCCAAGCATTTCCGTAAGGCTTCCCCTATTTATAGGTGGAGGCCTTACTTATTTAATGCGGTAGGTGTACCAACTCCTTAAGTGGTCTGCGCCGATACTTCTGCTTGTGCATGTGATTGCTAAGGCAATCGCGCCAGCACAATCTTTAGCGCTTGATCTAATTGTCTATAACGCCATTTGGTTAACAGCTGTCATTGCCATCAATCAATCTCCGCTTCTTAATGACCCTATTGCAATAGCCACAATCTGCCTTGCGCTTACCTTCTGGGGGCTTGGCTCATTCCTCAATAGCTACAGTGAATTCTTCGTTATCTCAGAACAAATCCAACTCTTTGCCAATATCAGTTATGCCCTTTTTTATCCCTGTGCGCTCATTGCTTTGCCGCGCGCCATCAAACGTGGACGCAGATTCAATCCCATTGAACTCTTAGATGCTGCGATCTTTGGACTCGGAATCTCATCTATTGCAGCAGCAATTTTTGTCAGCCATGTATTTCCAGAATCAGTGTCGAGTTTTCAAGATCAATTCTTCTCCCTTCTCTTTCCCATCGGAGACTTGTTGATGCTGGCACTTGCATCAGTGGCTGCCCTCACTTATCGCTTACAAACTCGAGCGCTCTTACTTTTTATTGGAGTTGCCGTATTTTCTCTCTCGGATCTATTTTTCTTATGGCTTGCAATCAATGATCAATATTCCTTTGGTCAGATTACAGATGATGGGTGGTTAATTGGAATCACCTTGATTTCACTCTCCTTCTGGGCACAGCCAGATCGCGATAGTTATGAAATTCGCATTCATCCAATCTTTATTACAAGTGCAATTTTCGTAAGTCCAACTCTGCTCGCTCTTTCAGCAATTAAACCTGGCATTTTTCCCGTCTTTATTTTGGCGCCAACTATCGCCACGCTTTTCCTGGCATTCATCCGTATGGGAATTGTGATTCGACAAGCACGCAATCTTGGTGAAGAGAAAGTGCTCGCTCGCACTGATGAACTGACGGGGCTTCCTAATAGAAGGCGCCTCATTGCAGAGTTAGATGCCTTCTCGCAATTAGAAGGAGCGCTCTTATTACTTGACCTCAATCACTTTAAACCAGTAAATGATCAATATGGCCACGAGGTAGGAAATGAAGTTCTGCGCCATGTAGCGCGCCGCTTTAGCCGCGTTTTGCCAACAGGTTCGATTATTGCTCGATTAGGTGGAGATGAATTTGGAGTTCTTGCATACGGTTCATCGGATGACACGATAGAGCTCGCGTATGCACTTGCAGCTACTTTAAGTTATCCACTTTCAATCAATGGCCACGTATTAAAGCTGGGCGTCAGTATTGGATATGTAAAAAATGACGGTGGAAAAAACTTATTAGAGAGAGCCGATGCTGCAATGTATGAAGCTAAGAAGAGCGGCGTGGAGGTTTTTCAGGCTTCTCCGCTTTAATTTCCTTTAACCGTTCGAGCGATTCAATCCGCTCTAGCGCATGATCAACGATGCGTTCTGGGTATCCATGCGAATACCCATCAAGAAATTCCCATGGTTCGTGAATCTCTGATGCGCTTAAGTGAGCAAGTTCTGGCACATATTTGCGAATGTAATCTCCATTTTCATCAAATCGCTTGCCTTGTTCAATTGGATTGAAGACTCGGTAATACGGTGAAGCATCAGTACCAGTACCGGCTGTCCATTGCCATCCATGTGCATTTGATGCAACATCATAATCAACAAGGTGTTCAGCAAAAAACCGTTCACCTAGTTGCCATTCAAGATGGAGATCTTTCACGAGAAATGACGCAACCACCATACGAGTGCGATTATGCATCCAACCTTCAAGTACTAATTGGCGCATGGCAGCATCGACAAATGGATAGCCTGTCTTTCCGTCACACCACGCCTTGAATTGCTTCCCTGGCTTGTCATAACGCATATTTTTAAATTGTGGAGCGTAATAATCCGTATCGGTGTGGGGATTGTGAAAGAGCACATCAGCATAAAACTCGCGCCATGCAATCTCTTTTCGGAATGTGTCATGCGCTTTTGATTCACCACATGCAGCAAGCAAGGTGCGAGGATGAATCTCACCAAACTTAAGATATGTGCTCATCTTTGAAGTGCCATCGATTCCAGCGAAATTGCGATTCTCGTCGTAGCTATCCAAACCCTTTTTCATAAATTCTTTAAAGCGCGCTTGCGCAGCTTTTTCACCTGCTTGAATAACTTGTGATCCTTCTGGCATCACAAAATCTGGAAACGCTCGATACTTTGCAGGCGGTTTTACTGCTGGAATTTTTGTGGGAGTTTTCGCCGGTGCACGCCAGCCATGTGCACACCAAGCTTTATAGAAAGGTGTGTACACGCGATACGGGGTTCCATCAGTCGGTTTAACTACTCGACCTGGTGCAACTGCATACGGGCTTCCGGTCCGCACTAATTTAATTCCTGCTGCTTCAACCCGTGCATCGCGAGCAGCACCATAACGTTCATATTCATCAGATATATGAACTTCAGATATGCCATACATTTCAATGAGCTCACTCAGTACTTCTACTTGATCGCCTTCAATAATGTGAAGGCAATTTCCAAGAGATTCATCAAGTGCTCGAAGTGATTGACCCATGTATGCCAATAACTTGTGACCTGCTTCAGCGATTTGGGTTTTATCGAGAATGAATACCGGAACTATTTCATCTCCGGCTTCGATAGCTGCATTAAGCGCTGGATGGTCGCTAATGCGCAAATCGCGGCGAAACCAGACTATGGTTCTCATAGGTGGATTAAAGCACTAGCAGACGTAGTGCGCCTCTTAACTTACTTTCCACTTAACAATCTTGGAAACAGCCGTTTTCCCAGCGGCATTTTTGGCCACGGCAACTATTTCAATATTGCTTCCAGACTTAAAGAGTTTGTCATACATGAAAACTCGATAGTTTCTAGCTGGGTCGAAAGTGCGACGATCTGCTGTTCCAATCGTCACCCAACTTTTACCAGGAATTCGAGCTGAAAAAGTTACTTCATTGAAATCGTCTCCAGCCACTTGAGCTGTCACTAGGGTCCATCTATGCGTCGAGTAATCATTCACCGGCTTATCAATAAAAATTTTGGGTGCTGATTTTGGTACATGCTTTTTTGTGCTTTTTAGGATTACCCACCCTAGTTCTGGAAGTGAAACTTTAACTGTTGCACCTTCACCTAGAGCAGTGCCATTTCCAAGAAGAACTTTCCATTCAGAACCTAGTGTGGACACTGGAACCGAGACAGTAGTAACGTCATTTATTCCATTGGTGACGATAAGAAATTCTTGTCCATTTGCATACCGTGAAAAAGCAAAAACTCCTTCGCGTGCATATCGAATTTGCTGAGTACCAGATTTGAGGGCTGGTTCCTTTTGAACCAAGGCAGATAATTGTGCGATTGACTTTTCCAAAGGATTGGTGACATCAAAAGAACTTGCAGAGCCAATTGGATCTGTGCCAATTCGACGCTCTTTCTGCCATTCTGGAAGCAACGTGGGGAAAAAATCTTGCCGAGCTAATTGATCTCCACCTGTCCCGGTGAAACCTTTTTCGTCGCCGTAATACACAATAGGGCTTCCGCGTAATGTGAAGAGCAAGGTATTTGCTAACTCTGCTCGACGTAATGACTCAACCGGATCTTGATTGCTATCAGCAATGAATTGTCCAATACGTCCCATGTCATGGTTCCCCAAAAAAGTAGCCAGCGAGTATGCACTTGTAGTCGAACTGGTGTAGTAATCATCTGCATTGAAATAATTTACGAGACCTTCAAGCCCACTTCCTGTGACAACGAAACGAGATACGTTGGCCTGAAAACCAAAATCTAAAACCGTCTCGAAACTCTGCTCCTTTACAAATGTAGCAAGAGTCATAGCATCTGAATCTGCAATCTCTCCAAAAATAGGAAAACTTTTCTTACCCATCGCTTTGGCGGTGTTCAGCATTTTCGGGATAAAATAATTCCAAAATTCTGGGTTAACATGCTTAGCGGTATCAACTCGGAATCCGTCGATATCAAATCGCCTTATCCATGACGCCCATAGGTCACTCCACCCTTTCATAACCTCTGGTTTTTCCGTAAAAACATCATCAAGACCAAAAAAGTCCCCATCAAATATGGAAGTACCAGACCATGTTGAGTCTCCACGATTATGGTAATTGCTGAGGTCATTAAGAAATGCGGGCTTCTTTATATTCTTATTCCAAGGATCCACTATTGGCACATGTGGAAAAGATTTATTAATACATAATTTAGGGAAACTTTTGGAACCGGCAACCTTATAAAGATCAAATGGTTTACCACTACAGTCTCTGTAGGGATAATTAATGAGGTATCGATATCCAGTATTGCCATTGGAATAACGAATTACATCAGCAGTGTGGTTAACAACAATATCTACAATTACCTTTAAACCTTTAGCATGTGCTTGGGAGACAAAATCTTTGAAATCTGCTTCTGTGCCCAGATGAGGATCAATTGTCGTGAAATCAATTCCCCAGTATCCGTGATACGCAGCGGAAGTTCCTTGCACATATTGATTTTTAACCGGAGGAGTAATCCAGATTGAAGTAAATCCCAAATCTTTAATGTATTGAAGGTGTTGAGTTAGGCCTTTGAGATCTCCACCATGATAGTAAGCCTTATCGCTTGGATCAAAACCAGTCTGAGAAGAACTTCCAGTAAGTCCCGCCATATCATTTGAGGTGTCACCGTTAGCAAACCGATCTGTCATGACAAAATAGATTGATTCACCTGTAAGTGGGCCACGCGCTACAGATTTAGTGAGACTTGAGAGATTTTCAGCAGCTAAAGCATTTAGATTCGGTTGAACAAGTAAGAGAAAAATTAAAGTTGGAACTAATAACTTTTTCACTCAACGATCCAAATGCCATAAGTTGCAGATTTGGAATTAATTGAAAACTGAGAACCTTTTGCAATTATTCCCGCTAATTGTGATTTCACTTGTAGACCAAGAGGATTGAGATTGATTTTTGCTCTAACTGGACCTCTTGATATGAAGAATAATATAGATTCTTTTCGTGATTCACGTAAAAAAGCTAAATACTCATCTTCAATAGCGACCCAGCGAAGTCCACCGTTAATAAACGCATCATGAGAGCGCCGGATTTTCACAAGATGACGCACCGAACCAAGGAACTTTAGATCCCAATTTGCTTGGTTCTCCCAATCAATGGTGCGCCGAGCATCTTCGCCAAAAATACCTTCAAGCCCAAGTTCGTCACCTGCGAAAATCGAAGGAACGCCTGGATAGGCAAGGGACATTGCGATAGCAGCTTCGTGTGCATCTTTATCCCCCATCACGACTGATCTAAAACGTGCCGTGTCGTGAGTATCTAGAAAGGTCATACTAGAAACTAACGAACGCCATGGAATTGAAGCGCTAAATTGATTCATACTTGCGACTAATTGCTTTCCAGAAATCTTTGGCATTTCAAATGGCAAGCCTTGGAAACCCCCTGTGATCTGTGGGTTTCGATTCATCCAATTCCAGAAGGGGCGCATAAAACCTTGATAGTTCATTGCACCATGCCATCCGAAACCATCTAAATCACGTGCGACAAAATCTCCATTTTCAGCGACAAGCCATGCCTCGGAATTTACTTCTGCCATTGCCTTACGAATTCCCTGCATGACCTCATCATGGTGATTTTCTACACCTTGGCGACCCGTCATATTTCCTACATCTATCCGCCAACCTGACATTCCATATTTTGCGCGAAGCCATTGCTTAACGATTGAATTTTTTCCAGCGTACATCTCATTTCGTAGCGCCTGAGAGGAGAAGTTCAATTTAGGGAGGGAAGCAAGCCCAAACCAACCTACGTAACCATGTTTGACTGATTTATCCCAATAAAAATATCCACGTTCTTTCGATTTTTTATTTTTCTTTGCTTTTGCTAACCAAGGATGCCCTGCACCACAATGGTTTGAAGTGAGGTCAGCCATGATGTGAATCTTCTTAGATTTTGCCCTTTTTACAAGAGAAATTAGCGCTTTATCTCCCCCAAGAATTGGATCTACCTCTCGGAAAGACGTTGCGTCATAACGATGATTGGAATTCGATGGAAAAAAAGGAGTGAAATAGATTCCATTAACTCCAAGATTTTCAATATGGTCTAAGTGTTCTTCAACACCTCGCAGGTCACCACCATAGAGCTCGGTGCCTGTTGTATTTATACGCCCTGCAGGAAAATCATTCCAATCACGATGCTGAGCCCAATCTGGTAAGGAATACTTTCGATTAGATTTCGCAAACCTATCTGGAAAAATTTGATAAAAAACCGAAGATCGAATCCAGGTAGGATTTGCTTTCATTGCAACTACAACAAAATCATTATTGCTATGTACGTCGTGATCAAATAACCCATTAGCGTTCAACCATTCATATTTTCCATGCCCGATAAACACGAATCTATATGCAGTTGATGGATTAAGAATTTTGAGTTTTACGGCCCACCAAGATTCAACTGGTCCGGTTTTCAATTGAGTGAGTGCAGAAGTTCTTGGCTCGCCATCATGGTAAAAGCGAATAAAACTTTCCTCAAATTGGTAAGTATTTGGAACTCGCACCCGAAGAGTGATTGTTTCACCGATTTTTGGTGCTGAGTTAGAGATATATAACTCAGATCCATCATGATGTGGAATCGGAAGATTCATGATCATCCTTTCACGGCGCCGCCGGTAAGCCCAGAGACTATATATCTTTGCAAGCTGATAAAGAGAATAACGATTGGTGTTGCAGCAATGATGGCGCCTGCTGAAAATAGCGCCCAATCTTTTGAAAATGGATCAGAAATTAACGTTCCAAGTCCAACTGCGACCGTATATTGGCTTGATTTATTGAAGACGATAGAGGCGAGAACAAAATCACTTGAAGTTCCAATAAAAGATAGCAATCCCATCACTGCCAAAATTGGTGCGACAAGTCGCAATATAATTTGGAAATAGATCTGCGTATGGGTTGCACCATCAATTTTCGCTGCTTCATCAAGCTCTTTTGGTACAGAGTTAAAGAATCCATACATGAGATAAGTACCAGCTCCGAGTGACCCACCGAGATACACCAGAATGAGCCCCCATTTAGTTCCCAGACCAATAGCTGGAATGTAATCAGTAAGCGCACTTAAAATTCCATAGACTGCAACTATTCCAAGAACAGATGGAAACATTTGCACCAATATAAGGGCAAGTAGTCCAGGGCGACGCCCCCTGAAACGTAATCGTGAAAATGAATACGCAGCGCATGCACTTATGAAGACACTAATAACTGCAGTAACAGATGCAATAAAAAATGTATTCCATAGCCATGTGCGATATGGATAAGTGGTGGACCAGATTAAATCTTTATAGTTTCCAAGGTAAAACTGTCCAAATAGCGTCTTATTCTCAATTCCACCCATATCCGTTAATGAAGTGGAAAGAATATAAAGAATTGGAAATGTCGCATAGACAATCATAAGTAGAGCAACAAGGTGCTTCCAGCCAATTTGCTTGGCCCACTTACTAAAACTCGGCTTTTTCTTTTGAAGACTTGTCGAAGTTGACATTATCCTGTGACCTCCTCAAGCGCTTTGGTGCGTCGGAATGAAAAGAATGAAATTGAACCAATGATTGCAAAAATCAAAATGGAGAATGCGCTGGCTAATCCATAATCAGCGCCACTACCGCCCCCAAATGCAATTCGATAGACAAAGGTAATTAAAATATCAGTGCCGCCCGCTGTGATTTTGAGGGTTGGATCAAGAATAGGCCCGCCCTTTGTAACCAGATAAATAATTGTAAAATTATTGAAATTGTAAGCAAATGATGCAATTAAGAGTGGAGCTAGCGAAACTAGAAGTAGTGGCAACTTTATAAGCCTAAAAATTTTCCAGGGACCTGCTCCATCAATACTTGCTGCTTCAGATAAATCTGATGGGATTGACTGCAAGGCACCAGTTGCGATTAAAAACATGTAAGGGAAACCAAGCCAAAGATTTACTAGAAGTACCGCTGCGCGCGCTGGTCCAGTTTCTGTCAACCAATGGATTCCTTGAGTTTCATCTAATCCGAGTATTGATCGATTAATAAATCCATTTTCAGTTGCAAACATTCCACGCCATACATATGCGGATAGGAATGCTGGGAAGGCATAAGGCAAGATTAGAAGGGCTCGATAAATTTTTATGCCTCTGATTCTCGAATCATTCATCAACAAAGCAAGCGCCAAGCCAATGATAAATGTTGATAGGACGGTCAATATTGCGAAGGCGAAAGTCCAAATAACTATCCCTACGAGCGGGCCACGCAACTCTTTATCTCCAAAAATCCGTTGGAAGTTGCCAAGCCCCACATTCACTTTCCAGCCAACTTCACTCAATATTTCGCGGGTCTCAGAATTAGCAAAGAATCCGCGAGATTCATCAGCAATGAAAATCTTCGAATCTGAAATTCTTTTAAAGGTTCGATCTTTTTCGTTATAGACAAATTGGTATGCATAGTGTTGTGCCGTATAAGCATCTGTTGTCTTTAAGAATCCATCAACTTCAATATTTGGCCCCATAGGCACTTGGGTTGAGGTGACTTCAAGGGAGCGATCAGTAATCTGATTGTCAGTTAAAATTGTGGCACCTTTCAGGGCGACGACGGCTCCATATTCATCCTTCACCAAACCATCATCTCTGGTAACTTCACGGAAAGGATATTTTGCATAATCGCTTCCACCTACATAGGTCTTTCCCGATTCAACATCTGTTGCAATAAAAAGAACGGTTCCATCTTTAGTTTCTGCTACCTTCAATTCATAATCACTGGAACCTTCAATAGGTGCATATGCTGACTGTTTTATGGCATCAAGAGCTTCTTCAAAAGATCCGTTGTGTAATGAACCATAATTTGTAGTTGCTATGTATCCACTAAACCCCACTACATATACCTGGAAGATTAAAAGCAGGATGATTCCTGGAGCTAAATATTTGGCTGGTAGCCCACCTCTTCGCAAATAGATAAAGTTAATCGCTAAACCAATTACAGATAAAAGAACTATGAGTGTCCAGGCTCGCTTTGGAACGAGCAGCATCAAAACAAAAATGAGCCCGGCATCAATTAATCCCAGAAGAGCAATTTTAATTAATGTGCCACGCAGGCTAGGTTCCCCTCCGGTATATAGACCAGACCTACGATTTTTGGTGAACACCTGATATAGCTCCTAAAGACAGCGACTTCAATTTTTCTCAGAGATAACTATGGGAGACCCGAAAGATCAATGTGTGATCTTTCGGGTCTCCCTAGCTAATTACTTACTACTTACCTGAGTCGATAACAGCTTGTGCTGATGCCATCGCTTTGCGAAGGAAATCACCGGCGTCGCCTGTGTACTTGCCTTCAATAATTGCTGCCTCAGCGTTTCCAACCCTCGTCCACATTGCATCTTGGAAGACGAATGAAGGCATTGGATATGCATTCGTTCCCGCCTGCCCGAAAGCCTTGAGGCCTGGATCAGATACACGTGAAAGAGCAGCAGCATTTGCAGGAATAGATCCTTGAGCTGCATACATTGCTGATTGGAAATCTGCTCCTGCAATAAAACGTAGCACTTTACCTACTGAAATTGAGTTTGGCTGTGAAGCAACTTTCGCTGACTGCCAGTACCCGTAAGCACCAGAGAATTGATGAACAGTCTTGCCGCCAGCTGATGGGATATTTGTGATTCCAATTTCAGACTTCTTTAGCGGCTTTGCTGTACAACCACTAATAGTGTCTTGAACGTGGTTATACATCCAAGGTCCAGAGATAGCAGCAGCACCCTTTTGAATTGTGCATGCCAAGTTATCCCATCCATCAGTAGGTCGAATAATCTTCTTTCCATACTTCACGAGGAAGTCTGCGTAAGCGGAAGATCCATCTCCACCGTAGCCAAGTTTCTGAGTCCAACCTGATTTATCGCGTACATAGAAAGGTAAGCCAAATGAAGATGCAATTGATGACCAGTGGTATGGATCTCCACCAGTTAGATCGCGTGTAATTGCGAGTCCATTTGTAGAGTTAATTAAATCAACCATTGATTTACCGGTTGGATCGGAGCCATCACGTTTGTTCCAAATTAAAGCAATATTTTCAGTATAAATAGGAACACCGTAAAGCTTGCCACCAAATGTAAATCCAGATTTGGTTGCAGCCGAGAATTGATTTCCAAGCGAGCCTAGAGTTACTGGTACGACAACACCGGCACCTACTAGTGGACCTGTCCAGTCATGTGGCCCAACGAGAATGTCTGGACCTTTACCAGTTGGAACAGACTTGATGAATTCATCACGAGCTGCACCAAAATCCTTGTTCACGACTTTGATATCAATACCTTGAGTTTTCGCCCAGGCAGTAATGATTGGACTTAATTTATCGGTCTCTGCTGATTTGGCAGAAGACATAATTGTGACTGTACGAGACGCTGGTGCTGCATTAGCAGTTGGAAGCACCAGGCCAGTAACAGCAAGAGCCGCCACGGTGACGACACCGATGGCATGAAGACGCTTTTTAATCATTGATCCTCCATGGATGTATCTGGCGCACTTTGATAGCGCGCCATTTATTAGGACAATTCCATTTCAATAAGTGCGATAAGGCAAGGAAAAAGCGCTTAAAGTGCGCGACCTTTACCAGATTGTGACTTTATGCAAAAAACCGCAAAAGTTACTTGTGGAGCTGCTCTACGGTGTGGTCCCAGCCCTTCACATCTTCAGGCTTACGAGGGCCTTTGCCAACGTAGCGTGCAGATGGGCGGATCAAGCGACCGGTGCGCTTTTGTTCCAGGATATGCGCAGACCATCCGGCGGTACGCGCTGCAGTAAACATCGAAGTAAAGAGTGGAGCTGGGACTTCGGCAAAGTCCAAAACAATTGCTGCCCAGAATTCAACGTTTGTTTCAAGAACGCGATCTGGTTGGCGCTCGCGCAACTCTTTAAGAGCTGCTTTTTCTAGCGCTTCAGCAACTTGGTAACGAGGTGCATTGAGTTCTTTTGCAGTACGTCGCAATGTGCGAGCGCGTGGATCTTCGGCGCGATAAACGCGATGTCCAAATCCCATTAAACGCTCTTTACGATCGAGCAAACTCTTTACATAACCTTCGGCATCGCCAGTTTTTTCTACTTCTTCAATCATATGAAGCACGCGAGAAGGTGCACCACCATGGAGTGGACCAGACATTGCACCAATTGCACCTGACAGTGCGGCGCACACATCGGCACCTGTTGATGCAATAACGCGACCTGTGAAAGTTGATGCGTTCATGCCGTGTTCTGCTGCTGAAACAAAATATGCATCGATTGCGCGCACGTGAAGTGGATCTGGTTCACCGCGCCAACGAATCATCATGCGCTCGACAACGGTGTGTGCTTTATCAACTTGTGATTCAGGAATCATCGGATTGAAGAGTCCACGTGCTGCTTGTGCAAGATAAGAAAGCACCATCACAGATGTGCGAGCTAAGTTGCTGCGCGCTTCTTCATCAGAAATATCGAGAAGCGGTTTAAATCCCCAAGCTGGAGCCAACATAGCAATGGCAGATTGAATATCTACACGCACATCACCTGAGTGCACTGGAAGAGGAAATGGTTCTGCATTCGGTAAACCTGGATTGAATTCATCATCAACGAGCAATCCCCATACGTTTCCAAATGAAACGCGTCCTACAAGATCTTCGATATCAACACCACGGTAACGAAGCGCGCTACCTTCTTTATCTGGTTCGGCAATTTCAGATTCGAATGCAATGACGCCTTCCAGACCTGGCTTGAAATCATCTGACACGTGATGCTCCTCTTGCTCGAATTCCCGCGCTAATTCTGCACCTGCGCGAGGGGTGCTGACCACCAGAAGGTGCGCGGATGCAGTTCATCCAAAAGTGAGGTTCGATACACCTATGAGTGATGACCTGACGCGCGATTCCATAAGAGCGATGCGACGTTCCTACGGTGAAATCGGTTTGGAAACTTTGCCGCAGGATCCATTCGCCGCTTTTGCTGAATGGTTGAAGGCAGCTTCCGAAAATCCAGTCATCGTCGAAGCCAATGCCATGGTGCTCACAACTATTGGCGCAGATAGTTCGGGTGCGGATTCACTCTCTACTCGCACTGTTTTGCTCAAAGATATTTCTGGCGGCGGCTTTACCTTCTTTACAAATTACTCTTCCCGTAAAGGCCATGCACTTGAATTAAATTCGCAGGTAGCTCTGCTCTTTCCTTGGTATGCCATGGAGCGACAAGTTTCAATTACTGGGATTGCAGAAAAAATTGCTCGGCAAGAATCAGAAGATTACTTTGCAACGCGCCCTTGGTCATCACAAATTGGTGCATGGGCTTCGGCGCAATCAGCACCGCTTGCATCGCGTGCAGAATTAGAAGAACGCTTTGCAGGTGCTGCAGCAAAATGGCCAGAAGGCACCACTGTTCCGTGCCCACCACATTGGGGCGGTTATCGCGTCACTCCCATCACTATTGAATTCTGGCAAGGTCGTTATTCACGATTGCATGATCGATTGCGCTATGAGCGGTCTAACACCAACTCTGATTGGGAACTCCATAGGTACTACCCGTAGTCTTGCCCCATGAGTGAAGCCATTGTTATTCCAGATAATCTCAAACCGCGCGATGGACGTTTTGGTTGTGGTCCATCAAAGATTCGCCCTGAATCTCTCGCTGCGCTGACTGCACCTGGAAGCAACTACATTCTCGGAACTTCACATCGCCAAAAGCCAGTAAAGAACGTTGTGAAAAGCGTTCGCGAAGGTTTGACATCTTTATTCTCGCTTCCTGAAGGTTATGAAGTCATTCTCGGTAACGGTGGATCTACTGCGTTCTGGGATATCGCAACCTTTGGTCTGATTGAAAACCGCTCACAACACCTTGTTTTCGGTGAGTTTTCCTCCAAGTTCGCAGCCGCTGCCAAAGATGCGCCATTTTTGCAAGATCCATCTGTCATCAAGGCAGAACCGGGCAGCCATCCTGCTGCAGCTGCTGAAGCAGGTATCGATGTTTATGCCCTGACACATAATGAAACGTCAACAGGTGTTGCGATGAACATCAAACGCCCTGCAGGAACAGATGGTGCCCTTGTATTGGTGGATGCAACTTCAGCCGCAGGTGGTCTCGATGTTGATGCACGTGAATTTGATACTTATTACTTTGCTCCACAGAAATCTTTTGCATCAGATGGTGGATTGTGGCTAGCTCTCATGAGCCCTGCTGCAATTGCACGTGCTGAAAAGATTAAAGAGAGCGGTCGCTTCATTCCAGCATTCTTTGATTTGATGACTGCCATTGAAAATTCTCGTTTAGATCAGACTTACAACACTCCCGCTCTCGTTACTTTGATGTTGCTCGATGAACAGTTGAAGTGGATGAATGCCAATGGTGGTTTGAAATTTGCAGCTGGCCGCTCTGCTGATTCTGCATCTCGCATGTATGGATGGGCTGAAAAAACCAGCTACACCACTCCATTCGTAACAGATCCAGCACAACGTTCAAAGGTAGTGGCAACTATTAACTTTGATGATGCAATTGATGCAACCAAAGTGGCAGCAGCGCTCCGCGCCAACGGAATCGTGGATACCGAGCCATATCGCAAGCTGGGTAAGAACCAATTGCGTATCGGTATGTTTCCAGCAGTTGATCCCGCTGATATTGATGCGCTCACTGCATCCATTGACTACGTGGTATCGCAGCTTTCATAAGTGGTTCATACATTTAAACGCGACGGTTTTTTCTGGACCGTTGCTCTCCAAACTGTCTGCGTCAATATCTTCTTAGGAAGTTTTGGACCCACTCAGCCGCTACTGCGCGCAGATCAAGGAACATCGCTCACAATTGCAGGTCTACATGGAACTGCCATGGGGCTTGCTTCCATTTTGGCGGGGCTTGCTAACCCACATTTAGCGCATCGCTTTGGTCGCACTCGCACTGCCTGGATTGGGCTCACCATCTTTTCAGTTGGGTTGCTCGCACTTGTCGCATCTCCATCCTTTTACTTTTCAATCCCAACTGCGCTGATTACTGGTTTTGGTGTTTCCATCACCATCAATAGTTCGCTCACTGCGATTACTGATCACTTTAAAGATAGATCGCCGATGGCGCTGATGCAGGCGAATGCAATTGCATCGTGCGGTTATGTTTCCGGAACGTTGATTGTTGGGTTAGTTGCTACTAACTTCCGCGATTACTGGCGCTTTGGAATGTTGATTGCGATTCCACTTGTTGTGCTACTTTATTTTTTCCGCGATAAAACTCCCGATGAACATGTTCCAGATAGCACGGGACCTCAATCAGGAAAATTGTCTGCGCGATTTTGGTGGTCATGGGTTGGATTCGTTGCATGTATCGCAAGTGAATTTGCAATTTCTTTTTGGGCAGCAGCTCTCATTATTGATCGAACTGGTGCATCCCCTGCAATATCTACATTGATTGTTGCAGCACTTGGAACAGGTATGGCACTGGGTCGTTGGTATGGCGGACGCGTTTTAAAGCGCTTCCCACTAGATACCCAACTCTCTATTTTTATTGGAGTGCAAGCAGTTGGTTTTGCAGTTCTCTGGTTTTCACATAATTTGGCGCTCAGCTTTATCGCTGTCTTGGTTGCAGGACTTGGAATCTCTAGCCAATTTGCGCTGGCATCACTGCGTTTGATTGATTTCAGCGATAACCGTCCTTATCTTGCAGTTGGACGAAGTTCAAGCGCAGCTGGAATCGCCATCGCAGGTTCGCCATTTTTGCTTGGCGTACTCGGTGATTCTTTTGGAATCTCGCGCGCTTATTTGATGGTGCCAATTTTGATATTTATTGCATACATCATTGTGAAATTAGTTCCTTCTCATGTTCCACAGAAAGTATTAGAAGAGAATGAACTTTAAGAGTCGCCGGCTCATCACGATTCTGACCTTGCTCGGGCTTATTCTGCTGATTTGGCTAGGACAGTAAAAACTGAATTATTCGCGTTACTCTACTCGCATGACATCAAGCCAAGGTTCGAACATCAAAACTGTTGTTCTCTTAATTGCACTCGGCAGTATTGCCTGGTTAGCGGCAGGTGTCGTTGCCATTGCAATCGGTGCAGAAGCTAAAGTGATCTGGACCTGTGTGGTGGGTGCAGCGCTTGGAGTAATTGGAATTCGTTACTCAATAAGGCGAGCACGTCGCAGCGGCATTTAACTCACATGGCTATCGCCATGTGAATGCGAAGAAGTTACTAAGACTCGAGCTGAGAAGCAATGCCGCGCAGGACGCGACCAAGGCGCTCTGCTTCAGGACCTGATGGATGGCGTCCATGACGAAGGCCATTTCCCACACGATCCAAAATCTTGATGGTGTCTTCAATCATTGCAGCTAAATCATCATTGTTAGTGCGTGCACCTTCGACAAGTGAGACAGGCGTTTCCACGACATGAACTGACATTGCCTGTGGACCTTTACGTGAATCAATCACAGAGAATTCAAGTTTGGTTCCAGGGCGAACTGTTGCAACGCCTTCTGGAAGAGCTGATGCTGCTAAGTAAACATCTTCGCCTTCATCAGATGCAATAAAACCAAAACCTTTTTCAAGGGAGAACCATTTGACGCGACCTGTAGGCATAGCAGTTACTCCTTAAAAATTTACGGTACTCGTGTAAAAGCTCCAGGAAGAGCAAATAAAACTATATTTTTATTTTTAAAAATATCCTCAGAAGTAATTGTAACAAACTCTTTTTCAGGGCGTGTTACAAACTTAACATTTGGAATTTGTTTAATCATACTGATAAACTTTGCTGTGAATATAATTTTAATTTGCCACTTGCTTTTTGTGAGGCTCTCATTCTAAATCTATATTTTTGTTTATCTGTCAATTTATCAAAGCAATTTGGACAACTGACATCTTTTTCATATTTTGGTGAATGTATGTCTTTCTTTTTCATTGGAGTTCTGTAACCTGCGCGATATCGTGACTGGGAAAC
>OGWM01000010.1_pt1 | contig 26081 bp, 24 predicted proteins | sample 1576041 | NCBI WGS metagenome assembly OGWM01 (sample SAMN07581538, study PRJEB24739) | freshwater metagenome | place: Singapore | collected 2015-01
TCAAACACGGATGTATCAGAATTTTTCCGAAATCAAAATGGGCTACGGCAAATCATTACATAAAGCTTTTGGGGGCTTGGTAGGAACGATTGTTGCAGTTTTCTTCATTTTTATCACTGGAATTTTTCCACTCGTGCTTGCGTTATTTGGCTCTTCATTAGGGTGGATTCTCTATTTTGCTGTTGTCATGACCCGACTGCTTAGTGATACAAAATCAAAATCTGATTCGTTCTATGCGCTATTACATCCATTATCAGCATTGATATTGATATATCTGATTTGTTATTCCTGGTTAAACCGAGGATCCATTGAATGGAAGGGTCGCACGGTATGACCGGAGTAGTTGGCAAAGTTGCACACCCAGAAAAGATTGCCGTTATTGGTGCAGGAATCGGCGGGTTATGTGCTGCTGCACGTTTAGCCAAGGCAGGACATCAAGTAACAATTTTTGAAGCTGCATCACAGACTGGAGGAAAGTGTCGGACAGAGTGGATTGGTCGGTATGCCTTTGATACTGGACCGTCGCTCCTCACTTTGCCTGCGGTATATCGAGACTTCTTTCAACGCACTGGTGATGTCATGGGTCGAGTACTTGAATTGCAAGAGGTAAATCCAGCATTTGATTATCGATTCCATGATGGCAAATCTGTTCAATTTGCAAACCTTTCACGCAAGCAAACTCTGAGCGCAATAGAAAAATCTCTGGGAATTGAAGCTGCTTCCGAGTGGAATCAGGTCATGATGCAGGCGGAATCTATGTGGGACGTTTCGCGTGAACCATTTGTTGAATCAGAGCTTCGATCTCCACTTTCCTTACTAAAACGCAAGAATCTTTTGCGGGACATTAAGACCATCGCGCCTTGGAAAACTTTACGTGGCCTTGGAATTCGCAATCCATATTTAGCAAAGATTATGGATCGATATGCCACATACAGCGGGTCAGATCCACGTCAGGCACCGGCAGTGTTATCGACAATTGCATTTGTTGAAGAAGCATTCGGTGCATGGCACATAAAGGGCGGTATTGGAACTCTGGCCGAGAGGATCACTGAGCGCTGCCAAACGCTCGGAGTCACCATCCATCTGAATTCCTTCGTTGAATCCATCTCATTATCAGGTAATTCAGTTTCTGGCTTAGTTGTTGATGGCAAACAGATTTCTTTTGATCGAGTTGTAGCTAATGCCGATGCGGCATTTGTTTACAATCAACTTCTCCCGCAATCCACATTAGCTCGCAAGGAGGCTAGGAAAATTGCCAAGAGCGAACCGTCTCTTGCGGGTTTCTCGCTTTTGCTTGGATTAAAACCTGGAAATCAGCCTCCACTTTCACACCACACCATACTTTTTCCGGAAAATTACGATGCAGAATTTGAGGCGATATTCACTGCCAAAAGACCAGTTGAAAAACCTACGATTTACATCTGTGCGCCTCGCGACGAAACCATGGTGAAAGATGCGGGACACGAAGCTTGGTTTGTTCTCGTGAATGCTCCACGGCACAGTTCAACTGGCGCTGGTTTCGATTGGAGTAATTCACATTTTGTGAAGTCATATGCCAATTCAATTCTGGACCAAATCGAAGCGCGCGGTATTTCAATTCGGGATCGTTTAGAAGTTCTGGAAATTCGCACTCCGCTTGACTTGCAAAACTCAGTACATGCTCCGGGCGGCTCTATCTATGGAACTTCAAGTAATGGCGCCAGATCAGCATTTACCCGTGCGCGTAATCGCTCCCCTATTAAAGGACTTTATCTTGTAGGTGGATCTGCGCACCCTGGAGGTGGATTACCACTTGTTGGTCTAAGCGCCGAAATTGTGGCTAATGCAATTTTAGAAAAGTAGCTCGCAATACTTGCGCAAAACTAAAAAGTAGAGCGGCGAAAAAGATTAAGGAAAGTATTGTCAATCCAGGAAGATTGAAAATCTTAAAGAGAAGTACGAAGGCCATAAATATTGCTCGCACAGGTCTTTCAGTAATGGTGACAACCCCAACTTCGTGCATTCCGAGTGAAGCCATTCGCGCTCTGGCGTATTCCTGTGTCGAAGCAACAATCCACATGGCAAGTGCCAACCACGTTGGGATTCCAATACGCCAACCAACGTAGAGCCAGAGAGCTTCAGATATTCGGTCCACAACCGAATCAAGTAGAGCTCCCCATTTGCTAGCACGCTCTTGCAAGATTGCAACGCTTCCGTCCACGCCATCAAAAAATAGCGATGCAACCAAAAGTGCCAGCGCAACCCAGTAATTGCTCGTCACTATCATTCCAATGGCACAGATGAAGCCCAAACTGGTTAGAACATTTGGAGTAAATCGAATGAGTGAGAAAATCTTTGCCACTCGATAAGAAATTTTAAGCCACCCCGATACTGCTCCTTTGATAGCAGCACCACCGTGCAATTCACTCCAGCGTTGCGCAAATTCGGATTGACTAAGAAGCTTTCTTTTCATATCAGTTATCTTTGATTTGCTCAAATATTTCTCTTGTCGCAGTCGAAGTATTCATCGTGTAGAAATGAAGTCCAGGAGCACCTGCATCAATAAGTTCACGACAGAATTGAGTAGCAAATTCAACTCCTATCTTTCTTACCTCTTCTGGATTATTCGCCACAGATTCAACGGCATTGGTCAATTCTTGAGGGATTGGAGTTCCACTAAGTTCTGCCATACGTTTCAGTTGTGCAACATTGGTAATCGGTAAAATTCCGGGAATCACAGTGAGCTTTGAACCGTGCTTCTCTAGTGAATCAACGAGCTGAATCCATTTTTGAGCTTCAAAGAAGAACTGAGTAGTGGCAAACGTAGCGCCACGTCGTTCCTTCTCCAGCAAAACTTGTAAATCTTTTTCAAAGTCTCCATCAGATGCGGGATGTCCGTCAGGAAATGCGGCGACTCCAATCGTGAACCCACCAAATTCTGCAGCGAGAGTGACCAATTCATCTGCATGAGTAAATCCACCAGGAGTTGAAATCCACGGAGCACGCGGACCTCCAGTTGGATCACCGCGAAGTGCCAAGATACTTTTAATTCCAGCGCTCTGATATTTACCCAAAATCTCAATGAGTTCAGCACGAGTTGAACCCACACATGTTAAATGAGCCACCGTTGGAATATGTGTTCGTGCAGTGATCTCTGATGTAATTCGAATCGTGCGATCTCGTGTAGATCCTCCTGCACCATAAGTGACAGAAATAAAATCTGGAGCAATGCTTTCAAGTTGAGACATTGCAGCCCACAAGCGCGCTTCGCCTTCTACATCTTTGGGTGGGAAAAATTCAAATGAATATGTATGACGGCTCATAGAACTGCGCTTCTCCACTACGTCAGGGTACCTTTTCCCCGTGGATAATCAGGTCACAAACAGTGCATCTGCAGTACGTGATGCAGTGAAGTCTGAGTTACAGTCTTTCCTCTCCTCACAACGTGGATATCTCACAGCAATTGCTGATGAATTAATTCCAGTATGTGATGCACTCGATGAATATCTGCTTGAAGGTGGCAAACGATTACGTCCACTCTTTGGCTATGCCGGATTTTTAGCTACTGGTAAAACTCCCACAGCACCTGTTATCCGAGCGTTGGCTAGTCTTGAATTACTGCAGGCATGCGCTCTTATTCATGATGACTTAATGGATGGATCTGACACCAGACGAGGTAAGCCTTCTATTCATCGACGTTTTGAATCTCTCCATCGACATGGTGAATTATCTGGAGTAGCGGAACAATTTGGCCAAGCTGCAGCAGTGTTATTGGGAGATTTAGCACTTGTTTGGTCTGATCAAATGTTGCATCAATCTGGAATTGCACCTGAATCGCTTACAGCTGCATTAGCAATTCATGATGAAATGCGAGTTGAATTAATGGCGGGCCAGTACCTAGATGTGCGTGAAGCTGGCGAGAAAGTACATAGCGTTGAAAGATCACTTCGCATTGCCCGTTTTAAGTCAGGTAAATACACAATCGAGCGCCCTTTGCACCTTGGCGCAGTCATTGCTCAACCACAACCCGATAAGAATGCATCTCTCCTATCGGTCCTTTCATCGTATGGCCTACCGCTTGGTGAAGCATTCCAACTTCGTGATGATTTGCTTGGCGTCTTTGGAGACCCGTCAACAACAGGAAAACCCGCAGGTGATGATTTACGCGAGGGAAAGCGAACAGTTTTGATTGCAATGGCCCTGGATATGACTTCAAGTAGCGGACGTGCTGAACTGATGAAACACTTGGGACAACCTGAATTAACTTCAGAGAAAATTGATGATTTGCGAAGCATTATCACTGAGTCAGGAGCGGTAGCAGCTGTTGAAAATCTCATCAGCACGTTAGCGCATGACTCCACGACAGCAGCACAGCACGAAGTAATTCACGAACAAGCTAAGCCGTTCCTGATGGCGCTTGTTGAAAACGCCATTAAAAGGAGTCATTAATGCCGAAGCGGGTTAAAGGTCCCACCGATCACGTTGTCGTGGTGGGCGCTGGACTTGCTGGACTCAGCGCTGCTTTGCGATTGGCAGGCGCTGGCAGAAAAGTTACTGTCGTTGAACGAGAATCAGTACCAGGTGGCCGTAACGGTTTGTTAAAAAAGGATGGTTACTCATTCGATACCGGTCCAACAGTGCTCACTATGCCATCACTCATCCAAGATGCATTTAGTTGTGTCGGCGAAGATCTGAAAAACTGGATAGAGCTCAAACCACTCACTCCGCTCTACCGGGCATTTTATGCTGACGGTTCGCAATTAGATGTCCATGCCAACACTGCTCAAATGGAAGAAGAGATTCGAACTCACATCTCTGCCGAAGAAGCGCTTGGCTATCGCAAATACGTTGATTTTGTTACCAAACTTTATAAATATGAGATGAATGATTTCATCGATAAGAATATCGATACCCCATTTAATTTACTTACTCCGAACTTAGCTCGTCTCATCGCATTAGGTGGCTTTAGACACTTACAACCCAAAGTAAATCAATATCTTAAAGATCCAAGGCTTCAGAAGGTTTATTCGTTTCAAGCTATGTATGCCGGGGTGAGCCCTCAGCAAGCGCTGGCAATTTATGCGGTTATTGCTTATATGGATTCTGTAAACGGAGTCTTCTTCCCTAAAGGCGGAATGCATGCGGTTCCTCGTGGACTTGCTGGCGCTGCTGAAAAACATGGAGTCACATTTAAATACAACACAACGGTCACATCCTTGGAAAAATCACAAGGTCGAGTCAAGGCAGTGATTACTGATTCAGGTGAACGGATTCCTTGCGATGTCGTAGTGATGAATCCAGATCTGCCAGTAGTGTGGAGAGATTTACTAGGTCGTACTCCGCTTAACATCAAGCGACTGAATTACTCTCCTTCATGTGCCACCCTCTTAGTTGGATCTTCTAAGAAATATGACCACATAGCCCATCACAATATTCACTTCGGTGAATCGTGGGATGGAGTCTTTGATGAACTCATCAAGAAGCGCACCTTTATGACCGATCCATCTGTGTTGGTGACAGTTCCAACACATGATGATCCATCCTTAGCACCTGCTGGAAAACAGTCGTACTACGTCCTCTTTCCAACACCTAACTTGGATGCAGATATAGATTGGAAAAAGCAAGCTAAGCCTTATCGCGATCACATGATTCAAACTCTAGAAGATCGAGGGTATGACGGGTTCGGTGATTCAATTGATGTTGAGGTAATGACTACGCCTCTTGAGTGGCAAGCGCAGGGTATGGAACGTGGCGCACCATTTGCTAGCGCTCACACTTTCTTTCAAACCGGTCCTTTTAGACCACGCAATCTGGCAGCAGGATTTGAAAATGTTGTCTTTGCTGGCAGTGGAACGCAACCAGGAGTTGGAGTTCCCATGGTGTTAATCTCTGGAAGATTAGCCGCCGAACGAATCGTGGGCCCAGTTAAGTAAATGGATGCCGCACTTCAAGCATCGTATGCCGAATGTAAAAGGCTTAATTCATTACACGGAAAAACTTATTACTTAGCAACATTGCTCCTGCCTGAGCGTAAGCGGCCTTATGTGCATGCTTTATATGGTTTTGCGAGATACGCAGATGAAATCGTCGATGATTTAGCTTCAACTCTATCTCCTCAAGAAAAAGCTGATGCTCTTCGAACCTGGAGCAGCGGAGTGCTCGCTGATTTAAAGTCGGGAAGAAGTAGTGATCACATCGGTAGAGCATTAGTAGATACTGTTCAAACCTTCAATATTCCCCATCAGCACTTTGTTGATTTCCTCCATTCCATGGAGATGGATCTCACCATTACTCAGTATCAAACTTTTAATGACTTGCACGAATACGTCTATGGCTCTGCCGCGGTCATCGGACTTGAGATGGTTCCCATTCTTGGATATTCCGACGAGCGAGCCTTTGATGCAGCGCAAAAATTGGGTATCGCCTTTCAATTGGCCAACTTTATTCGTGATGTTGCAGAAGATTTAGATCGCGGTCGGGTCTATCTCCCCCTCCAAGAATTAGCAGAATACGGGGTCAATCGCGAAGTCCTTGAAAAGCGAGAACTCACCCCTGAAATTATTGCTGCCCTCAAATTTCAGATTGCGCGAGTTCGATCATTGCAAGCAGAAGCTAATGAGGGAATCAAATATTTAGATAAGGAATCAAGGCCTTGCATTCGAGCAGCCAGTGAACTTTATTGTGGGATAGTTGATGAGGTTGAAGCAATTGGATATGACATCTTCAATAAAAGGGCAAAAACCTCCACTGCGCGACGAGCAAAAGTTGCCGGAATCGCGTATGTGCAAGCAATCGCCGCTCGTATTCGCTAAAGTATTTATTAACGGGAGCCAAGGTGGCTGAGAGGACTTCTCACTAGAAGTCGACCGTCTGACTGGTTCGGTAATGCGGATCTAGAAATGAGGTTGATTGTGTTACAAACTTTTTTTACAGCGTGGGGTTACGAAGTTTCGTATTTGGAATTTATTGCATCCATCGCTTCTTTTATTGGGGTTGGACTTGGAATTACCGGCAAGAGAATAACTTGGCCCTGGTGGGCGCTCAGCAGCCTGCTCTACGGAATCTTCTTCCTGCAATATAAGTTATATGCCAGCGCAGCACTACAAATAGTTTTTATTGCAGCTGCAGTTATTGGTTGGTATGGCTGGGGGCCACAAGGTGCAAAACCTGGTCCATTTAAGAATCACTATCGGCTTTACACCTTTATCGCAATTTGCTTAGCAACTCTGGCTTTAGGTCCAATCCTAAAATCAATTGGCGCTGCGTCGACTTATGTTGATGCACTTCTTTTCTTTGGAAGCTTAGCTGCTCAAATTTTGATGGTGTATGAAAAATATGACAATTGGCCACTCTGGCTCATTGTTGATGCAGGTTATGTTGCGCTCTACGCGACTCAAGGGTTGCTCTTTACAACCCTGCTTTATGTTGCATTTACTCTCATGGCAGCTCTTGGATGGAGTCGTTGGTATGAATCTCATCGACGCGCTGTGCGATCTTTGTAAAGGAACCGCGCAGCCCATCCTCGCAATTGATGGACCTGCAGGTGCTGGGAAAACAACACTTTCCGAAAATTTACAACGTGGGCTAGCGCGCCACTACTCATCGACGATTATCCATATGGATGATTTGTATGAAGGTTGGAATCGAGCGCTATCTCCATCACTTTCTGAGAAGTTATTGACAATTACTAATTCCCATAAAAAGCTGAAAGAGATATCACTTGCTCGTTACGACTGGGGTTCAGAAAGTTTCGCAGAACCTGAATTAATTCCGGCACGGCCACTTCTCATATTGGAGGGTGTTGGCTGCGGCCAACGTTCCATCCGTAATCAGTTGACTGCACTAATCTGGATTGATATTGATGAGCAGATAGGTCTGGAGCGAGTTCTTCACCGTGATGGCACTGCAATCGAAGAAGAAATGCAGAAGTGGCTTAGGGCACAGCAGCAACACTTTATGGAAGAAGATACGAAGAAAGCGGCCGATTTCATTCTGACTACCTAGAATTCTCGCTATGTCAGATCTAACGGGTGAGTTAATTGATAATAGATATCAACTCACTCGCCTGATGGCAACTGGTGGAATGGCAACTATCTACGAAGCGCTCGATACCAGATTAGATCGCAAGGTTGCCGTCAAAATCATGCACGCACATCTTGCTCAAGATGAACAATTTGTTGAACGCTTTATCCGAGAGGCAAAGGCCGCGGCAGCGCTCTCTCACCCCAATATCGTTGCAGTGCAAGATCAAGGGTGGAATCAAAGCGGAATTCCAGCAATCTTTTTGGTCATGGAGCTCATCGAAGGACATACTCTTCGCGAATATCTCAACGAACAAGGCAAATTGAATTTTGCCGATGGCATTAAATTTCTTCTTCCAGTGCTGAGTGCACTTGCTGCAGCACACAAGATTGGGATTGTTCATCGGGATTTAAAACCTGAGAACATACTTATTTCTCGAGAAGGTCGAATCAAAATTGCTGATTTTGGTTTGGCGAGAGGTCCAACTCTGGGTGACGCTATGACTGCCGAATCCAGTGTGATCCTCGGTTCAGTTTCCTATCTATCCCCCGAGCAAGTACAGCGCGGTGTTGCTGATTCTCGTAGCGATGTTTATTCAGTTGGCATCACTGCATTCGAAATCTTTACCGGAAAGAAGCCTTATGAAGGGGCTGAACCAATTCAGATTGCCTACAAACATGTAAATGAGCGAGTCCCGAAAATAAGTTCACTGGAGAATAAGGTTCCCCGTGAATTAGACGAGTTGATTTATTCGGCAACAGATCCAGATCCAGATAAACGCCCACGTGATGCAGGTGCGTTCTATGAATCACTTTCTGGCATAAGCCACTCTCTTAATCCGAATGAAAAGCAATTGAGTCTTGAACTTGATATCCCTATTGAGCCGATGCGCCCCAAGAAACAACCGAAGTCCCTTCGCAAAAAGATGCGTGAAATTTCCCAATCACTGCCGATTCCTGTGGTCACAGAAACTACTGCGGAGGTCGCAAAAAGGAAACGTGCTAGCAAACGAGTTCGGCGAAATCGCAAAATTGCATTTGGCTTAGCAGTCTTGGTTGGAATTGTTGGTTGGTATGTGCTCATTGGGCCAGGATCACGAATTGTTGTACCCTCAACAGTTGGCGCAAATCAATCTGAGGTAAAAGCCGCACTAACTCCTCTTGGGCTTACTTTTCTGGTCGTAGAGAAAAGATTTAGTGAAGATATTGGTGAAGGAAGAGTCATCCAATCAATACCTGAAGCAGGTGGCCGTGTTGATCAGGGGGCAACAGTAAAACTCATTCTTTCAAAGGGGCCTGAACGATTTATTCTCCCTCAGGTAGCTGGACTCACCATTGAAACCGCACGAGCGCTCCTTGGGAAGTTGCCGGTTTCACTTCAGCCAGATTCAGAAGAGTTCAATACCAAGATTCCTAAGGGATATGTCATCGAATCAGATCCGCCTTCAGGCGAAAAAGTTAAACGTAGCGCGCTCGTTGTTTTGCGCGTTTCTAAAGGCATTGAACAAGTGGCTCTTGCATCGTATATAGGAAAGAGTTCGGATCAAGCACTTAATGAATTACAAGATGCAGGATTTTCGGTAAAACCGAAATACGAATTTAGCGAAACTAAGCTTGCAGGAGAGGTAATCTCACAAACTCCTGTTGGCGGTGGAACTGCTGACAAAGGCTCAAAAATCACCCTTGTGATCTCTAAGGGAACTCAATATGCCTACATTCCGAATATTTTCTCAATTGAGGAAGCAAAGGCAGTGCGCGCACTGAAGGATCTAGAACTCAAGGTTGTTGTTAAGAAAATAGGAGCTAAATCGGTAAAGAAGGTCACCAATATTTCACCTAAAGTCGGCACAAAAGTGAAGCGTGGCAGCACCGTAACTATCACAGTAGGCTAAGCGAATGCCGGCAACATCACAGCCAAAGCGACCACTGATTGGTGCCCACGTCCCAACCTCAGGCGGAATGGCCAAGCGTTCGATTGATTATGCAGAAACTATTGCTGCAGAAGCGATTCAAGTTTTTACCTCAAATCCGCGCGGTTGGGCGATGCCAGAAACCAATCATGAAGCAGACCAACTTTTCCGAGAAAAGGCCCAAGCGTTAAAAATAGAAGCGTATGTGCATGCTCCATTTCTCATTAATTTAGGATCTCCTACTGAAGATACCTATAAAAATTCACTTGCTTCAACTGCTTACTCTCTCAAACGCGGCCAGGAAATTGGTGCGCTGGGAGTCGTTGTTCATACTGGATCTGCAGTCAAGGAAGAGAATGTGGCAACTGCCTGGAAGCAGATTAAGAAGGGTGTGATGCCCATTCTTGAATCACTCGATGACGATGCGCCTTACTTGCTTCTTGAGCCCACTGCCGGACAAGGACAATCTCTTGTAAAAAGGCTAGATGATCTCTCCCATTACCTTGATGCGCTAGAACACCATCCTAAAGTTGGAATTTGTTTAGATACCTGCCATGTTTTTGCAGCAGGTCATGACATCGCTAAAAAAGGTGGGATGAAGGAAACGCTTGATTTGCTTGTTGAGATTGCAGGTATTGAGCGCATTCAACTTATCCATGCCAACGACTCAATGGATGTGTGTGGTGCTCTGAAAGATAGGCATCAAAATATTGGAGATGGTTTTATCGGCGTTGATCCATTTGCTGAGTTGCTCGCTCATCCGGCAGTAGCCAATGCTCCCCTCATTCTTGAAACTCCAGGTGCTGAACCTGAGCACGGCAAGGAAGTAGCACTCCTTAAGAAATTGCGCGGATGAATTCTGGGCACGCTGTAAAACTTAGATTCGCTCCACTAGCTCTCCTTGCGGTTTCTGCAGCGTGGGGCATGGCATTTGTTGTGATGAAAGATCCTATTGAAAAACAGAATGTAAATAGCTTTCTCTTTACCCGTTTTTTCTTTGCGGTAGTTGCCATGCTTGCCTTTCAACCATCTGTTCGTCATCGATTTACTCGCGAGTTGGTACAGAAAGGGTTTATTGCAGGAATTTTCTTAGGCGCTGGATATATCCTGCAAACTTTAGGGCTCGCTCGAACTGGCGCAGCAATCACGGGCTTTATCACTGGACTTTACGTAGTCGCTACTCCTGTTCTTGCCGCGCTTATTTTGAAGGTGAAGATTTCCCGATTCACCTGGGCTTGTGTATTCATCGCGACACTGGGATTGGCGCTGCTTTCACTCAAGGGCTGGAACGTTGGGTTCGGAGAATTTTTAGTCTTTTTGTGCGCCATATCATTTGCAGCTCACATTATTGCGCTCAGCAAGTGGAGTAATGGTTTAGATGTCTATGCCCTTACTGTTGTGCAGCTGACTACATGTGCACTGATGACTGGAATTATCTCTGTTTCGCAAGGATATAAAGCGCCGGTGAATCTCAGTGGTTGGCTCGTAGTTTTTTATACAGCGGTTGTGTGTACTGCAATCGCATTCATTGTCCAAACCTGGTCGCAAGCGCATATGTCAGCTACCAAAGTTGCCGTAATTCTGACGATGGAAGTGGTCTTTGCAGCAATCTTTGCTGTGATCTTTGGTGATGAAACTTTGACTTTTCGTGCTCTCATTGGCGGCTTACTGGTGTTGACCGCTATGTTTATGATTGTTCTCAAGGAGCCCGTTCATGATTGATTTGCGTTCAGATACAGTGACAAAACCTTCACCCGAAATGCGTGCTGCCATGGCAGCTGCTGCAGTCGGCGATGATGTTTACGGCGATGATCCCACCGTCAATTCGCTAGAAGAGCGAGTTGCAGAACTTTTTGGCCATGAAGCAGCGCTCTTCTGTCCGACCGGATCACTTGCCAATCAATTATCAATTCGCACATTGGTAAATCCAGGAGAAGAGTTACTCACCGAAACTCGATCCCACATTGTCCGAGCTGAATTAGGCGCCGGAGCAACCTTTAGTGGAATTACCACGCGAACATGGCCAGCAGAAGATGGTCTGCTTCGCGCTGCAGATCCACTTGCAATTGCTCATGAAAACGCTGGTCCATATCTCGTCTCTACTGCGGCTATTGCTGTTGAAAACACCCACAACTTTGGCGGTGGAACAGTTCAACCAATCACAGAAATCGAAAAATTATCAAAGGAAGCGCATGCGCGAGGAATTGCACTCCATCTCGATGGCGCGCGAATTTGGAATGCGCATGTCGCATCTGGCATTGGCTTTGCAGACTACGGAAAACATTTTGACTCCATTAGCGTCTGCCTCTCCAAGGGGTTGGGTGCACCGATTGGATCTCTGATGATCTCTACACGCGCGCGAGTCGCAACCGCCCGAATTTGGCGCAAGCGATATGGAGCTGGGATGCGCCAAGTGGGAATCATTGCTGCAGCGGGACATTACGCGCTCGATCACAACATCAAGCGACTTGCCGACGACCACTCCCGGGCGCAAAGGATTGCCAACGCTCTCGCAGCAATTGATTCCTCGCTCCTGGATCCCAAGAAAGTTTCCACAAATATTGTCGGATTAGATTTATCGCATATTGGAATAACAGCCACTGAACTGAGTGATCGTTGTAAAAATTCTGGTGTATTGATCAGCGCGCTCGGAAAACATTATGCGCGCCTAGTAACACATCTTGATTTTGACGATGCGCAATGCGATGAAGCTATTTCGATATTACAGCGCGCCTTCGTGGCGAAGTAACCATTCTTTCTTTGAAAGCCCGTAGGCATAATTTCCTAGTGATCCACCTGTCTTGACGATTCGGTGGCATGGAACTATCAGAACTATTGCATTTTTGGCGCATGCACTTCCTGCAGCACGCACCGCAGCAGGACTACCCGCTTTTTGAGCTAACTCTGCGTACGAAATTACTTTTCCAGGAGCTACTCGCTTCATTGCCTTCCATGCTGCTTGAGAAAAATTTCCACCTGGCTGACGAACTTGAATGGAATTGAGGGCACGCACATCCCCATCAAAGTAGTCGGCGATTACAGTGCTGATTACTGGAATTTTTGAAACTGACTTAATCTCTTTTGCAGCATCTTCCTCACTTAAACTTTCGCGTAGTGATTTGAGAGTAGATAAATTGGCAGCCAGAACGATGTCGCGATCTGCAATTACATGGAGTTTTCCAACTGGAGTGGGAATTGAAGTCAAGAGCAGAGTCATGTTAAAAATTAGCGATCGCGCAACATTTCAGCAACCAAGAACGACAGTTCAAGCGATTGCGAATGATTGAGGCGTGGATCGCAGGCAGTTTCGTAACGAGATTCAAGATCCTTTTCAGAAACTTGGTTTCCACCACCTAGACACTCGGTGACATCATCGCCGGTAAGCTCAATATGAATTCCACCGGGATGGGTTCCGAGTTTCTTATGCACTTCAAAGAATCCACGAACTTCATCAAGAACATCTTCAAATTGACGGGTCTTATAGCCATTCTTAGTTTCGAAGGTATTTCCGTGCATAGGATCGCATACCCACAAAACCTGTGCTCCGCTCTTTGTTACACCTTCAACGAGAGCAGGGAGGACTTCGCGAATCTTTCCAGCGCCCATCCGCGTAATAAAGGTAAGTCGACCTGGTTCACGATCGGGGTTCAAAGTATTTACGAGAGCTAATGCCTCTTCAACCGTTGTTTTAGGTCCAAGCTTCACTCCTATTGGATTTCGCACCTTTGATGCGAAGTCGACGTGCGCGCCATCGAGTTGCCTGGTGCGCTCTCCAATCCAAATAAAGTGGCCCGAAACATCGTAAGGAAGTTGGGTGCGTGAATCAATACGTGTGAGCGCTTTCTCGTATTCAATAATGAGCGCTTCGTGGCTGGCAAAGAAATCAACCGCTTTAAATTGTTCCGGGTCGACTCCAGCAGATTCCATAAATGCTAAAGCGCGACCAATCTCATTCGCCATCTGCTCATATTTCTCACCAAATTGGGAATCTCGTATAAATCCCTTGTTCCATTCGTGGACGCGTCGCAAATCTGCAAAACCACCTTGCGTAAATGCACGGACTAAGTTGAGCGTTGCTGCAGATGTGTTGTAAACACGTACCAATCTATTGGGGTCAGGAGTGCGTGCGCTCTCAGTGAATTCAATGTCATTGACTGCATCGCCGCGATAAGCCGGTAATGTGACATCTCCGCGAGTCTCTGTGTCATTTGAACGTGGCTTGGCAAATTGACCCGCCATACGTCCAACTTTTATTACGGGCAAACTCGAGTAGTACTGCAAAACAGCAGCCATTTGCAAAATTGTCTTAATGCGATTGCGAATGGAATCTGCTGTTGCCGATGCGAAAGTTTCAGCACAGTCTCCACCTTGCAACCAGAATGCGCGACCTGCTGCTGCCTCTGCAATTCTCGACTTGAGATCATCACACTCTCCTGCAAAGACAAGCGGTGGCAGAGCTTTAAGTTCGGCAACCGCCTTTGCTAATGGAGCACCATCTTTTCCACCTGGCCATTGAGGTTGTTGCGCAGCGACTAGCCCTTCATTAAAAAGGGAAGCAAGCGAAGGTGCCGATGAATTCATGGTCATAAGAGTAGAGAGTTCGCTATTAATCTCGCGATGAGATTAACCAAAGAACGAGGTGATCTCCTCGTAGCGCTCAACTGGCACGGTCTTTAAGACATCTGTCGCGGATGCCAAAGGCACACGGGCGATGGTGGTGCCATGCAGCGCCATCATCTTTCCGAAATCGCCTTCGTGAACCGCTGTGATTGCTTCAAGTCCAAAGCGTGAGCTAAGAACACGGTCGAAAGCAGATGGTGAACCACCGCGTTGAATATGACCGAGAACGGTGCAACGAGTTTGATAACCAGTCTTTGTTTCGATCTCTTTTGCTAACCAATCGCCAATTCCAGAGAGTTGTACGTGTCCAAATGCATCGAGTGGCTGATCTTTGGTGACCATATCGCCATCTTGAGGAATAGCACCTTCTGCTATGACAATAATTGGTGCAGTACCAGTTTTAAAGCGTGACTTTACATAGTCACAAACTTTTTCAACAGAAAATTTTACTTCTGGAATCAAAATACAAGCAGCATCACCAGCAAGACCAGAGTGAAGTGCAATCCATCCAGCGTGACGCCCCATTACTTCGACAATGAGAGGACGGTGGTGAGATTCTGCAGTTGTGTGGAGGCGATCAATTGCTTCCATTGCAATGTTCACAGCTGTATCAAATCCAAATGTGAAATCTGTGTTATTAAGGTCGTTATCGATTGTCTTTGGGACGCCTACAACTTTGACGCCAAGAGCATCTAATTTGGTTGCAACACCGAGGGTATCTTCGCCACCAATTGCAACAAGGACATCAATTCCCTGATCTGCGAGATTCTGCTTAATACGCTCTACGCCATTTTCAATCTTAAATGGGTTGGTGCGAGAAGAACCGAGAATGGTTCCGCCTTTGGCCAGAATTGGTTTCACTGTTGCCAAATCAAGCGGCATGGTGAGCGCCTCAAGCGGGCCCTTCCAACCATCACGGAAACCTACAAATTCATATCCGTATTCTTTGATTCCTTTTGTGACCACGCCACGAATGACTCCATTAAGTCCAGGGCAATCTCCGCCCCCAGTAAGAATTCCAATACGCATTACACCGCTCCAAAATAAAGAGAAATCAGGCAGATAAGCCCTGCTGTGGTCAACATTGACGAGCACAGTCTAGCCTTTGCGCATGGCTGCATCTGACATCCCGCTAGTTGCGGGCGTAGATTCATCAACGCAATCCGTAAAAGTTGTGATTCGTCGCGCAGATACTGGTGAGTTAATTCGCCAAGGGCGCGCACCACATCCTGACGGCACCGAGGTAGATCCAGTTCATTGGATATCCGCACTTGATTCTGCAATCGCTGCAGCAGGCGGATTAGCCGATGTTGCCGCCATCGCAATTGGTGGGCAGCAACACGGAATGGTGGCACTAGATAAGAACGGTGACGTAATTCGTCCCGCACTTCTCTGGAACGACACTCGCTCTGCGGAAAGCGCTACTGCTCTTAATCAAGAACTCGGAGGAGATGCAGCAACCGCACAACAAGTTGGATCGGTGCTTGTTGCTTCTTTTACTGCAACAAAATTGCGGTGGTTAGCAGATCACGAAAAAGCAAACGCCGAAAAGGTTACAGCAGTTGCCCTGCCTCACGATTATCTTTCCTGGAAATTGCAAGGCAGTTCAGATTTCTCTCAACTATTCACTGATAGATCTGATGCTTCTGGAACTGGCTATTTTGATCCGGTTGCTTCGCAGTATCGAAATGATATTTTGGCGAAAGCACTGCGTACTGATCGAACGATTTCAACTCCAACAATTATCGCTCCAAATAAATTTGGCGGAAGCACCATGGCTGGTATTCCAATCGCAGCTGGGGCTGGTGATAACGCGGCAGCCGCTCTAGGAGTTCAGGCAGAGCCTGGAGATGTAGTTGTCTCGCTTGGGACAAGTGGTACTGCATTTGCAGTATCTGATTCACCAACCCATGATTCAAGTGGCGCCGTTGCAGGCTTTGCTGATGCAACGGGAAGATTTCTTCCACTTGTGTGCACACTTAATGCAGCCCGTATTCTCGATGCTGCGACCAGAATTCTTGGCAAAACTCATGATGAAGTTGGCGCGTTGGCGCTGCAAGCAAATCCTGGAGCGCATGGCTTAACTCTGCTTCCTTATTTTGAAGGAGAACGAACTCCTAATCGTCCTCAAGCAACCGGAGTTTTCGCCGGCATGAATCTTAAAAATTCGAATCCTGAAGATATTGCGCGTGCCATGATTGAAGGAATGCTCTGTGGTTTAGTTGATGCAGTAGATGCGCTTGTTTCACTTGGAGTAAATGTGAAGCGAGTTCTACTCATTGGTGGTGCAGCAAAAAATCCTGCAATTGCACACATTGCATCTTCTCTCTTTGGACGAGAAGTATTGGTGCCACAACCTGGTGAATATGTTGCAGACGGCGCAGCACGACAAGCTGCGTGGGCGTTATCAGGTAACTCAACTCCTCCCCGATGGAATTTAGGAGAAGTAACTTCAACAATCGCTCCCGCTACTCCAGACGTTGTTGCTCACTACCGAGTACTGCGAGATCGCACTCAAACATGGTGAAAAACCAGCAGACAATTCTGCTGCTCAACGATCACCTGCATCGTGGCTATGGAGCGCTCAAAGGAGCTACACCACAAACGCACGCGATTCTCTTTATTGAAAGTGAACGCATGTTGACCACTCGTAAGTGGCATCTACAAAGACTTTTCTTCTTGATGTCCGCTCGGGATCACTTCCTTGCTGATTTAAAGAAAGAAGGTTTCACCGTTACCTTTATGCAGAGCGCGGATACTGCAACCGGCATAAAAGAGTACCGTTCAAAAAATCCGAAAGTAGAGATTGTTGCAACTGAACCATCTTCACATCAACAACTGCAGCAGTTTAAAGAGTTGGGAATATCACTGATACCCAATGACTTTTTCTTGACGAGTAGACCTCGCTTTGCAGAATGGGCGAGTTCTCAGAAAAGTCTGGTGATGGAAAATTTTTATCGAGCCCAACGCGTGCGTCTTAATGTATTGATGGAGGGCGCAGACCCTATTGGTGGCCGTTGGAATTATGATGCAGACAATAGATTGCCTCCGCCGAAAGGTCCTCATAAATGGCCGGCATATTGCATTCATGAACGAGATGAGATTGATGCTGCAGTTTTAGCGAACATCAAAAAACGCAAACTTCCTGTCTTCGGAGATGATCCCGATACCACGTGGGGAACCACTCGAGCAGCTGCGCTTAAGCAACTCGACCATTTTCTCAAGACCGCTTTTGATGAATTCGGTGCATATGAAGATGCGATGACGACTGAGAGTTGGGCCGTCAATCACTCTCTCTTAAGCCCCTATCTCAATGTGGGATTACTGCATCCTAGTGAAGTACTTACGCAAGCACTTGCCACATTTAAGAAAGGGAAAATTCCTTTGGCAGGCGCTGAAGGATTTGTTCGCCAGATCATTGGGTGGCGCGAATACATTAATGGTTTGTATTGGTTCTTTGGCGATCTTTATCGTGCCGAAAATGCGCTTGCAGCACATCGACCATTACTTCCTCTTTTTGAAGACTCCTCCAAAACTAAAATGAATTGCCTAGCAACAAATGTGCGCGATATAGAAAAGCGTGCTTGGGTACACCACATTCCACGTTTGATGGTGTTAAGTAATTTGGCACTGATTACCGGAACTTCTCCTCAAGAATTTCTAGATTGGATGCGCCGGGCTTTTATTGATGCTGCAGATTGGGTCATGGTTCCCAATGTCATTGGTATGAGCCTTCATGCAGACGGTGGCAAATTAGCCACTAAACCTTATGCCGCAGGTGGCGCATATATCTCCAAGATGAGTAATTACTGCAAAACATGTCCATATGATCCGAAGAAGAGAGTAGGCGATGACGCTTGCCCGTTTACCACTCTCTATTGGGATTTCTTAGCGCGCAATCGAGAGCGTTTTGCAAAAAATCATCGAATGGCCCAACAACTTGCTGGAATCAATAGATTAAGTGACCTTCCGCAGTTACAAGAGCGAGCAGTAGAAGTTTTAGAACTTCTTTCTCTCGGGGAAATTTGATTTACTTTTCGCTATGACGCTTGCTCCTGAAATCAAGGCTTTTCTTGAAGCTAGCGCTGCCGCTGGTTTGCCACAGGTGTGGGAGGCGCCAGTTGAAGTGCTTCGCAGAAATACCCAAGGACGAGTTGCACTTGCTGGAAAAATTGAACCGCTTGCAGCTATCGAGAATCGTTTTATTCCTGGTCCCACGTGCGATTTACCCATTCGCATATACAGGCCAGCAACGAACAGTCAGCGCACCATCGTGTATTTCCACGGCGGTGGTTGGGTGCTTAACTTTCTTGATATCTATGATGCTTCTTTATCGCGTCTTGCAAACCAAAGTAACGCAACTATCGTCAGCGTTAATTATCAAAAAGCTCCAGAACATCCTTACCCCACCCCTTTTGATGATTGTTATTCGACTCTTGAATGGGTAATTTCTCACAAAAATGAATTAGCGCTGCCAAGTGCGATTGGAGTTGCAGGAGATAGCGCAGGCGCAAATTTAGCGGCAGCTGTTGCTCTGAAAGCTCGCGACCACCAGATTGAACTAGCTTTTCAATTCCTGATCTATCCATGCTTAGATCGAAATTTCTCCACAGATTCTTATCGCGCGAATGCCACTGGTTATGGTTTATCTACCCAAGCGATGCAATGGTTTTGGGAGCAATACTTGCAGGGAAATGCGCATGATGATGATCCCTACGCAGCGCCGCAACGCGCTCAATCATTTGCCGGACTTGCACCAGCAATCATTATCACAGCCCAATACGATCCACTTTTATCTGATGGTGAAAATTATTTAGCTGCCTTAAAAGATGCAGGAGTCTCGGTTTCTTACCGAAAATTTGACGGAATGATTCACGGATTCTTTACAAATTTAGCTGTGACACCCACCGCAACGAAAGCCATTGATTGGTCTGCGCAAGAAATAATCAAACTTACGCAGTAACTATTGCGCCCTTACCGACAACGACAATTCCACTTTCTGTCACTGTAAATCGCTCTCGATCTCGCTCAAGATCTACTCCAATTTGAGCTCCAGCTTCGACAACAACGTTCTTATCAATAATTGCCTTACGAACAACGGCGCGGTCACCAATTTTTACTCCGGGCATCAGCACCGCTCCATCAACAAAAGCGCCGGTACCCACATGTACATCAAAGGAGGTCACCGTGTGATTCACATGGCCACCAGCAATGATTGAACCTGCGCCAACAATTGAATCTTGCGCAATACCGTTTGCGCTGAATTTGGCTGGTGGAAGCGATGGTGGATTGGTAAGAAGCGGCCATTCACGGTTATACAAATTAAAAATCGGATGGATGGACACTAAATCCATATGCGCGTCGTAATAAGCATCAATCGAACCTACATCACGCCAATAACCCTTATCGCGATCCGTTTCTCCGGGAACCACGTTATTTGCAAAGTCATACACTTTTGCAACTCCTGCTTTTGTGAGCATTGGAATGATGTTGGTGCCAATGTCATGACGTGATTCCACATCTTCTGAATCCAGAATGAGCGCTTCTTCCATGACATCACGCTTGAAGATGTAATTTCCCATCGAAACCAGGCAGAGATCTGGGTGACCTGGCATTGCTGGCGGATTAGCCGGCTTTTCGTGAAAAGCTTTTATTGAAATTCCATCTTGAGCTAACTCGATTACTCCAAAATCATGCGCTTCAGAGCGCGGCATGCGGATAGCTGCAATTGTTATTCCTGCACCAGTTTCGCGATGTTGCTCAAACATCTGACTTGGATCCATCCGATAGACGTGGTCTGCACCAAATACCAAGACATGATTGGGATTTTCATCTTGAATGAGGTTGAAATTCTGCAAAATCGCATCTGCAGAACCGGTATACCAACGTGGACCAAGTCGCTGCTGAGCGGGTACTGGAGTGATGTAGTTTGAAGTTAAGGTCGACATGCGCCATGTAGTTGTAATGTGGCGGTCTAGTGAGTGAGATTTATATTGAGTCAGCACTGCAATTTTTAGCATTCGTGCATTTACCAAATTTGAGAGTACAAAATCGATCAATCGATAGGAGCCACCAAATGGCACTGCTGGCTTGGCGCGATCTGCAGTAAGTGGCATCAATCGCTTACCTTCGCCGCCCGCAAGAACAATTCCGAGAGGAGATTCAAAGCGTGCCATGCATGAAGGTTATCGGGGAAATTTCAAAGTATCTATAGCAACAGATACGCTTGGAGTGTGAGCGCACTCAATATTGGAATTGTGACGAAAGAGTGGCCTCCTGCAGTTTATGGTGGTGCAGGCGTGCACGTTGTTCAACTCACGCAAGCGCTTCGAAAGATCCCCCACATCAACGTGGATGTCCATTGCTTTGGCGGCAAGCGAAATGATGGCTCCTTTGGCTATGACACCCCTAGCGAATTTAAAGATGCAAATCCTGCGCTACAAGCTATCGCTACTGATTTAGCGATTGCTGAACAACTTCACGGTGTTGATGTGGTGCACACTCACACCTGGTATGCCAATATGGCAGGACATACCGCTTCATTGCTCTACGGAACGCCCCATATTGTGAGTGCACATTCACTCGAGCCACTTCGTCCATGGAAGGCAGAGCAACTTGGCGGTGGTTATCAGATTTCCTCTTGGGCAGAAAAAACTGCTTACGAGGCAGCAGCTGCAGTGATTGCAGTCAGCGATGGGATGCGAGCAGATGTCTTGCGCGCATACCCTAATGTTGATCCCGCCAAAGTTGTCACAATTAGAAATGGTGTGGATACATCGAAATTTGCACCAAATCCAGATCCATCCGTACTTGATGAATTCCGAATTACTGGCAGATACGCCCTCTTCGTCGGTCGCATCACGCGCCAGAAAGGGCTAGCGCATTTACTTCGTGCCTGGAAGAATGTTCCATCTGAATATGGTTTAGTTCTTGCGGCTGGAAGTCCGGATGAACCGGGTGTTGGAAATGAAGTAGCAGAACTCATCGCGCAGTTACAAAGTGAGCGAAAAAATATCTGGTGGATCAAAGATATGTTGCCGCACGATAAGTTAACGGCAGTCCTTACTCAAGCAGACTTATTCCTATGTCCTTCCATTTACGAACCACTTGGTATTGTGAATTTGGAGGCGATGGGATGCGAAACTGCGGTGCTTGCATCTCGCGTGGGTGGAATTCCAGAAGTGGTCTCTGATGGTGAAACCGGAATTTTGGTCGACTACTCAGGTGATGCATCACAGTTTGAATCTGTTCTTTCTGCAAAAATCAGCGAACTGATGGCAGATCCAGAACGACTCGTTCAATACGGAAAAGCTGGACGCCAACGAGCAGCAGAACACTTTGGATGGGATGCAATTGCTCAACAGACTATTGACTTGTATCGGAGCGTTATTCGCTAAATGTCGCGCCGCGGTTGGTTTCTCTTTATCTTGGTGGGTTTTCTTTGGGGTATCCCCTACCTATTTATCAAAGTTGCAGTTGATCCCGAAAATGGATTTTCTCCTGCGATAGTAGTGTGTCTTCGTACCGCCATCGGTGCCGCAATTTTGATTCCATTTGCCATTAAGCAGAAACAATTGATTCCTGCAATCCGTGGAATTAAATATGTGTCTCTCTATGCGCTCCTGGAAATGATAGGTCCCTGGATTCTGATCGGAACAGCAGAACAGAAAATATCTTCAGGGCTAGCTGGTTTATTGGTTGCATCAGTTCCAATCTGGGCCACCATCTTTGCTTCCATGCGTGGTGATAAATCTGTCTGGCATCACACCCGCCTCATTGGAATCATCGTTGGATTTATCGGTCTTATTGCAGTGGTCGGCATTGAGAGCATCACTGGAAGTGCAGATCCTTTATCCATTGGCATGGTGCTCGTTGCGGCAATCGGTTACTCGTATGCAGTAATGATGGTGCAAACGGCTCTTCCAGATGTTTCGGGGATTGCCATTAATGCAGTTGCTATGGCGCTCACTGCAATTTTCTATCTCCCATGGACATTAATTCAATGGCCAGAACATCACATATCGATGAGCGCAATCAATGCTGTGATTGGGCTGGGAGTTCTATCAACGGGGGCTGCATTCGTTGCATTTTTTGCGCTGACTGCAATTATCGGTGTAGCACGTGGCTCACTTGTTACATATCTCAATACTGCATTTGCAGTAGTTCTAGGCGTAATAATTCTGAGCGAACCACTTACCTTTGGAATAATTATTGGATTGCCACTTGTATTAATTGGCTCCTACCTTGCGAGTCGTAAACCTGCATCCACTAAGGCTTGAGATACTTGGCAGATGTTTGAAGCGCTCTTTCTCGGTGTAATCCAAGGGCTCACCGAATTTCTCCCAATCTCTTCAAGCGCACATATTCGAATTGCTGGTGAATTTTTACCGAATGCCAGCGATCCTGGTGCAGCATTTACTGCAATCACCCAAATCGGAACTGAGTTAGCGGTGTTGCTCTATTTCCGCAGAGATATCGCCGCCATTCTCAAAGCATGGTTCACACGTGATGGATCCGCAGAAGCGAAACTAGGAACACTCATTATTATCGGGTCGCTCCCAATCGTGGCGCTTGGTTATCTTGGTCAAGATTACATTCGCGATACTTTTAGATCGCTCTGGCTTGTTGCAATCATGCTGATTGTTTTTGGACTCATCCTCGGAATCGCAGATCGTTTTGGACGCAGCCAAAAAGTTTTAACTAACCTCAACGCGCGCGATGGAATTGCTTATGGCTTAGCGCAATCATTGGCACTCATCCCTGGAGTTTCTCGCTCGGGTGCAACAATCGCACTGGGTCGAGTTCTTGGATATCAACGTGAAGCTGCGCTGCGCTACTCGTTTTTACTTGCTCTTCCCGCAGTATTCGGAAGTGGGCTCTACGAACTCAAGAGTGCAATTGATGATTCCTCGGTATCCCCTTTTTCCATGCCAGAGATATTTGTGGCAACCCTGACTGCATTTCTAGTGGGTTATGCAGTTATCGCTTGGTTGATGAAATTTATTACCACTAAAAGTTTTACGCCTTTTGTGATCTATCGGGTTGCATTAGGAAGTGCCTTACTTGTGGCGCTTGCTACCGGTTTGATTAGCGCTCAGTAAAACCTAATTTTTCAAGAAGCTTTGGATCACGTTGCCATTCCTTCGAAACCTTGACATGTAACCCAAGGAATACCCGTGCGCTTAACTCACGTTCGATATCGGCGCGCGCACGAACTCCGATCTCTTTCAGTCGCTCTCCTTTATGGCCCAGAATGATGCCCGTCTGGGAATCTCGCTCAACATGAATAGTTGCGTGAATATCGAAGAAAGGTCGACTGCCTTTCTCTTCACGCTCGCTCATCTCGTCAATGGTCACCATGATGGAATGTGGAAGTTCTTCTCGCGCATCTTTCATGGCAGATTCTCGAATGAGTTCGCAAATCAACTGTTCGATGTTTTGATCACTCTTGATATCTGTGGGATAGAAAGCAGGTCCAACTGGCAAATTCTTGCCAATTAATTCTGCAAGTAAATCAATCTGCCGATGAGTCGTTGCAGAGAGCGGGATAATTTCATCCCACGAAAAGCCCTGCGCCAAATCATTGATTGAGAGTAATCGCTCAGCCAACTTCTCTTTTGAGACGGTATCAGTCTTTGTCACCAATGCGAATTTCTTTGCCTTTGTGGACTTGGCTAATTCAGCAGCAATAAAGGTATCTCCTGCGCCCGATTTTTCATCAGCGGGCAAACACATCATGACAATATCAACAGCATCTAAATTTTCAGCAACGACAGCGTTGAGTCTCTGGCCAAGTAGCGTCTTTGGTTTATGCAATCCGGGTGTATCAACCAATACTGCTTGAAAATGAGGTTGATTAACGATTCCTCGGATGGCATGGCGCGTGGTATTGGGATGCGAAGATGTGATGGCAATCTTGCTACCAACCAAAGCATTAATAAGGGTTGATTTTCCGGTATTGGGACGTCCGACTATCGCAACGAAGCCAGATCGGAAATCACTCACATAGGTATTGTCTCATTGATTACTGAAAGTAATTCATATGCATCTGCTACAGATGTCACTAATTCAGCAGATCTTTCACCAATGAGGCGATGACAACCTTCAGAGGAAGGTGAATTGATGGGACCAGGTATTGCCATCACTGGCTTCATTAATTCAGCAGCATCTCGCGCTGTCCGAAGCGATCCGCTTCGAAATGCAGCTTCAACAACCAGAGTACTTTTTGAAAGCGCCGCGATTAATCGATTTCGTGTGAGAAAACGATGCGGTAGCGCCGGAATTCCCATCGAAACTTCACTCACAATCGCACCGTTTTCTACAATCTCAGAGAATAACTTTGCGTTTCCACTGGGATAGGGAGAATCTATTCCTGATGCGATAACTGCAATGGTGCACCCTTCGGCAACCAGCGCACCACGATGAGCAGCCGCATCGATTCCATATGCTCCCCCACTCACTATTGCCCATTCACGATCGACGAAGCCAGCAGCAAAATCACCCGCAATGCGGATTCCATACGGTGTCGGATTACGAGTGCCTACTATGGCAAGGGATGAATTGTTAAGAGCTTCAAGATTTCCTTTGACAATTAAAGCAAGTGGCGGGTTTTCGAGAAGATCCACTGTTATCGGCCACGCTGCATCTGCGGGAGTAATGCAATGAGCCCCGTAACGCGCAAGTTCTACTTCGAATTTTTCCAGATTGAAATTTTCTAGTTGCCTTATTGCTTGAGCAGATTTAATCGGGTCATAGCGCCGCTCGAGCAAACCAGCAAACACGTCCTCTACGCCAATGCGAGAAATTTCTCGAGCCCAAAATTGTGAACCCGGTTCAATCGCGTGAAAGAGAGCAATCCGACTAAATCGAGCACTCATAGCTCTGCCCCTTCTCGGAGTGCATATGCCGACTGCACTTCTTGCAAGGAAGGTTTGGGTCTGCCTGCCAGATCGGCAAGAGTCCAGGAAATTCGAATTACTTTGTGTAAGCCGCGTGCAGTAATACGTTCGCGATCCAACTCATCGTGGAGAAAGTTAAGCGCTGCACGTTCTGGAGCAAAAACTGTTCGTAATTCGCGAGCAGGAATTTGTGAATTCAATATCCATGAATAACCAGCAAATCTGGCGGCTGCTGCAGCGCGTGCTGCAATAACTCGAGCCCTAATGGCAGAACTTGTTTCACCAAGTTCTGTTTCTGCCATTTCGACGCGACTCACTGGCTCAACAGCGACTCGCATATCGATGCGATCCATGAGAGGTCCTGAGAGTTTTCCTAGATATCGTCGCACCTGCTGAGAAGTACAGGTGCAACCACGTCCTTTACCGATGAACTTTCCACATGGGCAGGGATTTGCAGCAAGCACCAATAAGAAGCGTGCCGGAAAAGTTATGTTTCCAACGCTACGTGTAATTGTTATCTTTCCAGTTTCGAGTGGTTGACGGAGCGAATCCAAAACACCAACTGCGCATTCGGGCGCTTCATCGATGAAGAGAACTCCGTGATGAGCCAAGCTGCATGCACCCGGTTTAATGCGATATCGTGACTGGGAAAC
>OGWM01000012.1_pt1 | contig 25090 bp, 29 predicted proteins | sample 1576041 | NCBI WGS metagenome assembly OGWM01 (sample SAMN07581538, study PRJEB24739) | freshwater metagenome | place: Singapore | collected 2015-01
TTCCGATCTGTTTCCCAGTCACGATATTTGTATTTTCAGATACTAAATATTGATAGTTAGCAATCTGAGTTGAGTTAGTAATAGCACCTGAGGCAAATGAAGCACCTGTAACTACAGTAGTTGATGTACCTGATTTCTTTCTTAAGAATCCTGTATCAGTAACTACAAGAAGTTCATTTGCACCTGTGTTTAAATTCTCATACTTCTCAAGCATTCTAATGGTAGTTGAACCTGTTGAGAAATAAGTTCTTGAACCCCACCTACCTGTAACTACACCCTGACCAATAAGCATACAGTTATCAGCTTGTGCTAACTCTGTCTTTTGAATCTCTGTTGGAGTGTAATATAAATTAAGACCACCGCTAAATCCGTTATAGATTGATTGGTATCTTGGTTGTGGTTGATAAGAAGGAGTTCTTGGGTTTAGTATAGGCATTATCCATCTACTCCTATTGTGAAACTATTTGTATCTATTGGTATTCTATTAACCTTACCAAATGGCACATTTTGTTCCTCAATAGCATTGGATAACATTCTTTGAGCATCAGCTTGAAGGAGTGGGTATCTTGAATCTCCTCTTGCTTGAAATACCATAGCAGATACTCTTTTAACTAAATATTGTGATGCTGAAATTGGAACATAATCTGTTGTTGTAGCAACACTTGATGGGAAAGACATGTAGTCTATCTGACAAGATACACCACTAGCAAGTGGAGGGTTAATGATTAATTGTTTGTTCCTATATGTGTTCATTAAATAACAGTACTTATCTGTTTGGTCTCTTGAGAATCTATCTCTTGCATCAATTAATGGATACTCTGTTGGTAGGTTACCTGTGTCTCCATATTGATAGATAGTAGATAGTGGGTCTCTAAAGTTAGTTGGTAAATCAATAACTGATACTGAAGCGGTAGATGTATTAACATACAAAGTAGTTCTTAAATCTTTCCAAGTATAAGTATCAGCCCATTCACCTAAAGCATCATTAACAAACTGTAGTCTGACTGTTAGGTCAGTACCTGTTGGAAGAATAGCTTCCTGCTCAGTAAGTCCTCCTACTGATTTTAAAATTGTAGCAACATCATAAAATACTGTCATGACTAACTAATAATAAAGATTAAATTTAAATTCAACTGTTAATTAAAGTACCACCTGCAAATTCAGGTTTCTCTAAAATTAGATTATAAAGTTGTTCTAATTCTGGTTTTTCTTTATCAATTAAAGACACATCAAACTCATAATCATAAGAGTTAGTATCATTTTGTATTTCAACAAAATAAAAAATATCATTTTTACCGATAGTATTTATAACCCAATTTGAATCATTTAAATTAAGATACATAATAATAAGTCTTTCCTGTAATTCCAGAACCACCAGTTTCTTGTACTGAAGGTTGGTTTAAATCCATTGTAAAGGCTGCGGCGGCAGCAGCTGTAGTCCAAGTTATAGCACTTGAGGCTCTTGAGATTGCAACACCTGATACTAAAATTGGATTTGTTGTACCAGTATTATTTAGTAATGTTACACCAGTACCTCCAGTAAAGGCAGTACCTCCTGATGTTGCCCAAACAGTATATTGCATATTGTTTGTAGTAGGTGTTACACCCAAACTAGTTGCAAGAGTTGTAGCACTATCTGTTACTGATTGAGCATTTTGTTGTTGTGGGTCAATATAATCTGCTTGTCTAGTATTTTGTATTTCATCAAAATTTATCCTATAAGCATTTACGGGACTTGGAAAATTTATATAAATCTTTGGGTCTTGAACAACATCTGCAAGATAATTGTTCATGATTCCAACATAAACCTGCAATGTCCTTGTAGGTGTAGCTATTGTGTTAAATGTAAAATCAGCATACTTTGTCCAAGTTAAACCATATCCACTAACACTTGTTATTCCTGTAAATGTTCCTGCTGTGTATTGAACATGAATTGCTAAAATATAATATGAATTATAGTTTACAGCAGTAGTTGGAGTTATTTGAACATATTGAGTTGTTGCAGTTGATGCAAAAGTTGAATCACTTCTACCAACAGCAAGGGTATTTGCAGTTCCAGCAGAATTTCCACCAGCTCCACCACCAGTATTTGGCCCTACAAGTGTATTGGTTAAACTATTTTTGGTTGATGTATGTATAAATACTGTCCCACCAGCACCGCCGCCTCCACCTCCAAAAATTCCACCAGTACCAGCAGCATTACCACCTGTCCCTCCATAAGAATTTATTTGTCCTGTGTTTATTAATGCAGGAGAAGCTATATAAATTACGCCTCCTCCTCCTCCACCACCACCTGAGATGGCAGTAGTTCCTACTGCTGATTTAGAACCACCTCCCCCTCCATAAGAAAATGTTGGTTGTGTTTGTATTGAAGCGTTTGCTTGTATGTAAGGATATTGATAAGTTGTGTAATTTCCTGCAAGTTGTTTACCACCAAATGTAGGTACTGTTATAGAAGCAGAAGCAATAAAAGAACCAATACCAGCATTAATTGCAGTTCTAGCACTAGCCCCCCTACCACTTAAAGTTCCTATAAATGTATTTGCAGTAGCAAGAGGCACTGTATTTCCAACTCCAGTTGCAGCAGTACCAAGTCCAGCAGCTCCTGTTCCACCAGCTCTAAAGAAACCACCTAAACCACCTAGTCCAGCAGAAGCACCTGAAGCCGAAAAACCGTTATTGTGTACTATTCCAGTATTATTAAAAGAGTTGTAACAAAATATTCTCCATCCAGCTGTTATTAGTGTGTAACCTGGGGCAATATACATATCATAAGCATATATATCTCTAGTTAATGTGTAAGTTAAAGTTGCAGAGTTATATGTACAAAAATTTGTATTTAAAGAACTTGAACCATCAAATGTTACTGTTCCATCAGCACCATCTCCCCAAAATGGCATATATTGGTCGCCTTTGTTTACACCAGTTAAATTTGTTCCAGTTATAGAGCCTGCGACATTCAAGTTATTGATTGAAGCAGTACCAGTTACTGTCAAACCAGTAGCATTCATTAAATTTGAAGAATTTATAATTGGAGAATTTATCGCACTAGTAGTAACGGCAATTGCATAAAAATTGTTAACTGATACAACACTCGTAAATAAACCATCAACAGCTCTAATTGTTCTAACTGATGCAGTTGATGTTATTGCTAAAGCATTACCTGTTATGTTTCCAACACTTATAGTTGAAGCATAAATGTTATTTGAATACAAAAGGTTAGTTGAAACTGTTGAAGCAAACATTCCAGCTAGTGCAAAGAAAGTTCCAATAGAAGCGTTTGAAGCTAAAACTCCATTTACATATAAAAGATTTGTAGAAACTGTTGACGCATTAACAATTCCCTGTGTAGTTAAGATTGCAAATGAAGCACTACTTGGTAAATATGTTTGTGTAACTGCATTTAAAGGAGCAAGACTTCCAAGAGATGGTTTGCTTGTTACCTGAGTTACATAATCAACTGTAGATTGAAATGCCAATGAACTAAGTGATGGTTGATTTAAAAGGCTTGTGAATGATAAAGCATTCATCTGAGCTAAACTTCCTAGACTTGGTAAATTTAAAATACTTCCATAACTTAGAGCATTCATCTCTGCTAAAGAACCAAGAGATGGTTTGCCTGTTAAGGAAGCGTAAGATAGTTGATTCATTACTGCTAATGAACCAAGCGATAAAAAAGAAATGTTTTCAGCAATAGCACTTGCTAAACTTCTGTTGTACCAAAGAGATGAAACACCTGATTGTATTATCTGTCCTGATGCTAAAGATGAAATAGCAACATTGTGTAATTCATTTAACTCATATCCATTGATAACATTTACAACTAATGCTCCATCAGCAGTTGCTTTAACAACAGTTCCAACTCTTACATAATGGTTTGGTGCAAGTTGAGGTACATTTGTAAATGCACCTGCAGTTGCTCCTGATAAATATAAAGTATCCCCACCTGTGTAGGTTGATAAATCAAGTCCTGTTAATTCTCCAAATGTTGTAACCCAACCTGTTGCTCCATTACCTATTGGTTCAGCAGTCATTCCAAGAGTAAATGCTGATGACATATCTTTGGTAGCGATTGCTCTTTCAACTGTTGGTGTGTTTCCTGATACTCCATTGATATAAACTACAGTTCCTTTTGCCATTGTTGAACCTGTTGAGTTTCTAACTCTTCTTGGAAATAATTGTTCCATTCCAAGAGCAAGGTCTACATTACCTCCAGCCATACCAATAACAGCAGTTTGTTGTGTAGCATCCCAATTCATTTGTCCTTCAGTTATTAAGGTAGAGCCTGAAGTAAGATTCCAATCAATTGTAGAAATATGTGTAAGACCCAAAGTAGCAGTTGAAGAAAGAATTTGATTACTTGATAAAAGATTTGTAGAAATTGTTGAATTAACAGATAAACTTCTAATTGTTGCATTTGATAAAACCTGTAAATTATTTACTATAAGAGGGTCTGAAACTATCAAAGATGCTACAGATATAAGTGCTACATCTGAATTTCTTAGTTTGCCAAGTATTGGGTCAAAGTAAGGAATAATGGTACTCATGCGTAGGTATAAGTGGCTCTGTCATCAAACTTTTTATTATACAAAGTAGAAGAGTCCGCCCAATAAATAGATATAGGATTAACAGCATTAACTCGCTTAATTTTCCATTTACTTTCAGATGTTAGTGTTCCAGGTAAAGCATAACCAATATAAATATCTGAACCATTAACATCTACAAGCATTGTTTCATCAGCTTCTCTAACTCTATTAAATGCTTGACCAGCAGTCACATTACCTATTCTTCCAAATTGTTCAAACATCATTAATGCTTCGGGTGAGTTGATACCACTACCCATTGCATCAACAGAATTAATATTTGCCATTGGTCATCCTTTCTAAATCTCTTTCTATCTGAGTCTTTTGATTTGATAAAAATAAATATCTTGAGATAGTTTTAATTTGTTTTTCTAAATTTGAAGTGCCAAGTCTAGCACCTAAGGATTTGACATAATAGATGATGTCATCCATATTCTGTGGGTTAAAGGTATTCACATACTCAATAATCCTATTCATATCGTGTTCATATTTACCCATCTCACCGTTATTAATGTTAAACATTTCTGCTAACTTAAACTTAACTAATTCACCAGGAATAACAACATCTGCAGGTTTTACTTCAGGTGTTTGGGTTTCAAGTGTAGTAGTTACTTGTGGTATGGAGTTGTTTTTAATATCTTCAGCACCTAACATGTCTTACTAATACTAATTTTCATCAGGTATTTCAAGATGTGCCTTAGAGTTTAAGTATCTCTCCATCCTGTCATTAGTTTCAAAATTTTTCTTGTCGTAGATAAATCTTATTGCATCTTTCATATCTTGCAAAGTTAATGCGTATTCAATCATTCTTAATGCTTCTTCTTTTTTAACTAATCTTAAAAATTCAACTAAGACAGCACTATTTAGTTCTATCTTTCTTCTTCTTCCCATTTTTGCTTTCTAAGTAACTAACTAAAAAGTATTCAAAATCTTTCCAGTACATAGAAACAACTATATCTTCTCTATCTCTTTTAGTAATAGCAACTGCAATCTTGTCGTCTCGTACAGCTTCAGATAAAGCATTCTCAATCTTAAATGACTTACCTACCTTACATTGAATAGATAAATCTCCTGTACCTTGTAGGTCATATCCTAACCCTTCTTGATACTCTAATTGTCTTTTAGCATCAGGGTAATATGGTCTTAGCATAATTGCTACTTCTCTTTCAAACCCATGTCCTTTTCTTCTTGCATTAACTTTTGGTTTCATAGGTAATTTAATCTTGGTGAGATTATTCCTCTCTTCATTTTATTCATCTGCTCTAGGTGATAATTAATAGGACTGATTCTGTTTTTCTTTAATGGGTTTTCCCACCAACCATCATGGTCAAAACCATAACACTCATTAGTTGGGTCAAGAAGTATTTTGTATCCAAGCATCTTTGCTCTTTCAGCAATGTTAGTATTATCAAATGCAAATCCATGTCTGTCGTATTCTTCATCCATACCGCCTAAATCTTCTATAACTGCTCTTGGTATTGATGCCCAGTTTAATTCCCATTCAACAGGTTCGGCAGGTCTTATCTCTTGTTTACCACTATCTCTTGGGTCTCTCCAAAATAATACCTCAGGTTGTCTTGTATAGTTATGCTCAAATACTGTAATTAATCCTGTTGGGTTTTTAATATCATCAACAGTTGGTTTCTTATACTGATGACCAATACCTGTAACTAATACTTTTCCATCATACTGTTTAGTTATCTCTAAAAACTTCTCAAGTCCGTAAGGGTTAATCCAAATGTAATCTTGAAGGCATACAATTAAATCACCATCACAGTTTCTAAAACCAACATTGTCTGCTCTTGCTAGTCTTGAATGGAAACCATCCATAGGAATTAGTGTTTGGTCTAAATGTTTAACTTTAAATCCATTGAAATGTTTTTTAACTTCGTTTTTTCTTTCGTTATATAACCCATCAACAAAAACTAATTCAAAATCATTAGTAGATTGTCTTGATAGATTTGCTTTTAAAATGTCTAAACCTCCGTATCTATTGGAAATATATAAAACACTAATCATCTTTTTTCTTTGCCTCTATGTGAATACAATCCACACCATAAATATCTACTATTTCAAAACCAGCTTCAGTTAACCATTTCTCTGCTAACTTTGGTGTCCAGCCTGTGTAGTGGTGGTCATATTTATCAAGTCCTCCGCCAAAACTATAGAACACAGCCTTTTCATCATGACCTGCCATAACTAATGTTGCATGCCAGTAGAAGTTAGGGACAATAATTTTTAAATACCCACCAGGCATAAGTATTCTGTGTAACATTGGTAAGATGTGAGAGGTTAATTCTTTGGAATGGAAATGCTCAAGCACGTGAGATGCTCTAATAACTCCTACATAATTATCTTTTATATGTTTATCTAAATCTCTAATATCGCAAACTAAATCTATACCAGGATGTGGTTCAGCGTCTTGTAATACAAAACTTGTATCTGCTTGTAATTCTCCCTCTGCAGGATTACCGCTACCTATATCAAGTTTCATTCCTCTATGTAATTCTTTCATACAATTAAATCCATCAGCAGTTTAGCATAATTTTGTGGAGTGTAATTAGGGATAATAAATTCATCTCTAAAGTTATATCTTTTCTCAAGTGTTAGTGTCTCAAGCATAGCAAGAGTAAACTCAGGAGTTGTAGCAAGTGATTTAACTACTGCAGGAATACTCGCAGCTTTAGAATCTGTTGTTGCAACTACAGGGACATTACAAGATAGTGCAGATAATGCTAACTCAAAAGAGTCGTTTGTGTCCTCAATAATGGATACTGCTTTTGATTGATTCATTACTGTTGCAAGTGTATATGTTGATTCAAGAGGTAGTCTAACAGTTGAGTTAAGTGTTTGTGAGATAGAACCATATACTCTTACCTTACTAAAAAACTCTAACTTGTTATCAGATAAATCTTGTGGGAAACAAAAGGTAAAGTACTTCTCTGTTAGTTGCGGGAAGAACTCTTTGGTGTTAACTACACTTCCAACAACTGCTGATTTGTAATGTTTCTTTTCATCTTCAGTTTCAACAATAACAGTATCAAAGAAGTCTTTGTATTTCTCTTTATGCTTATTGCCCTTATGAATATAAAACTTAGGTGTCTTTTTAGGTAAATCAAACTTTTCAAAGTCATAGTTAGATGAACCTACAAAGAAGACATGTGTTGGGTCAAAGAAAACATTAACTGCATAGATAATAGACTTATCAGTATTTCTAAAATTAATATCGTACTTATTCCTTCTAACGACATTAAGTTCATCAGTATAAGCAAATACTGCTACTTCATAGTTTTTAGTTAGATATTTAAATGATTCAAATAGACCATTATATAGTCCGTAATAATACTCAGCAGACTTTTTATCTGTAAATATAAATGCTAACTTTTTACCCCTCATTGAAGTGTCTCACCCATTCTTTTGCAATATTAGTCCAAGAGAATTTAGATGCACCTTGTATGCCTTTTCTTTTTTCTAATGCTAGTCTGTCTTTATCTTTCCATAGGGCAACTAATTCTTTAACAAATTTATCTCTAGTTTCTTTTTCATAGATGTCTCCATCAATTAAGACACCTGAGTATACTGTGTCAAGAAGTCCTGCATAAGCAATAGTTACAGGTACGCAACCTAACTTTTGACTATCTAATGCAGTTATACAATTAGTTTCTCCAAAATGAGTAGGATACGCCCATATATCAGCATTTGCAGTTGCTTTATCTAAGTCAGATTTAGATACTCTTCCGTGTTCTTTGATGCCATCTTGTTTCATCAAATCAATCATCATCTCTTTCCACTTCATCATCTGAGGGTTGTTAGCATGACCTTTGTCAAATAGATTCCAACCGTAATAAACATCAAGTGTTGCATCAGGTACTTCTTGTTTTATGTCTTTCCACATTCTTAGTAGATGTTCAAGTCCTCTATCATAGGAACTTTTATATATTAGTTTCATAATGTAATCCCATTGGAAATAACTACTCGTTTGTCTAATTCAAGTTGTGGTATTTGTTCACTATGCCACTTACTCTTAAAGAAAACTTTATCAATACCTTCCATTCTGTTCTCAGTCCAATCTGCTGCATTACATATATCATGTAAATCAACAAAATGCTTTCTTGTTCTTAAGTTAAGCCCACCAAAGTATGGAGTTCTCCATGTAATTAAAATATTAAAATGGTCATTCCAATTTATTTTCCAATATTTCTTATAGATAACTCCGTTAATAACTGTGTCTTCAGGTGTATCACAGTAAACAGTTACGTTATACCCTAACTTTACCCATTCTTCTGACAGATAAATAACTGCAGATTCACTTCCACCAATACCAACTTTCAAACTATCTCCATTCCATTTCTCAAGATGAGGAGCATAGAAAGAAGCAAAATACACAATAGACTTGTCATCATGTGTAACTCCAGGTAACTTAGCAATTATTTCTTTGATAAACTGTTCACCTTCAAATGCTTTAGGTGTCATCTGCAGTAGTCTTTCAACTTCAACAAACATTTCATTTTTGATATAGAAGGTAGCAAGATTTAAGAATGCTTGTGCTAAAGTTTCTGTTTCTTTCATGTGCAATGTCTCATCAAGTAATGAGTCATTAACATATTGTCTTCTCTTCTCAGCCCATTTGATACATTCATCAAGTTTTCCTTCTTTCTGTGCTTCTTGCCATTTAACAGATGAATAAAGTATCTCTACTTCAAGAGGTGAAGCAATAGTTGCTTTGCTTGTAACAGGTGGAAGAGTTTCAAATACTCTTATGTAATGCTTAGCTAAAGTTAAATGATTCTTTTGTAGATACATTTCAGCAATTTTTAAATATGCTGTATGGTTCTCAGGAAAGTATTTGATAGCATCTTTGTATGAAGATATTGCTTCATCTACTTGTCCCTTTCTTGCAAGTATCATTCCTTTGTACTCATAAGCGTTACCAATCTCTTCTTCCCAACCTGACATAGGAATGTACATTGAGATATATTCAAGTGCTTTATCAAAGTACTTCTCACCTAAATCGTAGTAAGTCTTTGCTAAATAAAATAGTGTTCTTGGGTCTTTGTAGTTTTCTTCACTTGCTTGTAACTCAAGTATTCTAATATTTCTTTGTAATGATTCTGCAGAATCTTTAATTTGTGCTGTGTGTACCCATACTAAGTTTCTACCTTCTTGTGGGTTTCTTGAATATGGTGATTGTCTGATTGGTTTATTCGGTATTAGTACCTCATGTAAATGTGATTTCCATTTGAATACATTTGGTTTAATGAACCTTTCTCTTTCATGCATTATTACATTTTGAGTAACATTACCTTTTTCATCAAACACATTTGAGTACCAGTAAGTGCAGTACACTAAATCTAAGTCTTTTTGTTTTGCTTGTTCAAGCATTCCTCTTATCTCTTCACCACCAATAAGCAGGTCATCATAATCAGCCCAGGAGATGAAATCATATTTCTCTGCAGGGACTAAGTCCCATACGACATTTCTTGCTTCGTGGAATCTTGCAAACTCAGGTTTACCTTCCTCCCATTCATGATAAATCTCAGGATGAGTTACAGGTGTTGTTGAGACAGAGTAACCATTATATTTTTTAACAAGTTTATGTATCTCATCATGTTTACCTGATACTCCTGTTACTGCTACATATATTTTGTCAAAGTATGGAGCAAATGATTTGAGGGATTTTTCAAATTGTTCTTTCTGTGAATCGTCTTTAATAATGTATGTTAGTGCTACTTTTATGCTCATATATTTTCTGCTACCTTAAGTATAGGTATTCTTAATGCTAGTCCTTTCACAAACTTTCTATCCCATTTTTGGTCAGGATAGATTGCTTTAATCATATTATAAAATGTTACAGGTATTTCAAGTTGTCGTTGCCACAAATCAGCACCGTTTTCCTTAAACATTCCGTTTTTGTTTTTAATTTCTCTTCTTATTTCTGCTATAGACTTTTGAAATTCATCATATTGTTCAGGGTATTCTGTGTACCAAAGTGTAAATAATTCCCATATAACTTCCCAATCTTTATCACCATCAACAAAGGTGGGTCTACCTTTCGCAAGTTCTACTATTTTTTCAACTTGGGATAACTTTGCAGCAGATACTGCGACATATTGGACATCTATTAACTCGTCTAAGTTGCTCATATTCTTCTTTGGGATTTAAGGTGGCGGCACCTGTCGTGGAACAAATATAACCACCACCTTGCTATCACCATACACTACTCCACAAGAAAACTCAATATGGTATGACCGCAGAGTAGCAATTTATAAAAAGGCAGAGGGGTTTAATCCTCTGCCAGTTTTTTGCTTATAAAAATATAAAGACTATAGAAGTCCTGATACTTTTACAGATGCAGGTTCAGCTAATGACTCTACTGTCATTTCTGTTAGGTACATTCCTTTATCAGCATCACCAGTTTTAGCTAGTTCAACAAATTGAGGTTCTCTACCTTCCAAGAAAGCCATCTTAAAGCAGTCTAGTCTTAGAGCATACATCTTACCAGCAGAAACATCTTTGTGAGGAACAATGTTAACAATTCCAGCAGAACCTTCAAATGTTGATACGTTTTGGTATTTAGTATTTGTATTGTTTGCGAAGTTGGTTACATAAGTTCCAAATGTGGTGAATCTTCTCTTAAGAGCCATTGTTGTAACGATAGTGTCAGCAACATATTCTGCACCGACTTTATCCCATGATGCTTGTATAGCATCTTCAACCATAGCCATAGATAAAGAAACATTTGATAGTACTGATGTGTTTGTAGTGATACATCCATCAATTCCTACCAATCCTCTTGCTACTCCAGAAGCACCTGATGCTTTAGTTCCGTTAAGGATGGCAAATTCCATCTTAGCGTTTAATCTCATCAAAGCTTTTTCTTTTTGGAATGCATAAGGGTCTTGGTTAGTTGCTGTTGTTACAGCTCTTTCAGAACCAGTTACTTGAATTACTTCAGTAATGATAGCTGTGAAGTTGTTGCTTCTAACAGGAGCTGTTAGGTCAACGATAGTAGCATCAGCACCTTCGATTGCGAAAGTAACTGCAGAAGGTCTTGCTTGATAGTAAGTTACCCACTCATGTAGTGTATTTCTTGCAACAGAAGTACCAAGGTTTCCAGTTAAGTAGTTTCCACCTAATGGAGATACATCTTTTAAGATAGATAATAAATCTTCTCTTCTTGATGCATCTTGATATGTTTGTATTCCGATTGGCATATTTATTTTTTACCTGCCTTTCACCAGGTTCATTTATATTCCTAGAGCTTTTAGTCTTTCTCTTAAAGCTTGAGAATCCCCGTTCTGAGTTCTTATTCTCAAGTCTTCTAATTTTGTGCTTTCTTGTCTTCTACCAGTACTAGAAGAAATTGGAGCATTTGAAGTTACTTGTTGTTGAGACTTTTTGTACTCCTCAACAGCTCTCTCAGCTTCTTTTTTAGCCATGCTGCTAGGCTTATAAAAATTAAGTACTTGGTCAGCAACAGTTGCCAAGGGCATATTTTTACCCTCGTAGTATCTGTGCCTAAGGACTCTATCTTTAACTAACTCAAAAAATTGAGGGTCAAAGTTAGAGTTTTGAGGGTCAAGATATGGGTGTTTTGCGTGTGCTTCCCTTACCTCAATGTCCTCTCTTGCTTGTTCTGCAAGACGTCTTGCCTCAAGAGCTGATACTTTTAATGCCTTCAGGTCAGCATTTAGCTTTTCAATATCTACTTCCCCATCTGCATTTACATAGTCATTGTCCTGAACTTCTGACTGAGTTTGCACCACAGGGTTGCTCTTGAAAGTTTCGTAAACTGAACCATAAGCAATAGGTGGTTCAGAGTTCTTATTACTTTCTAACTGAGCTAATCTTTCTTTTAGCTCTTTGTTACTTTGGAGTAGTTTTTGAAACTGCTCCTTTGTTCTGTCGTTTGATGTATCAACTTGATACTCTTCAGAACTTTGTTCTTCTTGATTCACAGTTGGCAATTCTGTTTCGGTTGTTTGAACATCACCTTGAGTTTCTAACTCTTGTGTGCCGTTTGGATTTAATTCATCCATTTTAGTTTACCTTTCTATGCTCTTGTTAATGGGGGAGCATCACCCTATAAACTAATATGAGAAATAATAAATGAAAATTGTAATGTCAATAGAGATGGGGGTTTTATTATTCAGACTCCCCCCTGTCTGTTTTTAAGTTCTGAGAAGGTGTAAGGTCTTCCTGTCTCCTGTCCGTAGTGAATGAGGTCATGGCACTTCGAACAGACTACGATTAAATTATCAGGATGGTCAGTTACCCCGTGTCTTCGCCATACAACATGGTGAACCTCAAGGATGTAATCCGAGAAGCGACCGCCACGATTGCAAAAACGACAACGAAACGAATCCCTCTCAAGAATCTTGTACCGAAACTCTTTGCTGAGTTTTGACACATATTACCTCCTATTCAATATGTGCGTATACCAAATGCCAACCTGCAAGAAGGTAGTCTTTTGCTACAAAACTTGCTTGAGTCATGTAGTCAAGTACAGGGTTTCTTGGTACCTTTAACGTCATAATCAAGTTTCCAAAATCGTGATACCTGACAAGTCTGATAACTAACATATTAGTCTCCCCAGGTTAAACTAATGTCCGACAGAAACTCGTAGTTAATGCACTCAATCTTGTGAATCCCCCAACCTGCTTCAATGTAGCTTTTTGCCATATGGTAGGCTAACTCTACAGTTTGAGTAGCATATATATCCAATATACGCTTACTCATGTGAACAGGTTGTTCCTTAAACTTTACGAGTATGATATGTAACTCGAAAGTATAGTGTGGCATGATATACCTCCTCTCTCAATTTAAGTAATACTACATTTGATATAATATTGATAGATGAAAAAAGTTTTCCGCTCAAAACTTGACAAGTATTTTTTCAATGAAATCATCAAACAAGAAATGGAAGAAAATGGTTTTACCCAAGAGGCAATGGGAAAACTGTTAAGTGTATCTGTTAGAACTATCTCAAGTTATATAAGAAAACAAATTGTACCTTCAGTTGAAGTAGTAGTTAGATTCTGTCAGGTGTTTAATAAAAAAATAGCAGTATTAGATAGATGGGGTGATATTACAGAAACTGACTAGCATCTCCATCTTTTTCTTGCTGCTTTACCTCTTTCACCAGTCCAAGACTTTGACCTTGAGCAAAATGCTTTTCTTCTCTTTGCTCTTTCAGGAGAAGGGTTTGCTTCCGTAACTGCTGTCTGTAAACGACTTCCAGGGTTTGCTCTTCTGTAAGCAGCAACACCTTTAGCAGTCATTCCAGCACCTTCTTTTGTAGTTAGAAAGTTTCGGTTCTTACCTTTAGTTGTCTTTCTAATATTCATTGACATTATTTTTTCTTTCTGTATGTCTTTAATTTTGCAAATGCTTTAGGGTCTATAGTTGATTTAGACTTAGGTTTTGAAGTACCTAATCTTTTAGCAAGTGCTATATTTTTAACTAAACTATTCTTCATGGATTTTAAAGCTTTAAGACTTTTTCTTTTTTCCATATTTAGATTTACCCATTTGTGAAAGCATTATTGCTACTGCTTGTTTCTGTCCTTTTTTTCCAGCAGGTACCATCTTCTTGGACTTACCAATGTTTAGTTCTCCTGCTTTCCATTCCTTCATAATTTTTTCGCCTTTTTTCATAGCTTTAGACATTTTTTTCATTATGATTTGTTACCTTTCATTCTTTCTATCTTTTTAGTCTTTTTAGACTCTTTTTTCTCGTGTTTCATTTCCATCTTTTTTGATGTGTATTTAACAGGTACGAGTTTTCCTTTTTTGTTTAGTTTCATATAAAACCTTTCAAATAATTTACTAATTAATTAATACTAAATTCTTTTAAATTTTTTAAGTGGTTTTATTTTCACAAGTTTAGGTTGTTTAACTTTTTGTAATTTAATTTTAGGTGTAGTTGGTTTCTTAATTGTTGGTGCTTTTAATTTTACTTTTCTTCCTTTAGCAACTTTACCTAACTTAACTTGTTTAACACTTAATCTTGCACCACCACCACCAGTTCCAGGTTTGAATGTAATTCCACTTGTATCCATATTAGGAAGTTTTGTTGTTGTTTTCTTTAACTCTAAAACTTTATCAATAACTGCAGCATCTTCAGGTTTAGAAGACTTAATACTTTCAAGATAAGATTTAGGCATATTAAAGTATGCTTTTTCTTTTGGTGAAAGAGTATTAGCAATTTGTTTTTCTTGATAATTGTTTTCAATAGCAGCCCATTGTTGTTTAGTAACATTATTGTTTGCAAGATTTTTAGCAGTTTCAAAATCTCCCCTATTTAATGCTTCGGTAATATCAAAACTAATTCCTGCTTGTTTCATATCAGCTGCAGCTTTTTCTTCATAAATCTTTTGTTCCGCTGAACCGTATCTATTATCAACAAATAAACCTTTTAAAGTTCCTTCATATTGATTAACTATCTTTTTATCTTCTGCAGTTCCTTTTCCACCTTGGATTTTTTCAAATGCAGTTCTTACATAATCTCCTAAAGCACCAAACTTGTTTAAGGCATGGTCAATCTTCATAGGTGAAGTTCCATATTGATTTTCCTTAGGATTAAAGTTAATTCTTCTACCTAAAAATTTAGCAAACTCTGATGTCTTATCATCAACTTGTTGATAGGCATATCTGCTACTAATACCATCAGGGACTATTTTTCTACCTTTGAAATAATCATAATTTGCAGAAAGTTCAAAAGGTAAAACAAATACAGGGTTGTAACTTGATAATTCTTGTTCAGCATCTTTAAAATTTCCTGCAAGTCCTGATAGTGGTATCTTAATACCGTATAAAGATTCAAATAAACTTGAAAGTCCACTTAATAAATCCTTTGAACCTGTACTTGCAGCACCTTCAATTACTTTCCTAACACCTGTTAGTAAACCAAATGCATTTTGGTCCATAGGTAACTGTGTGTAATAATCGTTACCATTAGAATCTTTTTCATCAAATATTAATGTTAGTTTATTTTTCTTTTGCCAATCTTGTAATGCTTCATATGCTTTTTTTCTTTCCTCGTCTGAAATATTCCATAAAGTTGCTAAGGCATAAGGTAATGCATATATAAAAGTAAAATTATCTACAGTTTGCTGAGGATTGTTTCTTAACTCTGTTCTTAATTTTGCTGCAGATTGAACTGCTGAACCTAAAAATGGTTTAAAAATGTCAAGCATTCTAAGAGTCTGACTTCTTCTGTAAAAATTAGGTAAGGTATTTCTTGAATCATAACTTGCTCTTCTTGTTGCTTCTTCTTCGGTAAAACCTTGGTTTAGATATTCTTGTTTGGCGGCATTAAAAATTTGAAACTTAGTTATCAAATCTAACTTACCAAAGAAATCAACTACACTTCCAAAACTAATTTTATTTTTACCACCAGACCTAAGCCACTCTTCTGATTTCTTTTTTGTTCCAATATCAAATTCTGTTGATGCACCTCCTGCTCTTTGCCACTCTCTCCACTTATTAATTCCTCCTTGTATCCCAGAAGGTAAGACATTGTAAATCTTACTTGCAAATGGTCCGCTTGTTAATGTAGTGATTAATGCTTCACCTAAGTTAAGAGGATTTAATAATGATTTTTGTACTGTTTTACTACCAAACATCATTGCAGCTTGTTGGTCATAAGCAAATAACCTTGGAATAGCATTAGGATTTACTACTACTGAACCTATTTTTAATAACTGAGTAGCAAAGTTTAAAAACCTCATTACTTGTCTTATTTGTTCAGGATTATTAATTTGATATAAATTTTCAGCCATTGTTTTATCTATAACAGCTTTAATAACATACCCATCTTTATATGCTTCTACAGTTTCAAGACCCGCAGTATTAGCAGCTTTTATTTCATCCTCTATATCATTTAATTTTTTTAAGTATCCTGATTCTTCATCAAGTTTTGCTTGTGTATCTAAAATGTCTTGAATAACTTGTTCAACTAATGGGTACCTTTTTTCTAATTATTTTTTAATCTTAGTTAATTCTTCAGGTGTATTTTTAATTAACGAATTAACAGCAGCATTTGTTATTCTTGCATCAGTTAATCTTTTTAATTCTGTAATTACTTTACCAATAGCTTTTTGTGTTTTGCCGTATTTTTGATACAAAGCATCAACTTCAGCGGAAGGTAACTTAATTAAATTATTTACTACAATGTTTACTACTTGAGCATCTTTAATATTTCTAATATCTTGTAAAACCTGTGTAATCTTTAAGTTATTTTTTTCAGCCTTGTTAAGAAGTTTATTAAAATCTGCTTGAGGCATATCATAAAACTCATACAAAAAGTCATAAATATCATTAATTGATGCCGATTTAATAAAATTTTTTCTTTGTTTTTTGGTAGGGAATTTAAGGTTTGATTCAGCCATAAATTTCTTACCCTTTTTACCAAGCATGTCAGCACCTAAATCTACTAGGTCTTGTACCCATTCATTTCTTGTTTCAAGCATTCTGTTAGTTTTATCTAAATATTTCTTATCATTTAGAACTTGCTCACCAGTTTGTTTAACTTCTAATATGCCTTGAAATATGTCTTCAGCATCTTGCATTAACTCTTCTCTTTTGTTTAACTGAGTTTCAACTTTTCTTGCAAGTCTGTTTTGTGTAACAGTATCAACTTGCGCAGTATCTGACATACTAATTATCTTGAAACCTTTTCTTACCATGTCATTAACTTCTTTTTGAAGTAATCTTGCTGTTTTCTTTTGTTTTCTTAAAGTGTTAGTTACTTTATTAACTATCTTTTCTATTTGAGGTTTTAAATCTCTAACAAGTTGTCTTGCTCTACCATCTTCGGCAGTTTGAACAATGTATCCTTTAAATCCTGCTTTTTGGTAATCTCCGTTTTCTATTGTATTAATCAAAGCAAGTCCAACTTCATTTCTTAACATTTGTTTATAAGCATGTGTTAGGTATACAGGAGATATCAAAAATGGGTTTTCTACTTGTTGTGATAATTTAGATTCAAACTTTCTTGTTACTGTTTGTCTACCTAAACCTACCTTTTTAGTTTTTTGTAATTCAGGTGCAACAGGTTGATTATTTTCTGAAAAGATTGTGTAGAAAGGAGCATAATCATTATTTTTTGTTATATTTACGTACTCTTCTGTAGTAATTAATCCAGCATCCCAAATCATTTTGGCAATGTTATTCATTACCTTGTAGTATCTTTGTGCGTATTTTTCATATAACGGAGCAAATCCTGAAACTACTCTTAGTTCATCTTGAACATTTACATCAATCTTTGCACCTGCTTCATATAAACCTATGTTTCTTTTACTTATTAAATACTGACCAAATTCATCAGCACTAAGTCTATTTTTAATTAAATCATTTGATATAGAAGTTAATTCTTGATATTCAGGTGATTTTTCTACTATATTACTTAATTGGAATAATTCGTCATACGGAATATCTACAGATTCACCAGGTTTTAATTTTCTACCAAGTCTTTTTTCTGCTTGTCTATCTAAATCTTGAAAAAATCTACCTTGAGTTTCAACATTATTAACCCAATAAGAGTAATTATTTTTAAGTTCATTTAAATACCTTTTAACAGGATTTTTTTCAATTCCTCTTGCCTCTTCTTTTAAATTCAAATTTTTTTCAGTTGCTTTAATAGCAAACTCTCTATTGTTTAATTCGCCTTTAGGGTCAATATCACTCTTATATGAAACTTGACCTAAAGCAGTTTTATAACTATTAATTAGTTGGTAAGCTCCATCTAATCTTGCATATAAACCTGATGCATTTTCCATATTAGCTGCAATTGAAACAGCTTGATAGTATGCCCTAGTAATCTCATCCATTGATGAGTTAATGTTTACGTTTGTACCTGCAACTCCATTTATTAAGGCAAGTTCATTTTCTGTAATTTGTCTTCCTACCTGAGGAATTATTGGTTGTTCAAGTAAAACTTTTCCTGTAGGTCCGTGTATTAATTTAATTGATTGAACTCCACCTCCAATTATGAAACCAAAACCAAATGATTCTAGTACACCTTCATCAATAGGTCTGTTTGTTGCTAAATATGAAATTATTTGTTGTACTGCTTCTTGTGAACCTTCACCTGTACCAACACCTAAAAGTCCTACACCTTTTTTAAACAATGATTTAACTTTTTTTTCAGATAAACCTTCAAAAACACCTGTTAGTCTGTTAAACGCGTAGTTGAATACTAAATTGAGTCCAATTACTCCTAATTGTCTGTTCATTGCTTCTTCAACAGACATACCGTTCTTTCTATTTTCCTGATATGTAGCACCACCTTCAGTCAATGATTCAACAGTAGAACCAATTAATGTAGCAGCCCAAGGTGATTTGGCAAATGATGAGGCATACATAAGTCCTGCCATACCTCCAATACTTTCAGTTAATTGAAATAAGTATTTAGAATTAGTTTTAGCAAAAGGACCTTGTTCTGAAACTCTCAAATCTTTTAAAACATTGTCAAAAAACTTGGTAACAGGGTCTTCAACTAATGTGTTTTGTTCTTGTACTTTTTTCTTTTCTTCATCAGATAAAGCAAATTGGTCATAAACAGACTTACCAAAAGACCATAAATTTTTACCAGTTTCGACTACACCAGCACCTGCTGTACCAAAAACATATTGTTGACCAAGAGGGAATGTGACTGCTCTTTTTACAAAATAACTATCGCTTTTTAAAGCGTCATCTATCATAGTTAAGTCAGTTCTTAATTTTTTAGCTTGAATACTATCACCTTGATTGTTATCAATTTCATTTTGTAATTTATTTTGTAAATCTGTTTTTGATTTTTCTAAAAAGTTATTTTCAATATCAATAGAAAGTTGAGGAATTTTATTTGCCCATCTGTTAAACATTGCTGCAGGTTCACCAAATGCCATTTCAGACAACTTAGGGAATTTAGTAATATCAGGTAATTCAAATGGTTTAGTATCACTTGTTAGTTTTGCTGGGTAAGCAATACCTATTTGTTTAAGTGTAGGTTCAGATATTTGAATTGATACACCAGCTTTCATTGGAGTATAAAGTTGTGTTGGATACAACTGCTTAGGATATAAATCTATCTTAGGTGTAACAATTGGTGCTGCAGGTTGTGGTTGTGCCATGGAAGTATACAAAGGTCTTATATCTAAACTACCTGTAACTGTTCTTGTGGGTGTAGCAGTTTGTGTTGCTTTTGAATTTTTAATTAAATTAATTGCTTCAAGTCCATTACTTTCAGCAACTCTGATAAATTGATTAATATCCATATCTTATTAATAATAAATTAGGTTAATTAAATCAATTACTCGTTACTGTATTTTTGCTAATTCTGATAGTGTTTGTTGTGATTTTTCCAAATTGCTTAGTTTATCTAAAGCAAAGTCAGCATATCTTTTACCTGTTAAATCAACAGTATACCCACTTCTTTGATTTGACCAAACTTCTTTATTACCTAAACCAAGTCCTGTAGCGTTCCACCCAGCAGCCATTAATGCTCTTCTACCTTCATCTGTATTTCTGAGATTTGCAATATTATCTGAAATTTCTTGAGCATTCATATTTGCAAAACTTGGTAATTTAGCAATGGTATTAGTTGCAGGAGTATATTGTCTTTGTAGTCTTAACTGTGCTTCATAGTTCTTTAATGCATCAGCTTGTTGTCTAGCATAATCTTCTAACTGTCTTTTCCTGTTGTTGTAATCCTGTAATGCTTGTAGTTGTGCATTAGCTTTGTTTTGTGCTAATGCTCCCTTTTGAGTATTGATTGCATTTATCTCTTGTCTAAAAGTATCTCTTAGTCTCATTATGTCTTGTTGTTTTCTAACTTCAAGTTGTTGTAATTGATTTGCAAGGTTTGCTTGTACTTCTCTTTCTTGACCACCAAGAGCCATTAAGTTTTGAGAAGCTTGAGTAGTTGCTTGTCCTGTTTGTCTTAACTGTTCAGCACCTAATATGTCAGCAGATGCTTGTCCTGCCATAGATGGAGCAACTCCACCAAATACTTGCTGAGACCTTTGTAGTCCTTGCTCATATTGTCTTCTTGCAGTTGATAATGCAGATTCTCTTGTTTGTCCTACATTTTCTTTTTGTAATCCAATGTCTGCTAATGCTTTAGTTGCTGATTCTTGTAGTATAGGTTTTTGTGCTTCATAACCTGCAGTTACAGTTTGTTCATACTGCGGTTGCAATGCTTGTAGTTCAGAAAGTTGAGTATCATATAGTTTAGTTGCTTGTCCAAACTGCTTGTTAATTTCTTTCTGTTGTTTTTTTAAAAAATCTTTTCCAGAATCTTTTAGTTTTGGTTGGTTTTTGTTTGAAGCCATAATAAATTAATAATAAAGTTAATCTTTTTTTTCAATATCTAATTCTTTTTTAATATTTTCTCTTTCTTTTATTTCATTTTTAATCATTTTATTCATTTCTTCAACAGGAAATGGTGAAAAAGGATTATCATAAAATCCAAGTCCACATCTTTTGCATTGGATACGAGAAATAGTTAGACGTATGAATTTATGGTCGCAGAAATTAGGGTCTATTTTAGTTGTATGTTCAAAAAACTCTATTGGTTCTTTTGTATTACTCTTGTTCATTTATTCTGTTAGACAAGTTCTCAATGATTTCTTTTTGTTGATTCATGAATTGGTTTATATTTCTTACTGCTTCTGCAGTTCCGTATGCTTTTGTATAAGCAATCATTAAGTCCTCAAACTTGTGGTAATCCTGCGGATTGGGATACTTGGGGAGACTGAGTAAATAAGTTTGAAATATCGCCCATCCCTTGGTTTGGGTTAGTTCCCATAGGGCTTTCGCTTTTTGCAACATTGCCAAGTCCGCTTGGTTGTTGTCCTGCTTGGGTTGGTTGTCCAGGTAATCCCTGAGGTTGTAGTCCATTTAGTTGTCCTGTCTGAAATAATTTACTTGCATTCTTAACACCATTGTCTTCTAAAACACTAATTAATAAATCTTTCACATTGATTGTAGCACCTTCATTAGCTAACTGCTGTTGAACTCCAGGTGATAGGAGTATGTATAAAGCTTGATTTCTTCCATTAATTGCCTCTTCTGATACTCCAATAGCCATTGATTTAACATCAGGAATATAGTCAAAAGAACCAAATAAGTCTTCTTTTTCAATAAATAATCTTGCAATACTTCCATCTTCACTCATTTCAAGTTTAGGTACCACTTCTCCATTTTCATTTGTGGTTGGATACATAGGAACTTTGGATACATTTTTAATGACTTCAATCTCTTCAGGTGCTAGACCTCCTGGTGTTTGGTCAATTAGGTCAGCAGTTTGGTTCACAACTTCTTCAGGAATCTGTTCTTGGTTTAATTCCTGTGCTTTTAATTCATTTAAAATGTCTTTACCAACAACTCTGATGATGTATTGTTCTTTAGTTGGGTCTGTGAATAGAAACTGTTGGTTCATCTTAATCCAAAATTCCATAATGTCTTTTAGGAATTCTTCAAGATATAGTTGGTTGTAGTTATCTCTTGCTAATTGTTGTCTTGTCGTTGCTCTAACTTCAGTTGCAGTCTTATCTCCCTTACCTAGTGGGTTCATAGATGAGATTCCCATGGAACTATCTCCCATTGCTACTTGAAAAGCGGATTTAAGGGCTGTATATGAGGTATTAAAGCCTGTTATAGCAGCGGTACCTGATTGATGTTCCATAACATTATTAGGATTGTCTCCAGTTAACCAAACAGCATTAGGTCCATAGATTAAGGTATCAAGTCTAACTCCAGCAGCATTGTTAGCGACTTTAATTGGAGGTCTCATTGCAAGATTCATTTGGTCTAAGAAAGCACAAAGGGTAGCATTAATTGCTCTGTATAAAGGTAATACGGATTCAACTTCACTTTCGCCATATACATCATCACCTACAGGATAATATCTAAGCATTGAGATAGGAATCTCTTGTGAGTTTAGTGGATTTGGACCATCATATAAAATAACTGCATGTCTTGGACAGAAAATAATTTTTCGGTCTTTTCTGTACTCAGTTACAACTTCTTGTATTGGGAAGTATAAATCTTGTCCGACTCTATCTTCTAAACTTCTAATTTGTTTGGTAATTGATGTGTACCTGTTGTCTCTTCTTTCAGGTTTAATTCTTGGGTCATCAATTAACCCTTGTTTTAAAATATCTAAGTTTTTATAAAATGAAGTACCGTCAGGGTTTTTTTTGTTTTCTAGTTCTTGCCAAGTAATCCATTCTCTAACTTGAACCCAGTTAGCATTCTTGATATGGTTTGCTTGATAGTCTACAAAGACATCTCTGTTATCAAGTACTTTAATATCAGGACCTTCATAGATTTTTCCGTCTTTTTCTTGTACGTTCCAGTAGTTTAGAACAAATGAAGCACCAAAGATTCTTGTTTGTATGTCAGAAAGAATGATTTTCTCAAGCATAGTACCTGCTTCTTTGGCGTTATCCCATTGGAAATCAAGTAATGCATTAACAATTTTAGCTTTTAAAGCATCATTACCTTCTCTTGGGGTAACAGTACCTCTTAGTTTTCCAGCAAACATACGAGAAGTTTTTTCTAAGATGGTAGTTCTAATTACAGGGTCAGTAACTTTTGATAAGTATGCCCAGTTGGAAGGTAGATAACCAAAGTATGCTTTGATAATGTCATCCCAACCATTCTTTCTTAGTTTCCTTTTCTCCATATCATCTTGAGAGAAGGTATAGTGATACTGTACTTCTGCAAAAAGTTCTGGGTCTTGGAATGAATATTTTGGTTTTGTTGCCATATTTAATAAATAATATATGTTTTTTAATTAATCAATCAAATTTCCCAAGATTTGAAGTCATTTTGTTGTATTTTTTTGTTAAAATTGAGTCCTTCTGTGTCTAAACCGTCAATATTTAAGAAATAATACTCCATTGCTCTTGCTCCATGTGAAAATTCATCGTGAATTGGGTTCTCATTTTGCTGATTAAGTCCTTTTTTCTCAGGGTATCTGTAGTTTAAAAGAATATCTCTGAATCTATCTAGTTTATTTGAGACATATAAAGAAGGAATGTATTTGTGAGTGATACGAATTTGGTCTTCAATAGATTTAACACTTCTAGTACGAATAAATATTTTATGTTTAGCATATTCTTCAATAGGTGAGGTATTGGTTCCGACACTTCTAGAACGCCCTGCAATGTCTCCTGTGTATAAAGATGGCTGTCTATATGGTTTAGAACGTAAGATGTGGACAAAATGGTCTATAGAGGCGTCTTTTTGCTCATAATAGTCAATCACTCTAAACTCACCGCCTTGTCTTTGAAACCAAATGAGTGCAGTTGGGTCATTAACACCAAAGTCAAAGGACACATTAACTTCTAAGTTAGGGTCGTATTCAACATTAGTAAACTGTCTATCCATATTCCAGTCTTTATAGACTTGTCCTGAGACAGAAACAAATTCAGCCATATACTCTTGTCTAAAGGAATCCTCACCTACTTCTGCTTTAGCTTTGTCTATTTCAGATGCTTGGATGAATGGATTGTCATAGGTAGTGAAGGTAAATGATTTGTAGTCGTCATCTATATTTTGTTTTTGATATAGATTAAAGAAATGACCATAACCTTTTGGAGTTGAGATAAATAATGCACCACCAAGTGTATCTGTTAATGCAGGTCGTAGTACTTCATTCCAGATATATTCCCAGTTTCTAATTGAGGAGATTTCATCAACTACCAGAAAGTGAATTTTATTACCTCTAGCGGATTCAATGTTTTCAGCACCCCTTAACCATATTTGGGAAGGTTCCCCTGTAGTTGATTTAAGATATATTTCCAAACGAGATTCATTTGGGTCTCTAGCCCACAAAGGTTTAGTTTGATTCTTCATTTCGTTCCAAGCAATATCACGAGCTTGTGAGATAGATGGAGCAAAATAGATGGATTTACTTCCTGGGATAAAAGAAGCAGTTCTAATTAGTTCAGCAATAGCAAGTGTAGTCTTACCAAATCTTCTACCAGCATTAAGTACTCTAAATCTTTTAGGACACCAAAAGACTGTTTGCTGTGGAGGGTGTAGACTAATTGTCGTCTGTGTCTTGTTTCGCATTCTTAGTGCCTCCCCACCATTCATAGTTTTTGCTGACATCTTCAGGGAGTACTATATTCACTTGGGTATTATTTTGAGTAGTTTCAGTTTCACCATATCCCCTATCTTTTAGTTGGGTCTTAGCAAGAAATAGTAGTATTTGAGTATCTCCTGCTTCTGCTTTCTCAATTAATGTTTTCTCAATTCTATCTTTTAGTTCTTCTTTAGCAGTAAGTATCAAGTCTCGTAAATTATCGTTAGCTTCTAACCAGTTATACCAAGTAGCAACGGATATTTTAAGTTCTTTGCATGTTGGATGAACTTTCATTTTATGTTTTCGCATTCTTAGTGCCTCCCCACCATTCATAGTTTTTGCTGACATCTTCAGGGAGTACTATATTCACTTGGGTATTATTTTGAGTAGTTTCAGTTTCACCATATCCCCTATCTTTTAGTTGGGTC
>OGWM01000013.1_pt1 | contig 24589 bp, 26 predicted proteins | sample 1576041 | NCBI WGS metagenome assembly OGWM01 (sample SAMN07581538, study PRJEB24739) | freshwater metagenome | place: Singapore | collected 2015-01
ATTATTTATTTATTATTGTCTTTTGTTATTGTCTCTTTATTTGTTTTGAGTTTGTACTTTAGTATTATTTTGCCTTTTAGTAATAATAAGAATAATAATGATGAAATTATTTGTATTAATTATAAGAAGTATCTTAAAGTTTTCTTGGTTATTGTTGATTATTCTTTATTGGTTTGGTTTCTTAATATTCTTGTTGCTGTTTCTGATTCTTATGTTGATATTGGTATTTATTATTCTTTTATTGGTATGTTATTAAATATTCTTATGAATTTGTTTATTCCTTTTATTATTTTGATGGTTTTAGTTATGGGTATATTGTTTTGGCGTGATATTAATATTACTAAAAAATTAAAAACTTTGAATTCGTTAAGATAATATGGATAAATCATTAAATAAGGTAACTGTTAGGATTTCTAAGGCTTTTATTAATGATCTTAATTCTATTCAAGAGGAAAGGCTTAATTCTGGTATTGATAAAAAAAAGCGTTCTATTCGTGCTTTAACTGAGTTGTTAACTAACCATAATTATTGGTTGGTTATTGAAAGGGATATAATCGCTTTTAAGTTTTCTCATGAATAAGAAGGGTATTACTACTTTAATGCTTGTTGCCTTAATTGGTATTTCTCTTATTATTATTATTGTTCTTGGTTTAGTTGTTTATGTTTCTTCTATTGTTTCTTCTTCTTTAGATCAGAATATTACTGTTGGTAATAATCTTACTTTGTCTGATATTAATGATCAAACTTTTGGTCTTGTTAATACTACTATTGCTGATAATGCTGATAATTGGGGTATTTTCTTAATTTTTGGTATGATTATTGGTATGTTTTTGACTGCTTACTTTGTTGGTTCTGATCCTAGATTTGGTAAGTTATGGTTATTTTTAGATTTTATAATGGTTTTTCTAATACTGTTAATACTGGTTATGATTACGAGTTTGATATTCCGGCTAATAATTTTTCTAGATCTGGTATTTATGGTTATATTACTCAGTGTAATAATTCTTTATATGCTGGGTTACTCCGATTCAAATAAAGATGCCGGAATTACCACGAGCCAATGGCAAATTCACAAGGCACAAAGAGTTTTAAGAGATGTAGCAAAACGTCACGGAATTAAATTAAGAATTTTCCACGGACGCGGTGGTTCCGTCGGTCGAGGTGGTGGACCAACATATGACGCATTAATCGCTCTGCCTTATGGCACTGTTGATGGTCAAATTAAAATGACGGAACAGGGTGAAGTTATTTCAGATAAATATGGTCTAGCAGCGCTAGCCCGCGAAAACTTGGAATTAACTTTAGCTGGAGCAATTGAAGCAACTGTATTAAATCGCAAACCAAGACAGAGCGAATCAGATTTGAACTCTTGGAGCAACACGATGGATTTAATTTCTGAACACGCTTTTGCTAGTTATCGGGAATTATTAAGAGATCCAAATCTGCCTGATTATTTTTATCAATCTACTCCGGTTGAACAGTTGGGAAATCTATTTCTCGGATCCAGACCAAGCAATCGCCCCGGTGAAGTAAAAGGTATTGAAAGTTTGCGGGCAATTCCTTGGGTATTTGGTTGGACTCAGTCACGCCAAATCATTCCTGGTTGGTACGGAGTTGGCTCGGGCTTGAAAGCAGCCCGCGCCGCCGGACATTTAAAGATGTTGCGCCAGATGGTAGGTGAATGGCATTTTTTTAAGACATTTATCTCTAATGTCGAAATGACAGTTGCTAAGACTGATTTAGAGACTGCGGCTAATTATGTTTCCTCATTAGTTGATCCAAAATTGCAGTATATTTTCGAAAAAATTCGCACAGAATATGAATTAACGGTCGAAGAGTTACTAAAACTCACTAAGTCCAAGAAAATCCTTGATCAGCAACCGATTCTGGCGCGCACCCTGCAGGTGAGAGAAACCTATTTAGCACCGCTACATTCATTACAGGTTTCCCTACTTAAAAAAGTCCGCTCAGATTCGGCAACCAATTCCGATCCAGCATTGATTAGAGCATTACTTTTGACTATAAACGGTGTGGCAGCAGGTTTGCGAAATACCGGTTGATTCCTAGTCGTTGAAATTGGTTTGCGCTTTGGCTAACCCATCTAAAATCAAAGTCTCAATTGCTTGAGCAGCGGTTATTGAAAAATCCATTAATAACTTATTTTCTGCGGTTGTGAATTTTTGTAGCACAAAATCAGCCGGATTCATCTTGTTTGTCGGCCGGCCGATGCCTAAACGAACTCGATAATAATCGGCACCAAAGTGGGTGGTCATTGATTTAAGTCCGTTGTGCCCATTATCTGATCCACCAAGTTTTATTCTTAATTTGCCAAACGGTAGATCTAATTCATCGTGAACAACAATCACATTTTCTGGTAAAACTTTGAAAAATTTTGCCAGCGCTGAAGCTGGATTACCCGTTTCATTCATAAAGCCAGTCGACTTTGCCAGCAGTAATTTCTTATCTGATAATTTTTTGCTGCAAACCAACATTCCAGATTTATGTTTTTCAAATTTTCCATCACCTGCTAAAGCATCAAGTGCTATCTGGCCGATGTTATGTCTGGTGTTTTGGTATTTTGTGCCGGGATTACCTAAACCGACAATCAACCAAGTTTGAGTTCTTCCAAACAACATGGCAAAACTTTAGTTTGTCTTGCGTTAAGTTTTTAATTGATTATTTTTTTGGCTTAGCGCCACCTGCGCCGCCATCTTTGCCAGCGGCGGCCGCATCTTTGGCAGCAGCATCCTTACCGGCAGCTGCAGGCGTTGCGCCCTCTTTACCAGCGGCCGCAGCATCACCTTCGGTAGCTGCAGCTGCTTCACCTTCAGCAGGAACAGCAGCAACTGGAACAATCTCTTCTTCAGCAGACTTGAGTGATAAGTGCACAACCGTAAGTTTTGGATCGCTCTTTAGAACGACACCCTCTGGCAACTGCACTTTTTCTGCGGAGATAGATTCGCCGGCTTTCAAACCAGACATATCCAAAGTTAAGAATTGTGGAATCGAAGTTGCTTCGACTTCGACTTCGATTGTGTTGTTTACGTGCTCAAGAATTCCATCGCGGTCGTAATCACCAATTGTGTGAACTGGAACTGAAACCACCACTTTTTCGCCGCGGCGAACAATTACTAGATCAACATGCTCAAGAGAACCAGTAAGTGGATCACGAGCGATCGATTTAGGCAAAGTTAATTCGGTTTGATTATCTAGAACTACATCTAACAAAACGTTTGAAGTTTTAAGCGCCACACCTAATTCTTTTGATGGCAATGAAACATGCTGTGGTTTTTCACCGTGACCATAAATGACTGCCGGAATGAATCCATCTCGTCTGGTGCGTCTGGCTGCGCCTTTTCCAAATTCAGTGCGCCGTTTGCCATTAATTGATATTTCAGCCATGTTCGTTATTTCCTATTCGCGTCGATTACGGTTATTAACCCTCGCCGTAGTGGAGCGTTAGGGTAGCGAAACAGGTGTGGAAATTACAAATCGCAGATTAAGCGCGACCATCAAACAAGCTAGTCACCGAACCATCCTCAAATACCTCTTTGATGGCGCGGGCTATTAATGGTGCAATCGAAAGCACCGTTAAATTATCAAATCTTTTTTCCTCTTCGATTGGCAAAGTATTTGTCACCACAACTTCATTCACCTTTGAATTTTTCAATCTCTCTACCGCAGGACCAGACAGAACCGCATGCGTTGAAGCGACGATTACCTCTTTTGCTCCTTCCGCGGTTAATGCATCCACCGCTTTTGTAATTGTGCCAGCGGTATCAATCATGTCATCAATAACAACGCAAGTTTTTCCAGCTACTTCACCAACAACTCGACCAGTTACAGATTCATTAGGAACTCGTGGATCTCGAGTTTTATGAATAAAAGCAATTGATGCTCCACCTAATAATTCACTCCAACGTTCTGCCATTCGAACTCGACCAGAGTCTGGCGAAACAATTGTTAATCGGGATCGATCAACTTTTTGACCAACATAATTTGCTAACAGTGGCAGCGCGAACAAGTGATCCACTGGGCCATCAAAGAATCCCTGAATTTGTGCGGTGTGCAAATCAACGCACATGATTCGATCTGCGCCAGCGGTTTTAAATAAATCTGCCATCAACCTTGCCGATATTGGTTCGCGTCCTTGATGTTTCTTATCTTGTCTGGCGTATCCATAAAACGGAGTTACGACTGTGATTCGTTTTGCAGACGCGCGCTTTAAGGCATCAACCATTATTAATTGTTCCATTATGTGCTTGTTGACTGGCGAGCTGTGACTTTGAATTACAAAAGCATCACTGCCGCGCACACTCTCTTCAAATCGAACAAATATTTCGCCATTTGAAAAGTCATAAGCCGATGTTGGAGTGATTGGAATGCCAAGTTCTTTGGCAACTGATTCTGCTAATTCCGGATACGCACGTCCAGAAAATAATCTGAGTCTTTTTTCCGAGGCTAATTTCAGTTCATTCACTTTTTAGCCTCCCGATCTACTTAATTTTCAATTTCTAAGCTAATTCTGTTCTTGCTATTTACTTGCTATTTCTCTGCTATTTCCCCGCTATTTCCTAGCACCATTTCCGCACTTTCACCGCACCGTCCCCGCAACCATCTTCGTAAGCTAAGTATCTCAGTAAGTCTTCGTTTACTAATAATCTGATTTTACTTTTCACTTGCTCCGGCTGATTTTGCAGCCTCGGCAGATTTACTTCCTTTCCGTTTGCGCAATACCCAACCTAAAATATTTGACTGCTTTCCGCGCGCTACCGCTAAAGCACCAGCTGGCACATCCTCTGTCACAACTGAACCAGCCGCGGTATAGGCACCATCGCCGATATTAACTGGGGCAACCAGCATCGAATCGCTACCAACTCGAACATGATTGCCGATTTTAGTTTCATGTTTATTTTCACCATCAAAATTAACTATTACGGTCGCAGCTCCAATATTTGTACCGGTGCCAATTTGTGCATCCCCAATATAAGAAAGGTGTGGAACTTTGGAATCGGCGCCAATCTTTGAATTTTTTACCTCAACATATGCGCCAACTTTTGTGTTTGCTGCTAATTGAGTGTTTGAACGCAAATATGAGAACGGACCAACATTTGCATTTTCACCGATGTTAGATTCGATCGCATAACTCTCGATTATTTGTGCCCCGGCTTGAACATTGCAATCTACCAATGTGGTTCGCGGTCCAATGACGCAATTTTCTGAAACTTTAGTATTTCCCTGCAACGCACTACCTGGAAAAATCGTGACATCTTTTGATAATTCAACACTTCGATCTATCCAAGTTGTAGTTGGATCGATGATTGATACGCCATTAAACATATGTTGCTCATTGATTCGATCGCGCATAATTGCAGCGCAATCGGCTAATTTTGCCCGATCATTTACACCCAAAATTTCCACATAATCTGGGATGTTGTAACTTGAAACTGGTTCATTCGCAGCAACTAAATGTTCAATTACATCGGTCAAATAAAGCTCGTTCTGAGAGTTATTTCGCTCTAACTTTCCTATTACTTCTATCAATTTTCCAAGTGCAAAAATATAAATTCCACTATTAATTTCATCTATTGCCTTTGTGGCCGAATCTGCTTCCTTTTCTTCTACTATATGAGTGATTTTTCCTTTTTCATCCCGCAATATTCGTCCGTAACCAGTTGGGTCTGGCACGGTTGCCGTCAGGATAGTGGCCGCACTTTTGCTACGTTGATGAACTTCAAAAAGTTCAACTAACGTCATTCCGGTAATCAGTGGGATATCACCGGCCATAATCAGAACTGAACCAGCATTTGATTCATTAGCTAACGCCAATTCAGTGGCATGACCGGTGCCATTTCTAACTTTTTGAAAAACTATTTTTGCAGATGGGGCAATCTCTTTAATATGAGCCTCTACCGATTCTTTATGCGCACCCACCACAATCTTTAACGATTTTGGATTGATTGCACTGATTGATTGCACAACATGGTGCAACATGGTTTGCCCACAAACTTTATGAAGAACTTTGGCTGTACCTGAGCGCATGCGAGTTCCCTCTCCCGCTGCCAAAACAACTGCAAGTTCGATTTGCAAGTTGTGCGCTCCTTATCTCGTTGGAATCGCTCCGCCACCTGGTATCGATCCAGGACCCTGAGCTTCAAAGGCTCATGTGCTAGCCACTACACAATGGCGGAACCTGAATTATCCCGTTAATTACTCAAAATTAAAAACTTTCAATTATTTTCGCTCCAGAAACTGGAGCATTCACTGATATCGCATTGCTAACGACACCACTGCCACTTAATGCAACGGTTAAATCTAAGGCGTGATCTTGATCTGAAACTAAAAATGCAACAGTAGGTCCAGAGCCAGAGACTATTGAACCCAATGCACCGTACTCACTACCAACATCTAAAATCAATCGCAAGGATGGTTTTAATGAACAAGCCGCTGCTTGTAAATCATTTACTAAAGATTTTCCAAGTAATTTTGCATCACCACTTGCTAACGCCTGCAACAATGAATCATTGATGGTTGGATTTGCAATATTCATTCCGGCTCGCAGTCGATCACACTCTTTATAAACCGCCGGGGTAGATAAACCTTGATTAGAAAAAGCCAGTACCCATAAATAATTTCCGCGACTTAATACTGAATTTAATTGATCACCGTGGCCTCTACCAATTGCAACATTTCCCATAATTGCAAAGGGCACATCCGCACCTAATGTTGCACCAATAGCCATCAATTCAGAGCGAGCAATTTTCAAATCAAACAATGCATCCATGCCAATCAATACCGCAGCGGCGTTTGCACTGCCACCAGCCATTCCACCGGCCACTGGAATCTCTTTCTTTATTTGGATTTCCAAATCTGTGCCACAGCCAAATCGATTAGCCATGATTTCCGCTGCTTTCCAAGCCAAATTAGTGGAATCGGTTGGCAGATCTTTCGCGCCAGAAATCTTTAAAGTTATTCCAGAATCTGATGCCGCTTTACTTATTTTTACCTCATCATAAAGTGATACCGCTTGAAAAACTGTAGCCAACTCATGATAACCATCTGATTTAAGTGGACCAACGGAAAGTTGTAAATTAATTTTGGCTGGCACCTTTAAAGTTACTGATTTGTTGGCCATGTGCTCATTCTACTTTCGGCAAAATTCCTACAGCAGTTCTGCAATTTTCAAAAAATCTTTAATTTCTAATGACTCTCCTCTTAAAGTTGGATTAATTCCTATTTCAGATAATCTAGCTTCAGCCGACTTCACCGATCCGAATAAAGTAGATAAGGTCGAACGCAACATTTTTCGGCGGGTAGAAAAAGCCAAATCAATAACTTGAAAACAAGACCTTCTCAAATTCTCGCTGCCTAAACTCTTACGAACTGATAATTGAATGATCGATGAGTCCACATTTGGCTCTGGCCAAAATACTTTTCGGGAAATTTTGCTGACTATTTTTGGATCTGCCCACCAAGCAACTTTTGCACTTGGCGCACCGTAGTCTTTGTTGCCAGCTTTAGCAGCTAACCGCTGCGCCACTTCAGTCTGCACCATCACAGTGATTTGGTTGAGATTGTTGAAGTTCTCTAGCAAGTTGATGATTACCGGAACTGAGATGTTGTAAGGAAGGTTTGCCACAACTTTTATAGATTTAAAGCCACCAAGGTGTTGGTTAGCAATATCCGCTGCTGATAATTGCAGCGCATCCATATTCAATATAGTCAACCGATTTTTATCAGCACCATTTTCAATAACAGTCTCTAGAAGTTGATCTGATAATCGTTTATCAATTTCTACTGCGACTACATGACCGGCCTGATCTAACAAAGCAAGAGTTAAAGATCCAAGCCCTGGCCCTATTTCGATTACTAGATCCGATTTTGAAATATTCGCTAAGTCGACAATTTTGCGGCAGGTGTTTGAATCAATCACAAAGTTTTGCCCTAATTTTTTGGTTGGCTTTAGGTTTAACTCTTTTGCTAAGTCTCGAATCTGTTTAGCGCCGAGATATTTGATCAAAAGTCACCGAAAATTTCATCGATATTTTGATCGATTCGCTCTGCCAAGTAATCAACCGATTCACCACGTACCATCGCCATTTGTCTTAACGTATTTGGAATTTGTGCCGGGGTATTTAGTAAACCTCGATTTGGGGTAGGAGCTAAAAATGGTGAATCGGTTTCAACTAAAAGTTGTTCGACTGGAACTAATTCAAGTGCTTGTCTTAGGTGCGGTGCGTTTTTAAAAGTAACAGTTCCGGCGAATGAAAGTATGTAACCGGCGGCAACTGCTCGCTTTGCAAATTGCGCATCCGCTGAATAGCAATGAAAAATGGTCTTGGATGGCGCACCAACTTTCTCTAAAGTTTCAAAGACCGCTTCATGCGCATCGCGATCATGAATTATCAATGCCTTACCTGTAGCTTTAGCGATTTCAATATGTTTTTCAAAAGAATATCTCTGTTTATCCTGTAACTCTTTTGGAGTACGAAAGAAATCTAAACCGGTTTCACCGATTCCGCGCACGCGAGAATTTTTAGCCAGCTCTGCAATTTGCGATATTTGCCAATCTAAATCATCAACGATTGGGGCTTCGTTTGGATGTAGGGCAACGGTCGCAACTACTTTACCCAAGAATTTTTCGGCACATTTGATTCCCCATTTAGATTGATCTAATGAATAACCAACTTGAACAATCCGAGTTACGCCAACGCTTTCGCACTCTTTGATTAATTCATCTAGTCGAGAATCATCTGGCTCACTATTGAATATCAACTCAAGATGCGCATGTGAATCTGCAACCTTTGTCTGTAATGGTTGCGGCAGTGGTGCGGGGGCTCGATCGATGTCGCGATTATGTCTATCTGCCATGTTCGGCTTTAAAAACTTTTACTCTTCTGCTTCTATTTTTGGGAACAAAATCTCGATTTTAGATGTGGCTGTGCCGGCCGGTATTTGGCCCCATTTAGCGACATTGCTAATTCTTTGGTCGGCTAATTTGCCAAGAGTTTTTTCTACTCCGAGCGCTCGCCAAAGTTTCTGACAAGTTTGTGGCATGACCGAATTAAAAAGTACTGCCAAGGCTCGAAGTGCTTCAGCAGTGTTATATAAAACATCGCTGAGTTCTTTTTTATTTACCGCATCCGATTGTTTAGCCAGTTTCCAAGGTTCTTTTTCGGTCACATAACCATTTACCAATTTACAAAAATCTAGAATTTGTAAAATCGCACCTTGAAAATCGAGTGAGCTGATTGCCAAATCTGCGGCTTTAACCGTTGTTTGTAAGGCGCCGGAAAGTTTTGGCTCATTGGCAACTTCTGGAATTTTCCCATCAAAATACTTTTCTAACATCGCAATAGTTCTAGAGGCTAGATTTCCAAAATCATTTGCAAGTTCACTTGTATATCGCGCGCTCATATCTTCCCAAGAAAAAGATCCATCTGAGCCGAATGGAATCGCTCGTAAAAAGTAATAGCGAAATGCATCAACACCAAAATGATTTGTAATTTCACTTGGTGCAATTCCAGTTAATTTGCTTTTACTCATTTTTTCACCCGCAACTAATAACCAACCATGGGCAAAAACTTGATTTGGCACTGGCAATTTCGCCGCCATCAACATCGCTGGCCAAATTACCGCATGAAAACGCAAAATATCTTTTCCGACCAAGTGAATATCAGCCGGCCACTTTTTTGAAAAATCCTTTGATTCCCCTAATCCGACCGCGGTTGCATAATTCAACAAAGCATCAAACCAAACATAGATAACTTGTTTGGTGTCCCAAGGAACCGGTATTCCCCAACTTAAAGTCGAACGTGAAATCGATAAATCTCGTACTTCGCCCTCTAAAAATGAAACTACTTCATTGCGAGCACTTTCTGGCTGGCACGCGTTTGGATTCTTTCGGTAATGCTCTAAAAGTTGTTCTCGAAATGCCGAGAGCTTAAAAAACCAATTGTCTTCACTCAATATTTCAACTGGCTTAGAGTGGATTTTGCACTTACCTTCAATCAAATCAGCCGGCAGTTTGAACTCTTCACAACCAACACAATAAGGACCTTCAAATTTACCAGCGTAGATATAACCAGCATCCTTTAATTCTGTAAGAAATTTTTGAACTCTAGATTCATGGCGCGCTTCGGTAGTTCGAATGAAATCATCATTTGCGATATTTAATTGTTGCCAAAGTGGTTTCCAGGCGTCATTTACCAACCGATCACACCAACTAAGTGGATCTGCATTGTTCGCGGTGGCAGTGTTCAAAACTTTCTGACCATGCTCGTCAGTTCCAGTCAGATACCAGACCGATTCCCCGCGTTGTCTGTGCCATCTTGTTAAAACATCACCGGCAATTGTGGTGTACGCATGCCCGATGTGTGGCGCATCATTTACATAATAAATGGGCGTTGTTACATAGAAACTTTTTTGCTCAGACACTTTCGAATTCTCTCATCTTTTCTATTTAAATTACTGATCAATCATCAATTCGTAAACCAAACGCTTTGGCAATGTCAGATCCTTTGCAACTACTGAGATAGCACTTTTTCGAGTTAACCCAGCGCTCTCACCCGCTTTAACTCTGGCAATTATTTCGGCGGTATCGATTTGCGCAGATTTTGGATCAAATCCAGCGAGCACAACTGTTATTTCGCCAAGCACTTCATTGTTATTTGCCCATTCGACTAAATCAGTTAATTTTCCTCTGATTGTCTGTTCATATTGTTTGGTCATTTCTCTGCAAATTGCACCAAGGCGATCGGAACCAAAGTAAATCTGGGCATCACTTAATGACTCCATGATTCGATGTGGGGCTTCAAAAAAAATGATGGTGCGTTCTTCACTTGCAAGATCGGCAAACCACTTTTGCCGTGCCGCTTGAGTTCTCGGTGGAAAACCCTCAAAACAAAACCGATCGGTGGGTAGCCCCGAAAGTAACAGTGCAGTAAAGACCGCACTCGGACCAGGCAAAACTTGAAATGGGACATCATTATTTATAGCGGCTCGAATTAAACGATATCCCGGATCATTAATTCCCGGAGTACCGGCATCGCTAACTAAAACCACATCATGAGCTTTGATTAATTTAGTTAGTTCTTCGATTGTTTCACTTTCATTGCCATCGAAAAATGAATAAATCTTGGCATTTGTTTGAACTTTCAAATCACTACAAAGCCGATGAAATTTTCGACTATCTTCCGCGATTACATAACGTGCATTTTGCAAAGTAATTCGTAGATGTTCGCTGGCATCTTGACTGTTACCGATTGGCACAGCAGCGACCGTAAGCATTTTCAAAGTCTAGTTATCGACTTGCTGCATTCAAAAGCCATAGGCTCTTCAAGTGAGAACTCGCTTAAGTTTGATCACCAATAATCTAACTATCATCCTGATTACAGTCGCCGCTTTGGTAAATCGAATTTGGAATCTCGGCCAGCCAAAAGGTTATATTTTTGATGAGGTCTATTACGTAAAAAATGCAAACAGTTTAATCAGGCATGGTGTTGAACTATCTGGTCAGCCATTAAGCGGCGAATTCATTGTGCATCCACCATTGGGCAAGTGGTTGATTGGTGTTGGAATCCAAATATTTGGCAATAATGAATTTGGTTGGCGTATTAGTGCTGCTGTATTTGGAACTGCATTAGTCCCATTAATTTATCTGATTGCTTTAAGGCTCTTTAAATCTAGTTTTATCGCAAATATCTGTGCGTTATTGCTGGCAGTCGATGGACTAGCTTTAGTGATGTCGAGAACTGCATTGCTAGATATCTTTTTAACTTTTTTCCTAGTTTTAGCGGTTTTATTCTGGCTGCAGCAAAAACATGCTTTAGCTGGTGTATCAATTGGGTTGGCCGGTTCTGTGAAATGGAACGGCGCCTTTATATTTACAGCAATTTTTATATTCGCACTTTACAAAATCTATCTAATGATGAAGTTAAAAGAATTTGATTTTGTATATTTATTAGTTCAATTCCGTAATTACTTTTTAATTCCGTTAATTACATATGTTTTAAGTTGGTCAGGTTGGTTCTTCACTTCAACCGGATGGAAGAGAAATAATTCAACAAATCCATTGCTATCACTTTGGAACTACCATCTGGAAATACTTTCCTTTCATCGAAATCTCACGCAGCCACATCCATACAGCGCCAACCCTTTCGGTTGGTTATGGTTGCGCCGGCCCACCTCGTTTTACTTTGAGTCAGAGACATTGGGAAAAAGTTGTGGCGCCAGCAAATGCGCCCAAGAAATACTGGCGCTTGGCACCCCCGTGCTTTGGTGGATCGCTGGAATATCACTTTTTTTGCTAATTTATGAGCTATTTCGATTCAAAACAAAGTTAGCGATTTTGGTCTTAGCACCAATTACCAGCTTGTATCTGCCGTGGCTTTTGCTCAGCCATCGAACTACCTTTTACTTCTATTCAATAACTTTCTTACCGTTTTTAATACTTGCAGTTGGTTACCTAATAAATCGTATTAAAAATTTAAAACCCGAATCTGAACTTTTCACCCTCTGGATACCTATAACGATTGTGGCAATAATCGCCGCTAATTACCTTTATTTTCTACCGATTTTCATGGGTTTAAACATCCCATATGCAACCTGGCTGAAATTAATGTGGCTAAAAAGTTGGATTTAATTATTCGTTTACCGCACTGCCAGACTGCTTTTGATCAAACAGATCTGGTTGCACAGATTTAGGTTTTTCTGGTTTTTGATTTAAAAGTTGATCAATTAACTCTTGCTCTGATTGCTATAACGGCTGTTTGCTTTGCGTTACAGATGATTGATCAATTGTGCGCTGAGGAGTGATTGCTTTAGGTGCGGTTGTATAAGTTGGTTTTGGCACTGCGTTCGGTTGCCAACTTGCTCCTGATTTTGCAACTACCGTTACCGCTTTACGGGCAATTTCAGCGGTCTCTTCCCGATACTTATTTTGAATTCTCGCTTCGGCAATTTGATTTACAGTATTAATCAATTCATGTTCGGCATTTGCCAAGTTTGCATGAGTGATTTTCTCAATCGCCTTGAGTCTTCTAATTCGCTCTTGTGATTTGTGCGCAGCCCGACGAACATGAAAAACGTAAATTAATAATCCGGTCGCCGGCAAAGCTGAAATAGTCCAATCAAGTAATGCCAGCGAACCACCAACTAGGGAAATTACTTGCGTACTTAGTAAAGTTACAAAAACTAATCTGCGTTGAAAAAACTTGCCAGAATTACTCTTATTTAAATCAGATTCAGCTTCCACTTCATAATTTGAAATCTCAGTCACCTTATGTCCAGCAATGCTGTGCTGTTCAGCTACTACCGCCATTGCATTCTTATATCGATCTATTGACTTGCCAGATTTAACTTCGTGATTCATTAACCACTGAGGTAAGAAATAGGCGACCCACATTCCAAGGATTATCAGATAGATGATTCCTGACGCCATGAAAGCAAACAATAAATCTAAATGTGGCCAATATTGGGGATTTGACCCTAATTGTCGTAACAAATCTATTGAATTTTTGGGTTCTCCAAAACGAAGACCATGTGATCTCGCCATTGACCTGCGATATGTAAAAAGTTTTTACGTTCACCTTCAAACTTATATCCTGCTTTGATTGCAACCTTTTGCGACGCTTCATTCTCGGGGCGCATTGCAATTTCAATTCTATGTAATTTCAGCTTTTCAAATGCGTAATCTGAAACCATTTTCACTGCAGCAGTTGTGAACCCTCTGCCGGCAAATCTTTCATCAATCCAGTATCCGATGTGAGCACCACGAAGTGCACCATAAGTTATTGCTCCTAAAGTTATTTGCCCAATGAATCTTTTTTCACCTTTTAAAAAAATCCCAAATGAAATCGAGCGGCCAGCTCGCTTCTCTTTATTGAGCACCCGCACCATTTGTAAAAAAGATGGAATCGTCGGAATCTGTTCAACTTTTGGTTTGGTAGCTTCCCACGGAATCAACCAGTCTTGATTATGGCTGCGCACTTCATCCCATGCCGACTTATCAAAATATGAAATAGGTTTTAAGTAAATTTCGTGACCGATTAATCGCACTGACATTTTTCTTAATCTAATTCAATCAGTTCTAGTAAATCTCCAGTTTTAATCGGCTTAGCCAGATCAGAAACTTTTAAAAGATGGGTGGCTTTTACAAAAATTGAGAAGTCTTCAACGTTATTGAGAATTTCAATTGCTCCGGAACTATTTATTACTACCGGAATTAAGTTTGCAAAAGCAGAATTGCCATTATTTGATGGTAAATCAAAACTTGTAGATGCTTTTATATTAATTTTTTTATTGCTTTGACTTTTCAGGTTCAACATTCGTTCAATTAATGGTTTTACAAATAGCAAGCCTGAAAGAAAATTGACAATAGGTTCACCAGGCAAAGTCAACACCGGCACTTTATCTATTCCAATTTGGCCAAAATTAAAACGGACATTTGCTTGTTCTGAGGTTCGAAATACTCGTATTTCCCCTAATTGCATTAATACATCGCTAATGAGCGAGAATGACTCATCGTTTTCCTCCCCGCTAATCACCAATAAATCAGCTCGCACTAATTGATCTTCGATAATTAATTTAAGATTCTGCGGATCTTTGGCAATCGTGTGAACTCGAAAACTTTTTGCACCAATTTCTCGAGCAAGCGTGGTTAGCATCCACGAATTACTTTCAAATTCTGGTTCAAAACCAGATTCTCGTTTTTTTATGTTGATTGAAGTAGAGCCGGGTGAAACCAAATCCGCACCGGCCGAGAGAACCACCACTCGTGGATGAGGTCTAGCCGGCAAATGATCTAGGCCAAAACTGGCTGCCATGCCAATCTCTTTTGGTCCGATTCGTTTACCCGCCGGCAAAATCACCTCATCATCAATCAGCAAATTGGAAGCGAGCGTCGCACCATGAGCATCTAACAATGGAAGATCTAGCGGCGCCAGCGGTTGCACTGAATCAAGCATTAGCGCCAGTGCTGCTTCGGCCGGTAATAAATCGGCATCTCCAATTAAATTCACCCAATAACCTTATCCAAATGGTTGCCCAAGATTCGCAAGATGGCGGTAGCGTTGAGATGATTCAAAAAATCAGACTGGAAAAATCGCAGCTACGTGAGCAGATTCGAATAAAACGTAGGGCACAATCTTTAAATAACGCGAAAATTATTTTTCAAGATGATGCAATTTCTAATTTAATCAACCATCCAAAATTGAAATCGGCACAAAAAATCGCGATTTTTCTGCCGACAGATACCGAGCCAGATGTAAACCAAGTTTCCACAAAGCTAAGGGCAAAGGGTTTAAAAACTTTTATACCAAGAGCTGATGGTGAATTACTGAATTGGGGAGAGTATTCAGGTCGCAATCAAGAGTTACAAATAAAAGGCAAGTTTGCTGAGCCAATCGAAATTGTTACACCACAACCAGAATTTGATGTAATCATCGCACCAGCATTGGCAGTGGATATTTATGGAAATCGATTAGGTCAGGGTGGCGCTTTCTATGATCGAGTATTGAAAGTTTCAAAGGCATTTAAGGTTGCCGTCGTCTTTGAGGATGAGTTCTTACAAAATAAGATTCCAACTGAAGAGCATGACCAAAAAGTAGATGCAGTTTTAACACCTAACAAATTTTTAGAACTTAAATAGAATTATAGAGTTTCTAAGTTGCGAGCCATAACTAATCTTTGAATTTGATTTGTACCTTCATAAATTTGGGTTAATTTTGCATCGCGCATCATTCGTTCGACTGGATAATCATTTACGTATCCGTATCCACCCAAAACTTGTACAGCGTCAGTAGTCACATTCATCGCCACATCGGTTGCAAAACATTTGCAGGCTGCCGAATAAAAGGTTAAATCCGCTTCAGCTCGTTCACTTTTTACCGCTGCGGCATAAGTCAGTTGCCGAGCTGCTGCAATTTGCATCGCCATATTTGCCAACATAAATTGCACCGCTTGGAAATCAAAAATCTCTTTTCCAAACTGTTTGCGCTCGTGTGCATATTTCTTGGCAATCTCAAATGCCCCTTGCGCAATTCCAACCGCTTGGGCAGCAATTGTGATTCGAGTGTGATCTAACGTTTGCATTGCCAGAGAAAAGCCAGCCCCTTCAGTGCCGAGCAATCGATCTGCTGGCAATCGAACTTGGTCAAAATAAACCTCCCGAGTTGGCGAACCTTTAAATCCCATCTTCTTTTCAGGTGCACCAAATGAAATTCCAGAATCACTTTTTTCAACTATAAATGCTGAAATTCCTTTTGCGCCTTTGCTGGAATCGGTACTTGCTAGCACCGTATAGAAATCAGAGATTCCGGCATTTGAAATCCATTTCTTGCTGCCGGATAAAACCCAATCACTCCCATCTTTAACCGCTTTCGTTTTCATAGCAGCCGCATCTGAACCGGCTTCAGATTCAGATAGGCAGTAAGAAAAACCTTGCCCTTTTGCTAACGCAGTTAAGTATTTTTGTTTTTGCGCAGAATTACCAGCCAATAAAACGGGCACTGAACCTAATTTATTTACCGCTGGAATTAATGAAGATGCCGCACAAAACCTGGCGACCTCTTCAATGATTATCACTGTTGCTAATGCATCAGCTCCTTGTCCACCATACTCAACTGGAACATGTGCCGCGGCTAATCCGGCATCTTGTAAAGCTTTGGCGGCTTCAATTGGATAACGCGAGTTTTGATCTACATCAGCAGCATGCGGTGCAATTTGTTTCTCAGCAAGTGATGAAACTACCGAACGTAATTCTTCATACTCGGGGGCAAACAATGCATCCATGCCTAAATCATATTCGCAAGGTGCAGATTTAAATCATTTCTTAACTTGATCGACCAGTTTTTCTAGGTTTCTTGCCTTCCTTGGATTGTTCGATTATTTGATTATCTTGCATTGAAAGGCGCGCTAAGTATTTGTTGTACCGTGCTAATTCATCATCTTCGCCCATTGCCGCAGCCCGCTCTGATGCTCTATCTATTCGCCGAGTTTCATTGCGATCACTTTTTACCCATTGCACAAACACTGCAATAAGTGCGAGCAAAATTGGAATTTCGCTTAGTGCCCAACCGATTGATCCACCTAATTTTTGATCTGCTAAGTAATCGGTCCACCAGGGACGGTTCAATCTTTGAAAATATCCACCATCTAATTGTGTAGTCGCTGAAAGTATTCCGATTGAAAAAAAGGCATGAATACTCATGGCCGCGAACAAAATCACAATTTTTAAAATATGTGGCACCGTAATCGGTAGCGGATCGGTCCCGATTATTACTTGAAAGAATAAGATTCCGGCTAATAGGAAATGTAAATTCATGAATAGATGCCCAACGTGCGCACCCATTAAATCGCCAAATAGATTAGTGAAATATAAAACAAAGAGTGAGCCATCAAATATAGCCAGCGCTATCACTGGATTTGAAATTATTTTTGCAAATGGCGAATGTAGAAAGACAATAAATATGCCCCGAATACCCCGCTCATCTTTAATCCGGCCAATAGGCAAAGTTCGCAATGCCAAAGTTATTGGTGAGCCTAAAACGATTGCAATCGGTGCAATCATTCCGATAATCATGTGCGCCATCATGTGGAATGAAAATGCAAAATTTGCATAAACGCCAATGCCACCACTGGTAGCAAAATCCACTAACGAGACTCCGACTGCAAAAAATATCGTTCGACTTACGGGCCATTTATCGCCGCGTCGACTCAAAGTTAAAACCCCACGAACATATAGAGCTACTGCGAAAATCAAAATTCCTAAAATCACCCCATCTGCTTGATAAGCCCAAAAAACCCGATTTAAAGTTGGGGTTTTTGGCATGTTGATTCCAACGATTGAAAGTGCCGGATCTGCTACCTGAATTTTCGAAGCAGTGTTTGGTGGTTTGATATTTGATAACCAACTGCCAAGAAAAGTAATAACTGCAAGAAGCGCAATCTCAATTGTTACCAAATACCTTATGGCATTAACTTTTCTATCAATTAAATTTCTGCGATTTCTATATGCAAGGATGATTAATGAAAACGTTAGTAATACTTTTGCTATCACTATAAAGCCATACTTGGTTAGCCAATCGTTGGAAAATCCCAATCTAATTAATGAATTAACTGCACCAGTTATCACTACCGTTATTGCCACCCACAGCAACAAAATACTCAATCGGGGCAGAGCCAGATCTTTCTCGGCTTCATCTAGTTGGCGCCAACCAATCAAAGCACCGACCCAAATCACAATTGCGCCGACATGAAAAATCAAAAAACCAATGGCTGCCCCATGATTTCCTAATCCAGAACTATGACTCTGGAAAATCGGTGACAAAAGGGCAATCATCATTGCGCCAAGTGCAAGATAGCTCGACGAAGTTTTTCTAAAATTAAATATCAGAGAAACAAAAATGAATATTAAAGAGATTAGGTAACTTTTTCCTAAATCCGTTTGCGTTAAGTAGGACCAAATTGCAACTGAATCTATGGTGAATCTGCTATTTAAAATCTGATTGGTCTCAAACACTTGATAAAGAAAGGTTGCCATCCACCAAATTAGAGTTGCTAATTTAATTTTTTGACTCCAGTTTTTACCCAAAATGACGCCAAACTTTTCGATCCTAAAAAAAGCGTTGGCAAGTACCATTCCAACCGCAAAAAAAGCGAAAAGATACATCGCTGTTTTTGAAGCGATTAGTTCCAAAGCAAACCTTTATCTACCGAATGTTTTGCGCTTGGTTTTAGCTCTGTCTTTTGTGCTGTCTTTAGTGCCGTCTTTAGATTTACCAGTACTTTGGCTGGATCTAAAATTTTTGGCACGACCTCCAAAATTTCGCCTGGCAAATCTAGAAAGCCAAATTAAAACCATGAAGGCCACCACCATCATTGCGATCACGATTATGTCGGTGATCCGATTTGGATTTTGATTCAATTGATTCTCTGTTGTAGTTGTATCTGAATTTGGCGCAAGAGTTGCTGGGGCATTAAATAAAAATGTAAAACTGCCAGTTACTGGCACATCATTAACTGCAACCAATGTATAACTAACGGTGTAAATACCCGATTGAGTCATTGGCTTGAGTCCAACAATCAAATTAGCGCCCTGCGATTCCGCAGTGCCATCACTAATTTTTTTACCAATTGGGTCGGTAACTACTACTTGATTTCCGTTTGCATCTAATTGGGCGTTGGCGGTCAAAGTTATTGCATCTGGAGCGATATTAATTACCGAGCCGGCTCGCGGGTTTGATTCAATCAAGCTGGTGGCAGATGAGGCAGATAATCCAATAAAAGACCAGCAAAAAGTTGCTAAAAGTACCGCAGATTTTTTAATGAAAACTGGCGTGATTTTCCGCTTCCGATTCTGCTTACTAATGATGACCACCGCAATCATTTAACATTTGAGATTTTTTCGAACTCGCCTAGAACATGATTCTATGGCATTTTATAAATAAACTAATCTCCTATGCCCACTTATCAATATCAATGCACCAAATGTGATCTGATCTTTGAAAAAGTGCAAAGTTTTAAGGATGAAGCCTGGAAAGAGTGCATTGAGTGTCAGGCTCCAGTGCGTAAGTTATTCAACAATGTTGGGGTGGTTTTTAAAGGCAGCGGTTTTTATAAAACCGATTCCCGCGCTAAACCTGCGCCAAAAACTGAAGGCAAAGCAAGTAATGGCTCGGCTAATTCCAAGTCTGAGACAAAATCTGCTGCTGCGACCGAAAGTAAATCGGAAAATAAATCTGCAAAAAAATCAGATTCAAAATCGGGCAAAGCTAATCCAAAACCATAAAATTTACTTGTAGCTGAGTGCTGGTTTGGATGCTCAGGCGACTGTTACTGCTTATGACCAGATTTATCGTTTAGGGCAAATTAATTTTACTGGTGGAACTGCTGGTGGGGTGCAGGCTACTTCTGACCGCATAAATACTGTTTTGGCTGCTCAGGGTGTTGCTTCGGCTGATTATGCGGGTATTGAGGGTGGGCAGACTCTAGTGGGTTTTGATTCTTATCCTGCCGGTCAAACTATTTTGAGTTATTTGCAGCAGGTCGCTAGGAGTGAGCCAGCCGATTTTTTCAGTAATGCTTCTGCTGTCATGGTTATGAAAGATAGAAGTTTTGTGCCTTACAAATGGGTAAACACTTCTCGCTCTAATTATGTTGCTTATCCTGCTACCGCTATTGCTTTGGGTGCATATTATCCTGATGGCACTTCTTATTGGTCGGTGCGTGGTAATGCTGTCGGTAACCCTAATATTGTTACTTCTCGTTTTGGTGGCACTGTTTATCGTGGTGGGACAGTGAATGCTGCTTTGCCTGCGGATCAGTTTGTTGGTTTTGAATTTGATGATGGCACTGGTGTTTCTGCTATTGGTCGCTATGGTGGTTTGTCGGGTAATTTTGTTTTTTCAGCGTATTTGCGTGGTGTTTCTGGCACTTATTCTGGTGCGTTCACTGTTTACACAATAAACAATGGAAATATTAATACTTATCAGGATTTTCCGACTGTTTCTTCTGCTTCGACAGCTGATTGGGTTCGCTTGCAGGGCACTGTGACTGTTTCTTCTGGCACGCCTTACGCTGTTCAAATGATTGCTGGTGTTTATGGTGGAACTACTTTCACTGTTCATGGTGAGGGTTTTCAGATTGAAAATGCTACTGCTGTCGGCTCGTATTTTGATGGTGGATGGGTTCCTGCTGATGATGATGCTTCGACTAGAAATAGGGTTGCTTGGGCTGGCACTGCTTATGCTTCTCAATCGGGTTATGTTCAGTCTGTTGCTACTGCTGTAGCTAATTATTCGATTGTTACTTTCGCTGATAATAATTCTCAGGGTGCTTCTTACGGTAATGGCACTGCTTTGCCTTTCACTGATTTGCAGTTAGTTTATGCTTCAGAGAATCTTGCGAATAGGGTGCAGGTTACGGGAACTAATGCTACTGCGACTGTTGATGATACTGCTGGGCAGTCTTTGTATGGTTTGAGGGTTTGGACTCAATACGATAATTTGACTGTTTCTGCTTCTCGACCTAATGATATTGCTGCTGGTTTGTTGGCTGAGTTTAGGTTGCCTGAGTATCGTGCTCAATCTATAACAGTGCCTTTACACGCTTTGACTACTGCTCAGCAAACTGTCGCTTTGAGTATTGATTTGCGTGATGTGATTCGCCTTTGTTTTCAACCCTCAAACACTGGCGGGATTATTGATAAGTATTATCAAGTTTTGGGTATCAGTCAAAACACGAATCCTTCGACAGATAACTTGGTTTTGAAGGTTGCTTCACTAGATAATTTTCCTATTCGGCTTGATTCGACCTTCTTGGCTGTTTTAGATACTGATACTTTAGGCTAGGTAAAATAGGGTTTAGGAGAAATAATGTCGGCAACTAAAATATGGAATATTGGTGATGGTCTCACCGCATCGGATCTAAACAGCAACTTCACTAAACTGCCTTATAGTGTTGCTTCTTTTACTTCCACTTACACTGGTGGGGCGTTGCTTATCAATACTCAAGCAACTGTTGCGATTGCTTTGCCTTCGTCTCGTTTCAGTGTTGCACCTATTGTTGCTGTTTCTTGTAATGATCCTTATTTGACTGCCTATGTTTCGGCTATCAGCTCAGGAACAGCGACTATTGGGTTGAGGAATAATGGTAATGCTTCTTCTTCGGGAACTGTGATTATTACTGGTATCGCTATTCAGGCTACTTCGGGAACGGCTGCGGGGTAATAGATGCTTACTTGTGAAACTTTTGGTTGCTCCGAGAAGGATGTTCAACATACACCTAATCCTGATGGTTGGGATGTTTATTGTGGTGTTTGTGGCGTGAAATTATCTGAGGTGACTGAAGAATGAGTGAATCAAATAAGCCAACTAATCAAACTCTCCTTCTTCAGATTGTTCGTGACATTGAGATTCTCAAACAACAGTCTGTGCAGATTCTCCGTAGTAGTCAAGACCATGAGGCTCGCATTCGTGAACTAGAAAAATCAAGTAATCGCAACGCATGGATACCGCCACTAATAACCGCTGTTGTTACTTCTATCGCTGTTTATTTGATTAGTAAAGGATTAGCATGATTACACCAGGAGCATACAATATTACGCTCTATCAAGGTGCAGACTGCGATAAGACTTTCACTGTTTTACAGAATGGCACTGCCTTGAATTGGAGTGGCTATACTGCTCAAATGCAGGTTCGTGAAGCAGCCGATGCGACAGCAATCCTCCTGAATCTATCTACCGCTTCAGGTTCGGGTATTGTTTTGGGTGGCACTGCTGGAACTATTGCTGTCACTATCACTAACGCTCAATCATCCGCTATACCTGCTGGATCTTATGCATACGATTTAGAGTTGATTAGCTCAGGTAATCAGGTGACAAGGATTCTTATGGGTTCTTTTACTGTTTCAGGGCAGGTAACTAGATGACCACAATAAGCATAACTGAGCAGACAACAACAGTAACAACAGTCGATGAAGTAACCGCTATTACGCTAGCTAACGCTGGTTTTCAGGGTGCTTCCTATAATCAAGGCGATCCTATCTATGTTGTTGTTCGTAACGCTACCGGTTCGACTTTGAATAAGGGTGACATTGTTTATACTTCTGGCGGTAATGGGGTTCATACTCAGGTCAGTAAGGCTTTGGCTACGAGTGATGCGACTTCTGCTCGTGTTTTAGGTTGGATAGCTGAAACTATTGCTAATAATGCTTCTGGCTTATGTCAGGTTGAAGGTTACCTTGATGGGATAAACACTCAGGGGATTGCTGAAGGGACTCAACTTTATTTATCTGGCACGACTGCTGGTGGTTTTCAGACAACGAAACCACAAGCTCCTATTCATCTTGTTTATGTTGGTGTTGCTGTCAAGGCTTCAACTGGTAATGGTCGTGTTTATGTCAAGGTGCAAAACGGTTATGAATTGGATGAACTTCACGATACACAGATAATTAATCCGACTAATAATCAGGTTTTGACTTATGAAACTTCTTCTGGTCTTTGGAAGAATAAAGACAACACTGCGGATGGCGTGCAGTCGGTTGTTTTCTCTTCACCGCTAACAGGTGGAACAGTCAACACAGCAGGAACAGTAGGTTTAGACCAGACTGCCTTAACGATTACTCAATCGCAGGTCACTGGTTTAGGCACTGCTCTCGCTGGTAAAGCTAATCTCGCTGGCGGTAATACTTTCACTGATGCACAGATTATTAACGCTAACAATGATGCGACTGTTGGTTTACAGGTTCGCCGAAATTCAGCGACAGCAACAGCAAACATTCAAGAATGGGATACTTCCACAGGCACTGCCATTTCAGCTATTACTGCTTCAGGTCAATTCACTGGGCCATCTATCGCTTTAACTGGGACAGTCGCAGCTACTGTTCCATTACTTGTCAAAGGTGCTGCATCACAAAGCGGTAATTTACAGGAATGGCAAAACTCAGGCGGAACTTTATTGACCCGTATTTCTCCAACTGGACAAATTGCTTCTGGAACTAACGCCGCCATTGGACAAACAAGCATTAACACTGCAACCATGTTGCAAGTGACTTCAACTGCAGCGGCAACTGTTGGTGCTGTTATTCGTGGTGCTGCTTCTCAGTCCGCTAACTTGCAGGAATGGCAAAATTCAGGTTCAACAGTTATTGCAAGAATAGCATCTTCAGGCTCACTATTAGCCAACTCACTACAAACTCTAAATGGATATGCTGTTACATCTGAGGAATCGTCTGGTGCATCTATAAGAATGTTGAAATTGACTGCAGCTGGAGTAAATCCTGGTGCGAATCAAGGCAAACTATATTTTCGCGACGGCACTAACGCTGGAACGCTGAAACTTGTTGTCCGTGCAGGAACCACTGGTGCAGAAACAACCATTTTAGATAACATCCCAACATAAGGAAACTAATGTCATTCAACATCCCTAAAGAAATAAAAACTCAGATGCTAACTGAGAGAATCAACTCATTGAACCTAGAGGGTTATCAACACGAACTAAACCTGAAGTCAGCTGAGGCTATCGGCAATTCAGAAGTTATCGAATCATCTTTAGCGTCTATCGCAGTAATCAAATCTGCTATTGAGGTTCATGAAAAAGAGCTTGCCGATTTAGCATGAGCATCCTGATTCATCCTGTAGATCCAAAGCACATCAACGACCTTTTTGGGACACATTCAGAGCAACGTAAAGCAATGGGTTTAGGTCCACATAGAGGCGTAGATTATTCAGTCCCAAAGGGAACACCTTTGAAAGCTGTGGGTCGTGGAACTATCGTGAACGTTTACGAATCAAAAATACTTGGTCACGTGGTTGAGCTTAGGTGCTATGTTGCACCAGAAAAACTCAGAATCTTTGCCTACTGTCATTTAGACAAGGTAGAAGTAAAAGAGGGCGACAAAGTAGACCAGGGGGATATCATTGGACATTCTGGTAATAGTGGCACTAGCAGTGGTCCTCATTTGCATTTCATGTGTGGTCTTAGGGTCAATTTGGCTGTTGAGCAAGTTCAAGACCCTTTACAATGGTTACCGAAAGTTGAGAAATAAATGAAATACCTAATCACACGTTTTCTAAGAGTTTTAGCGTTTG
>OGWM01000014.1_pt1 | contig 24156 bp, 29 predicted proteins | sample 1576041 | NCBI WGS metagenome assembly OGWM01 (sample SAMN07581538, study PRJEB24739) | freshwater metagenome | place: Singapore | collected 2015-01
TCTGCAAATTGCTTGTAAGATGTTTGTTTAGCAATAGCTAACCAAGCTTTATAATCAGCTTCAGTCATCTGTACTATTTGAACACCTTTTTCTTTAAATACTTTTTCCATGTTAGTATCTAAATTAGCAGCTTCTTTAGTCATATAAGCCTCTGCTTTTTTACCGGCTGCAAGAACAGCTTCTTTTTGTTTGTCATTTAATTTATCAAATGACTTTTTAGACATAAGCACTGGCTCATACATAAACCATAGAGCAAATTTTCCTGGAGGAGTAATACATTTTACTTGCTCATAAATTTTAAATGATACAAAACTTTCTGAACTTGTATTAACACCAGTTAAAACTCCAGCTTGTAATCCTTGGTATACTTCAGAGCTTGCCATTGAAGAAATGGAAGCGCCTGCTCCAACTAACATTGCTTCAAACATTTTTCCAGCTGCTCGAGTTACTTGTCCTTTTGCAGATTCTGGGTTTGTAATACATTTAGTTTTTGAGGCAAATCCACCTGCAAGCCAAGCATCTGCTAATACGATAACACCGTCATCGTTGATAATTTTTTTAATATCTTTCATGAACGGAGACACGTTTAATCTCGCAGCATGAGAATGATTTTTAACTAAGCCTGGCATTAATGTTGCGCTGTAAGCAGGTTGAAAACCAGAAGCATAGTCTAAAGGTAAAGAAGTAATGTCTAACTGACCTTCAGTTAAAGGTTTGTACTGTTCCATCGCTTTATAAAGTGATTGGCCAGGATAAACTTGAACTTTTATTCCAACATTTGCTTTCTCAACTTCTTTTGCAAAAATTTGAACCATTTCATCTCTAGCATCACCTTTTCCACCTGGAAATTGATGAGATGCTTTAAGAATGATTTGAGCAAATGAGTTTGTTGACGTTAGTAAAAAAATGACACTAACAAAAATTGATAAATACTTCTTTAGTTTCATGATCTCCCCTTAAATTTGTTTAAGTAAATATTGTGATTTGAATGTTGTTCTTTGTCAATGTAATATTCTTTGGATGAAAAATAATTCAGGTCCATTAAAAGGTATTATAGTACTAGATTTAACAAGGGTTTTAGTTGGTCCTTATTGTACTATGGTTCTATCCGACCTTGGTGCAAGGGTAATAAAAGTAGAAGCTCCAGAAACAGGGGACGACAGTAGAAGTTTTGGTCCATTTATTAAAGATTATTCAGCTTATTTTATGTCTCTTAATAGAGGTAAAGAAAGTATCGCTCTAAATTTAAAAAGTAAAAATGATAAAAAAATATTTGAAAAAATATTATCAAAAGCAGATGTATTAGTTGAAAATTTTAGACCAGGCACATTAGATAAATGGGGATACTCCTGGAATGTTTTAAAGAAAAAATATCCAAGGTTAATTTACGCATCAGCTTCTGGATTTGGACAAACAGGTCCTTTAAAGAGTTTGCCAGCTTATGATATGGTTGTACAGGGAATGGGTGGTCTTATGAGTGTGACGGGACAGCCTGATGGAAAACCAACAAGAGTTGGAACATCTATTGGTGATATTACTGCAGGACTTTTTACTACAATTGGGATCAATGCAGCTTTGTTTGATAGAGAAAAAACAGGAAAAGGTACAAAGATTGATGTGTCAATGCTTGATTGTCAAATTGCGATTTTGGAAAATGCAATTGCACGATATTTTAGTAATGGTGAAATTCCAAAACCTATGGGTTCACGTCACCCTTCAATAGCCCCCTTTGAAGCTTATAAAACAAAAGATAGTTTTATTATTATTGCAGCTGGCAATGATAAATTATTTGAAAATCTTTGTAATACTTTAAACTGTAAAGAATATATTAAAGATAAAAGATTTATAAGCAACAAACTTAGAAATGCAAACGCTGAAGATTTAAAAATAATTTTAGAAAAATATTTAGTTAATGAAGTAACCGATCACTGGATTAAATTATTTACTAAAATGAGTATTCCCTGTGGCCCTATTTATAATATTAAACAAGCTGTAGAAAATCCACAGATTATATTTAGAAATATGATTGTAAGTTCAGATCATAAAAAAATTGGAAAATTTAAGATGGCTGGAAATCCAATTAAAATGTCTAATTACAAAGATCCAAAAACACGTGGTGAAATTCCTGAGCTAGATCAACACAGAAAAAAGATTTTAAAAGATTTTAAAATTAAGATTTAACTAAGCCTTGTCTTCAGTAGCTTCTTTTTCAGGAGCTGTATCTAAAGCTATATCATCATCAAGATCATCGTCATCCGCCTCGATAACTTCATTTTCTGCTCCAGCTTTTGGTTCTGGAATTTTTCTAGATCTTTTAGATGGAAGTATTGCTTGACCTGATTTTGAAACTTCCCCTTGATATAAATCTTCAAAGGAATCTCCATCTGGACTATCAAAATCCTCCTGTTCAATAGCATCGTCTGGATGATCTCTCATGCGATCAATTGTGGATTCTTCTAAGTCTTTTACTGCAACTTTTTTTTCAGCAATTTCTCTTAAAGCTAAAACTGTTCGTTTATCATTATCCACTGGAACTTGTGGTGCATCGCCTACTCCCAATTGCAAAGTTCTTTCTTTAGCCAAAATGACTAAATCGTATTGATTATCAACTTGCTGTAAACAGTCCTCAACGGTTACTCGTGCCATAATTTGAATTGACCCTTTTAGTCTTAAAGCTTAAATAAATCAAGTTTTTATAAAGATTTAACAAGGATATATAAGCAATTAATTTAACAAACGATTAATAGGAGTATTGATGGCTAAAGTTACTTTTTTAGGTCTAGGAGTGATGGGTTATCCAATGGCACGTCATATAGCAAAAGCAGGTCATGACGTTACGGTTTATAACCGAACAACTGCAAAAGCTGAAAAATGGGTTAAAGAATTTGGTGGAAAATTTGCAAAAACTCCAAAAGAGGCAAGCAAAGATTCTGATTATGTATTTTGCTGCGTTGGTAACGATAACGATTTAAAAGAAGTAACATTAGGAACTCAAGGAGCATTTCATTCAATAAAAAAAGGTGCAGTATTTATTGATAATACTACTGCATCTGCAAAAATTGCTCGTGAATTATTTAATGCAGCAAAAGAAAAAGGATTTGGCTTTTTAGATGCACCTGTTTCTGGTGGTCAAGCTGGGGCAGAAAACGGTCAGCTAACAGTAATGATTGGCGGAGAAAATAAAGATTTTGAAAAAGCTCAAGATATCATCAAATGTTATAGCAAAAAAATGAAAGTATTAGGGCCTGCGGGAAGTGGACAACTTGCAAAAATGGTTAATCAGATTTGTATTGTTGGGTTGGTGCAAGGTTTATCTGAAGGCATTCGATTTGGTCAAAATGCTGGATTAAATATGGAGGATGTTATTGAAGTAATATCAAAAGGAGCTGCTCAATCTTGGCAAATGGAAAATAGATACAAAACAATGATTCAAGATAAATTTGATTTCGGTTTTGCAGTTGACTGGATGAGAAAAGATTTAGGTATTGCCATGGAAGAGGCAAAAAATAATGGTTCCGATCTTCCAATAACTAAAATTATAGATGGTTATTATGCTGATGTACAAAAGAATGGTGGCAATCGATTTGATACATCAAGTTTGATTACTCGACTTAAAAAAAAATAAATTAGTAAGAGTGATTAAGGATATTCCTGATTATTATAATAATATTAATTTAATATTAGATGAAATCTGGAATCTCTTACAAAGAGGTGTAGTCGATAGAAATGAAGACTTTAGATTACCTGTTGTAATTGCTAATTCTGAAGAGGGAGCTGATGGTAGAATTGTTGTTTTAAGAGGAGCTTTTAAAGATAAAAATATCTTAAGATTTCACACCGATTATAGGTCACCAAAAATTGATTATCTAAAAAAAAATAAAAAAATTTATTTTGTATTTTATAGCAAGAAAAGAAAAATACAGGTTCGCGCTGAAGGAATCGCTTTTATTCATAAAGATAATGAAATTACAAAACAAGCATGGATTAAAACACAAATGATTAGCAGAAAATGTTATCTATCTCCGCAAGCTCCTGGCGATTTAATTAATGAGTCTGCCTCTGACTTATCAAAAGACTTGGGTAGTAATCTTCCAACTCTAGAAAAAAGTGAAGTTGGTTATAAAAATTTTTGCGTTGTTGAAAGTAAAATTAAAAGTTTTGAATGGCTATATTTAGCCTCACAAGGTCATCGACGTGCCAAATTTTTACTTGATGAGAACAAAAGTAGTTGGCTAGTTCCTTAAGTTTTTTTTAAATCTTTTACGTATCTCTTCCAATTGTCTATATAATGCTGAGCATTTTCAGTAATTGCTTTTTTTTCTTCTTCAGTGACTTGTCTGATTACTTTTCCAGGACTTCCCATAACTAATGAATTATCGGGAATTATTTTTCCTTCGGTAATTAAACTATTAGCTCCAATAATACAGTTATTACCAATGATACTGTTATTTAAAATTGTTGAACCAATACCAATCAAACTATTATCCATAATAGTACATCCATGTAACATTACTAAGTGACCAACTGTTACCATCTTACCAATTTTTAAAGGGTAACCTTTATCAGTATGAAGAACACAATTATCCTGAATATTACTACCCTCACCTACGGTAATATTTTCAATGTCTCCTCTAATAACAGCATTAAACCAAACACTAGAATCTTTTTTCAAAGTAACATCACCAATTACATTTGCGGTTGGTGAAATCCAATATTTGTCTTCACTTTTTAATCTTTTATTACCCAGTTCAAAAATCATGTTATATTCATAACAAATATTCCAAATAGTAAAATAAAATTATGTCTCTTACAGAAACACCCGTATGCAATTTTGGAGAAAAAATAAAAGAATTTAAATTAAAATCTACTGAAGGCACATTTATTTCACTTAAAGATGTTAAAGGTCTAAATGGGATCTTAATTATGTTTATATGTAACCACTGTCCTTATGTAAAAGCTATAATTGAAGAATTAGTAGATGTGACTAACAAAATATCAAAACTTGGAATTAATTCAGTCGCAATAATGTCAAATGATGTAAATAATTATCCAGAGGATAGTTTTGAAAATATGAAAAAATTTTCAAAAATAAATAATTTTAAATTTCCATATTTATATGACGAAACCCAAGAAATTGCTCAAAATTACGGAGCGGTATGTACTCCTGATTTTTTTGGTTATAACAAAAATAATGAACTACAATATCGCGGTAGAATTAGAGAAATGAGAAATCTTAAACCAACATTAGAAAGAAAGAATGATCTTTTAAATGCAATGGAATTAATAGCAAAAACTTCAAATGGACCAAAGCAACAATTTCCAAGTATGGGCTGCAATATAAAATGGAAAAGATAATTAAATGATAATTATCACAACAAGAAGCTATCCGCCTGAAATTGGTGGAATGCAAAGTTTAATTGGTGGTCTAGCAATTCATCTAAACAATCTTCATCCAATTAAAGTTTTGGCAAACTCATTCGCGGGTGATGAAGAGTACGATAAAAAAAATAATTTTGAAACTAATAGAATGGGAGGACTTAAAATATTAAAAAAATATAGAAAATTTAATCTTCTTAAAGAAATTATAAAAAATAATCCAATTAAAGCTATCATTGCTGATCATTGGAAAAGCATTGAATTAATCACTGAAAATATATCAGATAAAATTAGTATATTATGTCTTATCCATGGAAAAGAAATTAATCATCCACTTGGAAGTTTTGTAAATAAAAGATCTATTAGCTCCTTAACTAAGGCTAAGTACATTATTGCAAATTCAGAATTTACAAAAAAATTAGCAACTGAAAAAGGTTGCAAAAATTCAAGCATACATGTGATAAATCCTGGCATTAACGAGCCTCAAACTATCGGCTCTGAGTCAGATCAGCGAGCTAAAGATATATTTGGAAATACTGATGTGAAAATCATCACTGTTTCAAGATTTGATAGAAGAAAAGGAATAGATTTTTCTTTATTGGCTTTAAAAAATATCCAAGCGATTTACCCAAATTTTAAATATGTAATTATTGGAAATGGAGATGAAGAAGAAAACTTAAAAAAAACAACTAAAACTCTTAATTTAGAAAATAATGTTACTTTTCTTAAAAATATCACCTTGGAATTAAAAAACGCACTACTTAAAAACTCAAATATTTTTTTAATGCCATCAAGAATTGAAGGAACTTCAGTAGAAGGATTTGGAATTAGTTATATCGAAGCTGCAAGCTATGGAATACCATCGATTGCCGGTAAAGATGGCGGAACTCCTGATGCGGTCAAACATAATAAAACTGGTTTATTAATTAATGGTTATGACCACTCTGAAATTTACGATGCTTTAAAAAATCTAATTCAAAATAAAAAATATTTAGAACTTGGAAAAAATGCAAAGGAATTTTCGAAACAATTTTATTGGAAAGAAGTAATTAAAAAATACGCAAATCTTCTTAACTTATAATAGAACTTTTAATTAAAGCATAAACTCTGTCAGCTAAAAGAGATTTTAAATCCGTAGTTTGCAATGCAATAAATTTTTCTCTTTCGATTGAAACTTTTTCAGGAGTGGTATGTGGACCAAATAATGTAAAACCTTTAGCGCCTAAATGAGCCGCCATATGAGCGGGCCCCGTATCATTTGCAATAACCAGATGTGATTTTTTTATTAGAGATGCAAGTTCAAAAAAATTTAATGCTAAGTTATTATTTAAAGCGACTTTAACATTTAAACTTTTGGCTTCTTCTATCTCACCTGGACCTGGTGCAACTACTAGTTCATATTCAGGATGATTTTGTTTTATCAAACTTATCAATTCAGAAAAATAAGGCCATCTTTTGTGAGTTAAATCTTTAGAACAAAAAGGAAAAAATAAAATATATTTTTTATTAGTATCAAGTTTATAATTTTTGGCATGTTCTGCAGCCCAGCTAAAATCTGGCTTTAAAGTATAATGAGTTTGAATATTTGATTTTTTTAATTGTTCGTCAAATCTTTGCAATACTGAATTATTATATTTATTTTCCTGTATATCTTTAGAAGATGACCAATCTTTTATATTAAAAAGAAATTGTCTGTAAAAACTTGTTCTATTAGAATTTTGTAAATCATAAACTTTATTAAAGTTTAAAGAATTTATGATTTTTTTTAATCTTAAAAGATAAAATAAATTATATCTTGGAAGTCTCTCGTCTTCTAAGCAGTGATCAACATAAGGACAATTTTTAAATAAATTCAAATATTTTGAAGTGGTTAAGATTGTGATTTTTTCATTCTTATGGTGCTCTCTTATATCTCTTAAAGCTCCGGAAATTTGCACAACATCACCAAGAGAGCCAAGTTTTATTATTAAAATATTTGACATATATTATAAAAGAACATTATTGATTAATTATGGAAATTACAAAAAAAATTTACTCTGAAATATCTGCTGGAGAATTATTTGATAAAATCTCAATTCTTGAGATAAAAAAAAATAAAATCAAAGATAAAACTAAAAGAAATATTATCTTAAAAGAACTAAGCTCTTTACAAAAAACTGTTAACGAAAATATTGAAAAATCTAAATCACTTACAAAATTATACAAAAAACTTAAGACAGTTAATCTAAAATTGTGGAAAATCGAGGACGATATTAGAGATTGCGAAAGAAAAAGGAATTTTAAAAATAAATTTATAAAACTCGCAAGAGCAGTATATTTTACTAACGATGATAGATCGCGGGTTAAAAATAAGATTAACAGACTAACAAAATCAAATATTTCTGAAGTAAAAAGCTATAAAAAATATTAATTAGACTTAAGACTTGGAATCTTAGCTCTTAATTTTTTTGGAAGATTCTCATCAATTCTTGCAATAATAAAACCTTCTCCCTTTTCTTTTTCCTTTAATATTTTACCATCTGGAGAAATAATTAGAGAATGACCGTATGTTAATCTATCGTTGTAATGCTTTCCTGCTTGTGCAGCTGCAAATATATAAGAAAAATTTTCAATAGCTCTTGCTTTTAATAAAGTATGCCAATGTTTTTCACCAGTTGTTTTTGTGAAAGCTGATGGAACAGTCATAAAAATTGCACCCTTTTTTGCAAGCTCTCTATATAAATTTGGAAAACGAATATCGTAGCAAATGCTAAAGCCTAATAAACCCCATGGCAATCTTACTAGAACTTTCTTTTTACCGGCTAAAAATTTTTTAGATTCCTCATATTTTTCTTTTTTTGAAAGTTTAACATCGAACATATGAATTTTGTCATAGTAGTTTGCAATTTTTCCATTTGGATTAAAAAGCACAGATCTGTTTGCTAATAACTTTTTAGATAACTTTATTGGTAATGATCCAATCAAAATCCACTTTTTATAACTTTTTGAAATTCTACTTATTGATTCTAAAAAAAAATTATTATTCATTTTCTCTGCTTTTTCTAAAAGCTCTCTGTGATCTAATGTAAATAAAGAAGTATTTTCTGGAGTAATAATTAAATCAGCTTTTTTCTTAATAGAACCAATTATTAAATCTGTGGTTTTTTCTAAGTTAGAAAAAACATTATTATCTGATGTGAGTTGAATACAAGAAACATTAAACATAATAACTAGTGTATTTGGTAGCGGGAAGTGGGATCGAACCACCGACCTCAGGCTTATGAGTCCTGCGCTCTAACCAACTGAGCTACCCCGCCATAACTGGTCTTCTACCAATAAACATTACATCCAGCAAGTTTACAAAACTACTTTTCACCTAAAACATGTAAAAAAACTTTTCTTATCTGTTGCTCAATTCTGTGTTCAAACAAATATATGCCCTGCCAAGTTCCAAGAACTAATTTATTATTTTTTACACTCAAAGTTAGATTACTATTAGTCAGAGTAGATTTGATATGAGCCGGCATATCATCTTTTCCTTCTGTGTTATGAATATACAAGTCATCATCCATAGGCACTAATTTATCGTAAAAATTTAAAATATCTTTTTGCACATCATTATCTGCATTCTCTTGGATAATTAATGAAGCGCTTGTATGTAAAATTGAAATATTTAAAATTCCATTTAAAATTTTAGAATGATTGACAAAATTTAATACTTTTTCTGTAATTTTAATTAATTTATTTCCGTTAGTTTTAATGCTCAATTCCTCAAAAGATTGAGTAAACATTTGATGGTTATTTAAAATTTAGAATTATTTAATTAAAGTTACAGCTAATCCAACAATTAAGCAGAAAAATAAAAGTACAATAATTCTGTTTTGGATCTTTTTATCGTGTTTATCTCTTGCGTTTTTCTCAAGAACTAAAGTTCTAATATCGGCTTTATTTTTCTTATCGAAATCTGATCGGTAAAAAACTTCTGAATTATCTTTAAAAATCCCCATGTCCTCTGTTAAATCATAACCGTGAAAAAAATCAAATTCTATTTTGAAAAACGTACTTGTGTTTGCTTCTTGTTTTGGTAATTAATTTATATACAAACTTTTAATATAAAAAATGGGATACCCAAAAAAACATAGAGGCCGAAGAAAAGTTGGCTCAAAAATAAGAAGAAACAGAAGAAGAAATAAAAAGAAATAATTTCTTTTACTCTGTAGCTCTTATCCAGCCACCGCCTAAAACTCTAACACCCAACTGATCGGGTTTATAAAACACACATGCCTGACCTGGGGATACCCCAAACTCACCCTTTTCAAAAGTAACAGTTCCCATATTAACATCTAACTTTGACTCTATAAGCTTTCCTGTTGATCTTACTTTAACAAATATATTTTCATTAAAATCTTTTTCTTTATCTGAAAGATAATTAATATCTTCAATTTTAAGTTTTTTAATTTCTAATTCTTCTTTTTTTCCAATCACTACTTCTTTAGTTTTTGCATTGATTTTAATTACGTAATAAGGAATTTCACCTGAAATTTTTATTCCCTTTCTTTGTCCTATGGTAAAATTAATTATTCCTTCATGCTTTCCTAAAACATTTCCCTGAACATCAACAATGTTTCCAGGCTCGTGCGCCTCTGGCCTTAACCGCTCAATGACAGATACATAATTACCATCAGGTACAAAGCAAATATCCTGGCTATCAGGTTTGTCAGCAACTTCTAGATTGAGTTTTTTTGCAATATTTCTAGTTTGTTCTTTTGGAAGATCTCCTAACGGAAAATGTAAATAATTTAATTGTTCTTGCGTTGTTGCAAATAAGAAATAAGTTTGATCACGATTTAAATCTTTAGGTCTGTACATTTTAGAAATATTATTATCTATAATTTTTTTCACATAATGACCGGTAATTAATGCATCAGCTTTCAAGTTCTTGGCTGACTCAAATAAATCTCGAAACTTAACTGTTTGATTGCAATTCACACAAGGAATGGGCGTTTCTCCTCTTAGATAAGAATCTGCAAATTTTTCAATAACTTCATTTTTAAATTTACTTTCATAATTTAGGACATAATGATCAATCTCTAATTTTTCTGAAACTCTTTTTGCATCATAGATATCTTGTCCAGCACAACACGTTCCTGGTTTTTTATTAATTTGTGCATAATCATAAAGTTGCAAAGTCATACCAATAACCTGGTAACCGTTCATTTTCATTAAACCAGCAACTACAGATGAATCCACGCCGCCAGACATAGCAACAACAACTTTTGTCTCGCTAGGTGGTTTATCTAGCCCAAGTAAATTATTATTTAATTTTGTTTTAAGTGAAGTTGCCATGACAATATTTTAACACTCTTACATTATGGGAAGAAATAAGTATAAATAAAAAATGATTTTTGATTACGAACCTGGCGACTATGTCATCAATCCAAAAAATAAAGAATGGGGAACAGGTCAAATACAGTCTATTATTAAAAATATCGTAACTGTTAACTTTGAAAATGCTGGAAAAAAAACAATTATTGCTGATAAAGTTTTACTAGAAAAAATTAATGTTAAAAATTAATCTAAAAAAAATAACTGAAGATCTTATTCCAAGCTTTTATGAGGCTGGCAAAGAAAGTATTAAACTTTCAGGAAAAAATCTAAAGATTACTATAAAAAAAGATAACACCCCGGTAACTAATGGAGATTTATTAGTCGACAAAATTTTACAAAGTACTATCTCTAAACTAACCCCTAATATTCAAATAGTTTCTGAAGAAAATGTTAATGAAATAAAGAAATTTGATAACAACAATTTTTGGTTAATTGATCCAATTGATGGCACTCGTGAATATATAAAAAATAAAAATGAATACACTTTAAATGCTGCTTTAATTTTAGATAAAAAACCTGTTCTTGGAGTAATCTATGCTCCAAAACTTAAAAGATTATTTTATTCATTTGGTAAAAATGATGCTTACGAAATTAATAAAAATATTAAAATTAAACTAAATTGTAAAAAATTATCAAAAGATAATGAGATCCTAGCTTTATCTAACAGTACCACTCCTTCTGATATTATTTTAAATATTCATAAAAAAAATAACGTTACAAAATTTGTAAAATGTTCAAGTTCATTAAAATTTTGTCTAATAGCAGCAGGTGAGTTTGATATATACGCAGCAAGGGCAAGGGCTAAAGAATGGGATATAGCTGCAGGACATGCAATTGCAGAACATGCTGGGGCAATATTGACGACATTCACTGGTCGAAAAATAACTTACGGTAAAAAAAATTTTGCAAATCCTGCAATGATACTAAAAAGATCAAATAACTTGCTTAAATAATGATTCACTTAATACACGAACATAGATACATTTGAGATATAATTATGAAGTTTACTTTTATTATATTGATAACTTTTACTTTAAATTCATGCGGAAATTTAATGTCCGCTAGTTTAATTGAATCTTTCCTAACTCCAACATCATTAGTAATGACAGCTGCAGATTATGGTATTGAAAAAGAAACAGGAAAAAAATTATCTGAACATGCACTTTCAATAGCTACATCAAAGGATTGTAAATTTAATCTTGATACTATGTCAATTTGCAAAGATGAAGACCATCAAAATAATAAAATAATTAAAGTTGCCTCTTACAAAAAAAATAATTCTAAAAAAATCCTTTCAGAAGTAAATTAATTTTTTTAGATGAAGACAGATATTGCTCTAATAATTATTAGTTCAGTTTGTTTATTTGGAGTGATTATTTTTTACATTGTTACAAATCTTATACGAAACAAAGTTAATGAATTGGTTTCAATTCAAAAAAATAAAAAAAAATCTAAATCTTTTTCTCGAAAATCTTAAGTTCTTTTTTATCTAAACCCAACACATTTTTAGAAGTTGAATAACTAAATCCGGCCCTAGCTAGTACCCCAGTATCTTTTGTATAAAAAATCTCTCTATTTGCATCGGGACGATAAGGCCCTATTCTTCTTCTTCTACAAACTCTGATTGCCGCATAAAAATCAGGATCAACATTGTCTTTTTGAATATCATTCATTGTCTTTTTTAATAACTCTCCATCAATACCTTTTTGAGCTAAATTCATTCTAATTTTGTTTAGTGAATAACCTTTTTTTAAATAATTCTTTGATTTTATTTCAGAATAAATCGTATCATTTATAACTCCGATATTTTCAAGGTTTTCAATGACTATATCTATTTCTCTTAAAATACTTTCCTTATCCTTATGTAAATAATCGGTATCAAGTACTTTTCTGTATAAATAAATTCTAAGATCTTTTTTTGAGGGTTGATATTTATCAAGATATTTTAAAGACAACTCCTTAATATCTTCTCTGCTATTTATTGATTGTTTTGCAGATTTATTGAATCTCATATAATAATCGTTACTAACACATGCTTAACACTTTAAAAGATTTTTTTACCCTTGAAATGATTTATCATTTCACAAACATCGGAGTTATCCCATTATGGATTCTTTTGGCTTTTTTACCAGGTTGGAATGGAACTAAAGTTTTAATTAACAGTATACTAGTTCCATTAATATTAGGTTTTACTTATTTTTATGTTTTTTATATTTATATAAATACTTCAGAGGGAATATTTTCCAACATTTTAGACAAGGGGAAAACATTTGAACTCTATATGGGAATTGATCAGCTTAAAAAAATCTTAAGCGATAAAAACGTGTTATTATTATTTTGGATACATTTCTTAACTGCAAATCTTGTACTAGGCGCATGGATTGCTACAGATGCGGCCAAAAATAAAGCTCTTCAATTTATAGTACTGGTTCCTTTAGTTCTTACTTATTTTGTAGGACCTATTGGACTTGGAGTTTATTTAATCTTGAGACTTCTAGCTGCACAAAAATTAAAATTATTTGATTAACTCTGAGTAGCTAATAATTTATTTCAGAGTTATAAATAACTATGAAAAAAATAGATTTCTACTTTGATTTTGGAAGTCCTTATTCATATTTAGCGCACACACAAATTAAAAAATTTGAAAAAGAAACTGGTGAAAAAGTAAATTACATGCCCACGCTTGTAGGTGGGCTTCATAAATTAGCAGGTATTACAGCTCCTGCATTTATTCCTCTAAAGGCAAAATATTTAATCAAAGACTGCAAGCTCTGGGCAGATAAGTATAAAGTTAAATATCAATTCAATAGATACTTTCCTATTAAAACTCTTAATCTAATGAGAGCTGCATTAGTTGCTGAAAAAGATAATTTCTTTAGATCCTTTGTTGATAAAGCTTTTAATGCCATCTGGGTTGACTCCTTGAATATGAATGATGAAGAAGTATTTTTAAAATTTATAAAAGCACAAGATGTAAATACTGATTTGTTTTCATTAAAATATAACGATCCTGTTATAAAAAATGATCTTATAAAAAGAACTAATGATTCTTTTATAAAAGGAATTTTCGGTGTTCCAAGCTTTATTGTAAATGGAAAAATGTTTTGGGGTCAGGACCGACTAGAATTTGTATTTAGCGAAGCTAAAAAATAATTACTTCTTTTTGACATCTACAACTTTAAAACCTTTTTCTTTTAAGGCTCCAAATCCACCTCTAACATGAGATACTTTTGGAAAACCCATCTCCTTCAATGATCTAGTTGCAAGTGCAGATCTCATTCCTTGTGCACAAAATAAAATTAAATTTCTATCTATGGGTATCTCATTTTTGGAGTAAGGGCTTTCTGGATCAACCCAAAACTCAAGCATTCCTCTTGGAATATGTTTACAGTTTTCAATAGTACCATCTCTCCATAACTCCCTAATGTCTCTGATATCTATTAAAATTGCATTTTCTTTTTCAATTCTAAATTTTGTCTCTTCAGGAGATAAAGTATCAATATCTTTAAGAACTTTATCAACAAGTTCTTTAGCTGAGGTAATTTTCATAGAACTTAATATATAAATAATTAAAGTAATATTATCTTATATGAAAATACAAAAAAGTAATAAAAAAAATTTCTTTAAGAAAATTTTTATAAAAATTTGTAGACTTTTAAATTTTGAAATTATTGATCAATCAGAGTTTACAGTTCCTACACTTAAAAAAAGATTAGATGAAAACCTCAGTACCACAGGAAAAAAATCTATAACTTTACCAATGGGTGAGATAAAAATAACAAGACAGATTAATTCACTAAATATCATCTTTAGATTTTGCACTAATGTAAAGATGCTAACCCAAAGTAAACAAAGGCTTTTTGAAGAAGAAAAAAATCAATACACACTAAGATCATTAAATTCAATTTTAAGATCAATTCAAAGTGCAAAAAATAATTTTAGATATCTCGATATAAAAATTACAGCAATCGACTCAGGCTCAGATGATGCAGATGTTCAAAAAATTAAAAAAATGATTGAAGAAAAAAGTATTAATTTTGAATATGTAAAATTAGATTTAGATGAACTAAAAGATTTTATTGACCCCCTAGCTTCAACTAATCAAAAATCTAATATGGGAAATATTTATAAATCTTTTGAAATTGGCAGAGATGGAAATTATGACTTATTATATTTTCTAGAAGACGATTATATACATGAGCAGAATTCTCTCTCTGAAATGCTTTTTTCCTATGAAAAATTTTCAAGCTTAATAAAAGATGAGTTAATACTTTGTCCAACGGATTTTCCTTATCTTTATAATAAATTTGAACCAACTCAAATTATTTTAGGTAACAATAGACATTGGAGAGTTATTGAAGAAACGCTTTGTACTTTTTTAACAAGTAAAAGACTATTATTAAAGTATTGGGATACTTTTATTTCAATGACAAAAACTGAAAATTTACCATTTGAAAAACCATTACATGAAATATATTCAAAACAATATTGTCTATCCCCTATTCCATCTCTTGCAATGCATTGCACAAATATAAATTCTGTTTATGGTCTTTCTCCTGTAATGGATTGGAAAAAATTATGGGATGAAAATAAATTAAATGATTAAAGAAAATTCTAAAGCAGTAAATTTTAAATTACCTTCAAGTAATAATAAATATTTTGAGATTAACAAAAGCCTTGGCCAGTATTTAGTTGTTTATTTTTATCCTCGGGATAACACCCCTGGATGCACTAATGAAGCTAAAGATTTTTCAAAATTATATAAAGAATTTAAAAAATTAAGTTGTGAGATTATTGGAATTTCAAAAGATAATATTGAAAGTCATAAAAAATTTATAGAAAAATTTAAAATTCCTTTTCAATTATTATCAGATGAAAAAGGGATAACTCTTAAAAAATATGGAGCTTGGGGTGAAAAAAGTATGTATGGAAAAAGATTTATGGGAATAAAAAGAACAACAGTCTTAATTAATCCAAAAGGAAAAATAATAAAAATATGGGATAATGTTAAAGTTAAAGATCATGCAAAGGAAGTATTAACTGTTCTAAAAGAAGCTACTTAGAAAATTCTTTTTCAGTAAATCCTAAATAAAATAATATAGTTTTAAGGTCAGTAAATTGAATATGATTATCAACTGCTTTTTTTATAATTTGATGAGAGTGATAACCTACTCCAAGTCCTGAGTTTTGTAACATACCAAGATCATTTGCTCCATCACCAACAGAAAGAGTATATTTAAATTTATCTAAACTTTTCTTCTTACAAATCTCATTTAAATAAGCTAATTTTGAATTCTGCTTTCCAGTAATTGGGATATATTCACCTGTAAATTTGTTATTTTTAATAACAAATCTATTGCTAATTACTTTTTTAAAACCCAAAACTTTTCCAACGTAAGTTGAAATAGGTTGAAATCCTCCTGTAACTAAATTTGTGTGATAACCATTCTTGTTAAGTGTTCTTACTAAAACTTTTGAACCTTCATTAAATCTAATTTTTTTTATAACTCTTTTTATAAGCTGTGTACTTTTACCCTTTAAATAATTAACTCTAAACTTTAATGTATCTCTAAGACTAATTTTTCCATCCATTGCAAGTTTACTTAATTTATCGATGTCCGCTTTTATTCCTGCAATTTTTACAAGATTATCTAAAGTTTCATCTTTAATCATGGTTGCATCCATGTCTGCGAGAAATATCTTCTTTTTTCTCCACTTTGTTTTTTGAATACAAACATCAATTTTATTTTTAAAACAAAATCCTCGAAGTTTATTTTGATTTTTTTTGCTAATATTTTCGCAATAAAGATCAAGAGCTCTGTTAGAGAGTATTTTATAATCTTTAGTATTTTGAATTTTAGAAAAAAAATTTATTATTTTTTTATAATCTAATTTCTTTTTTGATACGAAAGTACAAACTAGTTCGGAAGAACTATTCATTCTCTTTATCTTTGAATTGAATATATTTAGCTTGAATCACTAAAGGAATTTTTTTAATACTTTCAATAACAGAATTTTCAATTTTGTTATCGGTTGAAATGATAGCTATCGCCTCTCCACCACTACTTAATCTTCCTAAATGAAAAGTTGCTATATTAATTTTGTTATCAGCTAAAATTTTTGATAAATCTTTAATAAAACCAGGTTTATCTTGGTTTGTTACATATAAATTATGTTCTGATAAATCTGCTTCAATTTTAATTCCTTTGATCTCAACTATTCTAGCTTTCCCGCCAAAAATTGTTCCTGATACTGAACGTGTTTGTTTGTCTGTTGTAACAGTTAATTTAATCAAAGATTGATAATCATTTTCTTTTTGATGCTTTACCTCAGAAATGGAAATAGATTTACTTTTGGCAACTAAAACTGAGTTAATAACGTTAACACTATCTGTAGTGGGTTTTAATAAACTATAAATAATAGTTTGTGTAAGCGGAGCACTATTTACATTTGCAGCTGTTCCTTCAAATTCTATCTGGATTGATTTAATTGCATTCTCAGTTAACTGACCGGCAAAACCACCCAATAAACTAGATAATTTTAAAAATGGTTTAACCGACTGATATTCTTTTGCTGTAAGAGAAAAAGTATTAACTGCATTGGTAATAGCTCCTGTTTTTAAATAATCTGATATCTGTTCTGCAATTTGTACTGCTACTTTTTCTTGAGCCTCTGTTGTAGATGCTCCTAAATGCGGTGTCAGTATTAAGTTTTTAGTTCCTAAAAGAGGACTTCCTTTTGGAGGTTCCTCAATAAAAACATCTAAAGCAGCACTTGCAACATGTCCACTTTCTAAATTTTCCTTTAAAGCAACCTCATCAATAAGGCCTCCTCGTGCACAATTAACAATACGAACACCTTTTTTCATTTTTTTGAATGCTTCCTTACTAATTATATTTTTTGTTTTTTCATTAAGAGGTGTATGCAGAGTAATAAAGTCTGATCTTTTAAGTAAATCATCCAAAGCAACTTTTTCAACTCCAAGCTCTATTGCTCTTTTGTCTTGTAGAAATGGATCAAATACAATTACTTTAAACTGAAGACCTAATGCACGTTGCGCAACAATTGTTCCAATATTGCCGCAGCCAATAATTCCTAATGTTTTTCCAGTAACTTCCACTCCTTTAATAGTAGATTTTTCCCATTTGCCTTCATGGGTAGTTTTGTCTGCATAAGGAATTTGTCTTGCTGTTGAAAGTATTAATGTAATTGCATGTTCTGCTGTTGTAATTGAGTTTCCAAATGGAGTATTCATTACAACCTTGCCATTGCTTGTGGCTGCATCAAGATCTACATTATCAACTCCAATTCCTGCTCTGCCAATAACTTTTAGTTTCTTACAAGACTCTATTACTTCTTTAGTTGCTTTTGTTGCAGATCTAACAACAAGTCCATCACAATCTTGTAATTCTTTTATTAATGATTTTGCATCAAGATCAGTTTTAGTAATCGCTTCAATGCCATTTTCTTTGAAAATAGCTAAAGCTTCATTACTAAGTTTGTCTGCTATTAAAACTTTATACATTTAAATTTGTCAAATAAGCCCATTTTATCCAAGGGAGCAATTTTTCAATATCAGTTGTCTCAACTGTAGCACCACCCCAGATTCTAAATCCTGGAGGTGCAGTTCTATAAGAATTTATATCATAAGCAATATTTTCTTTTTCTAATATTTGATTAATAGTCTTTAATTTAGCTGTTTGATCATCTTTGCTTAATTTTTTAAACTTTGGGTCAGTAATTTTTAAACAAATACTAGTTGATGAAATAGTATTTTCTTTTTCAGCTAAGAAATCAATCCAATCTTTATTTTCTTTAACAAAGAATTTAACTTCTTCTAAATTTTTCTTTGATCTTTTTATAGCACCATCTAAACCGCCTATAGACTCGATCCATAATAATGCATCAATACAATCTTCAACGCAAAGCATTGAAGGTGTGTTAATCGTTTCCCCCTCAAAAATACCTTCTAATACTTTTTTATCTTCAGCTAATCTAAATATTTTAGGAATTGGCCAACTTGGTTGATATGTTCTTAATCTTTCAAAAGCTCTAGGCGATAATGCAATCATTCCATGGGCAGCTTCTCCTCCTAAAACTTTTTGCCATGACCATGTGATAACATCTAATTTTTTCCAATCCATAGGTATTGCAAAAACAGATGATGTGGCATCACATATAGTAAGCCCTTTTCGATCATCTTTTATCCAGTTAGCATCTGGAAGACATACCCCAGAACTAGTTCCATTCCATGTAAATACCACGTCATTATTAAAATCTACTTTTGCTAAATCAGGAAGTTTTCCGTAATCCGCTTTATGAACATTTAAATTTTTTATTTTTAATTGACTAACAGCATCTTTCACCCAATCATTACCAAAATTTTCCCAACCCAATACATCGACTCCTTTTGCTCCTAACAAACTCCACATTGCCATTTCAATTGCGCCTGTATCTGAACCAGCTACAATCCCAACTTTATAATCAGTTGGAAGTTTTAATAATGATTTTGATAAATTAATTAATTCTTTTAATTTATCTTTAGCAATTTTAGATCGATGTGATCTTCCTAAAGTAAAAATTGGAAGATTAGTAATAGACCAGCCCGGACGTTTTGCACAAGGTCCTGATGAAAAAAAAGCATTTTCTGGTTTTGAAGAGGGTCTTTCAATTGTCATAATTAATATCTTAAACTAATCAAATAAATATCCTGTGGTCTAATTTGCCACAGGATATTTAAAAAAAATTTAGGCTGCTGCTGGAACGCTTAGATTATGTTTTTGAGCTACGCCTGAAAGAAAATTCCAAAGATGTTTTGCAGTTTTAAGAGCTGCCTTTTCAGCTTTCGCTTGATCTTCCTTAGAGAGATTATCTAGTAAAACTTCACACTCTTGTCTGTGATACACGTCAGCTTTTTTGTGAGTTTCAAAAAATGCAAGTCCAGAGTCCGAATTTACACCATAAAACTTTTTAAGACCCTCGATTTTAACGTCTGCGATTTCTGGTATTTGTCTTTCGTAAGTGTACAAAGAAGCAAGTCCTTCAGCATAAGTTGATCTTCCTTGTTTAAAAAAGTTATCAATCATTTCTGAAGTGTACTTTTCTAATTTTACTTTTTCGATTTCATTTTTATCTGCTCCTAATGCTACAGCAAATTGTTTCCATAACTTAGGGTGATCATTATGTTTATCTTCTTCATCATTTAAATTCTCTAATAGAATCTTTCTATTAGCAATATCTTCACATAAAGAGTGAGTTGCGCTTATATAACGAGGAAACGCTTTTACGTGATGATAATATTGCTCAGCGTAATCTTTTATAATTTCTCTGCTTAATTTACCTTCATTCCACGCTTGATAGAATGGATGTTTCAGAAGATGGAATTCATCTAATTTTGCGTTTAGTTCTTTAGAAAACATATTTTTCTCCAAATTGTTTAATTAAATTATAAATTAATTAAATTTATATACAAACAAGTTAAGGTTGAAAAAAAATTAAAAAATTAGAGATTTTAAAATTACTTGAGAACTTAAAAATTAATAACTCAGCCATTTACGGCTGAGTTATTAAAAAAAAATTACTTATTGAACATCTCTTTTAAAGCTTTTGCTGGCAAAAACTTAACTTTTTGAGAAGCTGCGATTTGTATACTTTCACCAGTTCTAGGATTTCTTCCAGTTCTAGCTTTTCTTTTTGCAACTTTATACGTACCAAAACCTGCGATTTTTACAGTTTCATCATTCTTCAATGAATCTAGAATAATGTCTTGTATTTTATCAAAGGTTTTTTCGGCATCACTTTTGCCCATATTGCAAGCAGAGGCTATTTTAGCCACTAATTGTTTTTTGTTCATTTTTAACCCTTTTGATTCGTTAATATTTAAATAATCTTTAAAAAACCTAGGAAATCAACATAAATGTAGTATTTGCTTAATTTTTAAACACTAGATGTTGATATGATTTATAAGGATTTTCAATAAAGCTATGTTTTATATAGCTTTTTAGAAAAGACCTAGGCCTTTAAGATCGTTATAAGTCGAAAAAAACATTAAAGCAAAAAGTACAAATAAACCAAATTTAAAAAAGTAAGTTTGCATCTTTTCACTTAAAGGTTTGCCTCTAACAAATTCATAAAAATAAAATAACAAGTGACCACCATCTAATAATGGAATTGGAAATAAGTTAATCAGTCCTAAACTTATAGAAATGTAAGCCATTATGGATAAAAAAGGAACAATTCCAAGTTCAGCAACTTGTCCTGAAATCTGTGCAATTTTTATTGGTCCCCCTAACTGATCGGCTTTTTCAGTTCCGATGATCATCTTGCCCACGTAGCTCATGGTAGTTGAAATCGTAAACCAAATTTCTTTTAGTGAATAATAAATTGCTTTAGCAGGTCCTAATTTTTGTCTATTAAGTTCATTATTAAGTGGAATAATTTGTATACCAATCATTTTTCGGTTTATATTATTTCCTAATTGATCTTTAGTTGCTTCTGAAATTGCTTGGACTTGAAAATCATATTCTTTTTTATCTCGAAGAACTGTTATGTTAATTAAATTAGTTTCCGATAAAGCAATAGACTGCGAAACTTCTGTAATACTTGTAATTTTTTTATCATTAATTGTGATGATCTGATCACCTTTCTTTAATCCGGACTTGTAAGCTGGACTATCTATTTTAACGTCTTGAATAACAGGAACAGAAAAATCTTTGCCAAAAAACATGAATACACAAGAAAAAATAACAAGCGCTAAAATAAAATTAGCAATAGGTCCTGCTGATACGATAATGGCACGTTGGTATAATTTTTTAGTAGCAAGTAAATAAGATTGTTCAGATGTTGAAAAATTTGAAACTTTCTCGGGTTGACTTGCGGCGTTTGTATCTCCAAAAAATTTTACATACCCTCCTAAAGGTATAAGACAAATCTTCCAGCGTGTTCCATCTTTATCTGTCCAGCCAAATAATTCTTTACCAAAGCCAATTGAAAAATCTGTAACTTTAACTCCATATTTTTTTGCATAATAGTAATGACCATACTCATGTACAAAAACTACAACAGATATTAAAATTATAAATGGAATAATAATATTAATTAAACTCATAAATTAAATATTACCCACCGTTGATAAAATTACAATTATTCCAAATCCTAGAATAATAAATCCAGAAATAATATTTGAACGTTTAATAAAAGTAGAATTAACTCTATTTTTTAAAAATCTTGCAAATTCAATTAGCATTAGCCACCACAACATGGATCCTGTAAAAGCACCTAATGAAAAATTTAATATTAGACCAGAATCGAAATTTCTAAAAACTAAATGCATATAAGAAAGTAGCGCTATAAATCCAATATAAGTTAATGGGTTACTTATTGTAATTATAAATCCCGAAATAATATCTTTTGGCCATTTATTATAATTGATTTTATTAGTTTCAATAACAACAGGTCCACTAAATATCATTCTGATAGATATAAAAATTAAACATAATCCGCCAATAATCCTCATAATTTCTTGATTTTGTAAAAAAATATTTGAAATTGTAGTTAGACTGTAAATTGCAATTAAAGCATAAAAAGCATCAGCTAAAGCAGCACCAAAACCTATTGCAAACCCAGATTTAATTCCAAACTGTAAAGTTTTATTAATACACATTAATGCAATGGCACCAACTGGCAAAGCAAGACAAAAGCCTGACAAAACTCCAATAAAGAATGTTAACATTAAATTAATTTAAATATTAATACTAAAAACGCCACTCGTTGACTTTATCAAAAATAAAGTCTCTAAAACTTTTTATGCGTGCAACATTTTTTAAAGATTGAGGATAAACAAAATGCGCTTCATATTTAGGTCCATCTACATTTGGCAAAACTTTAACAAGTGTACTTTTCTCTTGAACCATATAATCTGGTAATGCTGCAAGACCAACTCCACTTTCAACAGCAAGTAATAAAGAATAAATATTATTCACTCTCATCACCGATTTTCTTTTAGTAGAATCTTTTTTACCAACTTTTAAAATCCAGTCTGTTTGAGATAAAGGTGAAGGAGTGCCTTTTCCATAAACTATAAACTTATGTTTATCCAAATCTTTCACAGTATTTGGATAACCATTTTCTTCTAAATATTTAGGAGAGCCATAAATATGGTAATTAATATCAATTAATTTTTTTTGAATATAACTTAGCTGAGTAGGTTGTCTCATCCAAATAGCAACGTCAGCTTCACGGGTGCTTAAATCTAACTCTTTATCAGTTACAATCACTTCAACTTCCATTTCAGGATACTTATCCATAAATTCTTTAATTCTTGGACTTAACCAGATGCTTCCAAAACCAACAACTGTTGTAACAATTAATTTTCCAGATGGTTTGTCCTTTTTTTCCATCAAAGAAGTTTCAACTCCTTTTAAATGAATAATAACTTCATTAGCGGTTTTAAAAAGTGTTTCTCCATCTTCTGTAAGGGAAAGACCTCTTGCATGTCTTTCAAACAGTGATGTTTTTAATGTCTGTTCTAATGATTGAATTTGACGACTGATTGCAGATTGACTTAAGTTTAAAGTACCAGATGCTTCTGTGAAACTTCCTGCTTGAGCTACTGCATGAAATATTTTAAGTTTATCCCAATCCATAACTATTGATTAACATCGATAACTACTCGACCCGCAACCTCTCCTTTTAATATTTTGTCATAAGAGCTTACAAGTTTTGACAAACTCCATACCTCTGTAATTTCATCTAATTTTTTCATATCAATTAAACTTGCAGCTTGAGACCACACAAATTCTCTTCTTTTCATAGGTGTATCAACAGAGTTTATTCCCCAAAGTTTAACACCTCGAATAATAAAAGGCATAACTGTTGTCTCTAATTTAAAACTATTAGTAAGTCCGCATGCAGCAACGATTCCTGTGGGTTTAGTATGCGTTAAAGCTTTAGCTAAAACTTTTCCACCAACTGTATCCACAACACAGTCAAAAAGTCCTTTATCTAACGGTCTTGTTTCCCCTTCTAATTCCGATCGATCTAAAACAGCGCTAGCGCCAAGTTTTTTTAAAAAATCAGTTTTATCTTTTTTCCCTGTAAGAGCATGAACTTTGTAACCCATCTTTGATAAAATCATCACAGCTACACTTCCAACTCCACCCGTTGCACCAGTTACTAGTACATCATTTACTTTTTCACCTAAAAGAATTGTCTCCCTTGCTTGAACGGCAAAGGAACATAATAAAGCGGTAAAACCTGCAGTACCAATTGCCATTGCATGTTTGGTCGAAATTTCTTTTGGAGCTTTGACTAAAAAATTTGCATCAACTTTTGCATACTGAGAATAACCCCCGTAATAAATTTCACCAACTCGCCAACCGGTTAATATAACTTTATCGCCTACTTTAAATTTAT